>ENA-OREB01000701-OREB01000701.1-marine-metagenome-genome-assembly--contig:-NODE-701-length-16555-cov-3.815754_pt1 | contig 16555 bp, 11 predicted proteins | sample MGYA00248625_ERZ508552 | MGnify/ENA primary metagenome ERZ508552 (study PRJEB26219, sample SAMN06267888) | marine metagenome | isolation source: Monterey Bay, California, USA | place: USA:Monterey Bay...
CCGGGTTCGTGGCGCGTAGCGACGATTGCGGATGCCGGTGGTGCATGGCCCAACATCAAGAATGATGCCGCCTGGATCAATGATGTGGATGCTTTGAATGGCAACAACGCAAACACAGGCTTTCGCAGGTACCGATGGGCATCAAACGGCCAAGTTGGATCTATTGATGACTTCGACATCGCCAGTGGTTGTTATTGTGCCACCCAAGAGCGGCCTAAGGTGGAATACATCATTCTAGATCCAGCGGAGTCTTACGTTCTGAATGAGGCCAGTGAAATTGAGCCTTGGATGAATCAAAAAGCCCAAGAAGGATGGAACCCCATGGCCACGCCTGTGGGTTATGCTGCTGCGGGGCAATGGATTTATCTCTGGCGCTGGGCCGATTGAGCCAATGTGGCTTGAGGCACAGATGCTCACAGCAACGCTTCCTCCACTTTTCTGGTCCGCTCTCTTCCACAAGCGATTGGGGGCGGTGCTGCAATTGATCGTGTTGTGGTGACCGCGCAATGTGGCGGGATTTTGTCCGTTTTATTCAAGGTTTGCTGTCCTACCTTTCCCCACCAAGACCCCATTGACCCGGCAATTGACCTCCAGTATGCAGCACCGATCAACATCACCAATGGCATTGTACACAAGGTGTATGCGCGTGGTATCGGATCGCCCTCAAATGCCCTTGTCGCTGTTGTTGCGGTCAGGGCTTTTGACCCTAGGAATTTGGGCGTTGGCACCTTTGCAATCGACTGCTCAAGGGATTGACCTCGCCCCCCTTCAAGCCCTCCACAGTGGACTCAAGAATTGTGAAGGTGATGCTTGCAAATCCATCAGCGACAGCCTGAGCAGGGCCTTGATGGACCTGCTGGATGCGGCGGACCCCAACGCTGAAATCACAGAACCCGGTTTTATGGCTGCAGTGGGGTCTTCGGATGGACAGCTCAAGGTGTTCACCTGGAACTGGGCCCAACCCAACCGCACCTCATCTTACGGCGGCCTGGTGGCTTTTCGCCGTTTGGGAAGTGACATCATGGCCTACACAAACCTCTATGATGCGAGCAGCGCCGATGCACCAAATGCCCGAGGTGCGGTTCAGGCGCAAGATTGGCATGGCGCCTTGTACTATGACATGGTACCCGACCCCGTTGACAAGGACACCTGGATGTTGTTGGGGTGGGACGATGGTGACGCCTTGGTGACCAGAAAGGTGATCGAGCCCATACAGGTGCGGGGACGGGGAGTGCGGTTTGGTGCGCCAACGTTAATCGGCACCATGGGCATGGCGCGCAGGTGGGTGCTGGAATATGCCGACGCCGTGCAAGTGTCACTGCGCTATCAGCAAGAAAAAAAGGGCAAGGATGGACACCCGCAGCGCATCGTGTTTGACCATCTTGCGCCCAGCGAACCCCACTTAACAGGCATTGCCGCTTACTATGGGCCCGACATGACCTTCGATGCGTTTGTGCCGGGAAAGAAGGCCAATTCGCCTTGGGAACTTGTCCCCAACTCCACTTCGATTCAGGCCCTTCCCGCCGACCGTCCATTTGTAGACCCACGGCCGCGAAACCGACGCAGAAACGCTCCTTGAGGCCAGAGGACTTGTGTAACTTCCATCCATGGAAAGTTCCCGCACAATTTGGGCCATTGTTGGCCTCCTGTGTCTTGCTCCAGGTTTGGTTCAAGCCCAAGAATCACCTTCCGACATGCTCGTAAAAGTCTACGGTTTGTCCCCTGAGAGGCCAGATTCGTACACTTTCACCCATGTGATTCACTACAACCTGGAGCAGCTCGTTTCTGGAGGAGAAGGCCAACCCTTGAATAAAATCAAAGGGAACATGGACCTGTACTACACTCCGGGAGACAGCGCTTATGGGCGCGTAGTAGAGGTCGAAGGAGGCAACATGAGCCACATTGGCGACCTTGCCTTGGGCATGAAGTACACGCTGACCACCATGGGTGAAGCCAAGATTGGCAGCGAAAACAAGCTCAATGCGATCGTGGCGGATACCCTGCAGATGTCACGCGTCTCGGGCGACCGCGAAATCGATGGGCGCATGAGTGCCCATTACTGGCACGAAGAAGGCTCCACCATCGATGAACTGTGGGCAGACAGCCAAGCTTCTGAGGAAGAAGTGTCCATTGGAAGGCTTTGGCCCCGTTTTGAACCCGGATTCGCCAGTCTTGCCAGCGGAACTTATGTTGGATTGGCCACACGTTGGGTCTCCATCGACACCAAGTTCAGCCGCGAACCGCGGACCTTGCTGTTGTTTAAAGGATCTGAAGCCCTTGAGTCGCCCGTTGTGGTATCGCTCAATGGCTTCGTTTTCCCCGTGACTGAAGCCGAGACGATGCGTCAACGGCTCGAGGCAGAGCGCAACTGATCAGCGCTGTCCGAACCGGACTTCTGTAGCCCCGTGGCCATACTTCCTCAGATCGCCTTCTCGGCAGTTGCAATGGGGCCAGTATGCGGTCAGGGCCTCTCTGATTTCCTGCCTCAACCTCCCCTGTCCTACCCCGTGGATGAAGATGACACGGGGGATGCGCTTCTCTTCTGCCCGGCGCATCATGCGGTCAAAATGTTCCATTTGAAGGGTCAACATCTCATGGGGTGAAGCGCTGTCGCGGGCACCGGTCAAAGCATGAAAGTGCAGGTCGACCTCCAGGTGCTCATCGCGCTTGCGCATGTTGGTCGCATCGGGATTCCGGTACTTGACATCGAATTCTTTTTGAGACGCTTTGATCAGGTGCTCGTCCACGTTGCGCTCAAGGAGCTCCCCTTTGGTGATGTCTTTCGAGGCATACGCCTTGGCCTCTTCGGCCAAATTGGGCATGGGGAGGCAATCCTTGGCAGGAAAGCGCATCGGGAACCCGTCGTCGTCTTCGATCAGAAGGGTCTGTCCACCGTCCTCCACAGCGAGGATTTCGCCTTCGCCGCTCTGGTGCAAAAAACGCACCTTATCTCCTATGGAAAATCCCGTTGCCATGCCCACAAATTAGACCTTAGCGCCGACAAAATCGACTCGGATACGCAGCACTACCTTCCTGTTCCATTCCCGCCCTCCTGTATGCTTCGGCTTCTGCTTTTCCCCTTCTTCATCTTGGCCATACTCACTGCTCCAATGAGCGCTCAGGAGACGGCCGACAGCACGGATTTCCCCCCTGGGTTTCGCCCCTTTGTGCATTTGATCGGCGCAGCAGAAGTGGTGGCTACCGAGGACGGGCCCAATTGGCGCGCGGTGGACATCAAGGATTACGACGAATCCAAAAACAAGTACCTGGAACTCGAAGCTTTGGTGCTCAAAGTCTGGCCTCAGGTCATGATCATCACCACCATGCTCGACACGATGCGGCCCGCCTTCTCAGAGGGCATTGGCGCAGTACCGGACAGCACATTGCAGGCCCAACGCGACTCCATCTCCGCCGGAAAAGCGGAGCGGAAAGCAGAGAAAAAGGCGGAAAAGAAAGCGGAAAAACTTGCGGAAAAGCAGTCGCGAAAGCGGGGTACCCCCTCGGAGGATGAAAACCCGGACGCCGCCGATGCATCTGAGGATGAGCCAGACGCTCAGGACACCGCAGAGGGCATCTCAGTGGAGCTTGGAAACGCCGAATCCGAACCCTCCATCGACACCATTTCAGTGTCCAACGACCCCTGTATCATCGCACTCCAAGAACAACAGGGCTACGCTCTTTTGGACAGCTTGGATGCCGACGGCATGCAGCTCATGGTGTCCGATACGACTGTGCAAGATGACTTTGGATTCAAGGAGGGTTTTTTGATGGTCCACCTGCTCGACCGTCAAAACCCCGGCATGTTGGCGTTTGCCGATGACTATGCCAAAGCGGTCAAACTCCCCTTTTGGAGCACCATCAAAATGTTCTCTCGGCTAAGTGGCTATCGCCTCAACAAGAGCTACAACCCCGACCGCTATGATGGCAGGCTAGAGCACATCATCCGCAAGCACGGCTTGGACCTCCAAGCCTCCCCTTGCGAATAGGACAAGGACAGGAACCGACACGAACAGCCCAAGCCCCTGATTGCCGGGGCAATCAGCGCATGGGCCGGCCGGCGTTGACGTCTTCGATGAAGCTCGCCACGCCGCCCATGAAGGCGTCCTGGTCGTCCCACATGCACAGGTGCGACCCGTTGTAACAATGCAGGGACCGGCCATTGGCCACGAGGTTGGCCTGCTGGGTCATCTTGTCGGGGTCCATGGTGTCGTACTCGGCCCCCACCATGAGGGTCGGCACCGTGATTTCGCCCAGCCGATCGGTGATGTCCCACTCGATCAAGCGCCCGCCCACACGGAATTCGCTGGGCCCCTGCATGAGGTCGTAGAGCTTGTAGTTGAGGCGTTCGAAAGAACCGGTGATGGCTTCGGGCCACTCCTCCAAACGGCAGAGGTGCTTGGCGTAAAAATGCTCGTCGACCAGCTGGAGGAACGTCTCGTTTTGAATGTCGCCAGCGGCCTCAAAGGCCTCGAGGCTGTCGAGAATGGCCGGATCCATTTGCGGACGCAAGACCTCCTCATTGTACGCCGCGTACTCGGGAATGCTCGTCACCATGTTGCTTACAATGAGCCCTTTAAGGTTCTCTTGATAACGCAAAGCATACTCCATGCCCAAGATGCCGCCCCAGCTGTTTCCGAGGATGTAGAAGTTGTCCTTGTTCAGGCCGAGGGCCACGCGGACCTCCTCCACTTCTTCGCACCAGCGGTCGATGGTCCACAGGTCTTCGGTGGGCTGGTCGCTGTAGTAGCTCCCGAGCTGATCGTAGTAGATCACCTCGTATCCCCGCGATTCGGGCAGAACGTCACCGAGAACCGTCATGTACTCGTGGGTGCAGGCCGGCCCGCCGTGAAGGGTCAGGATTTTGACGTCGGCACTCTCCCCCACCGTTTGGGTAAAGACCCGGTAGCCGTTGGACAGCTCCACCATCTTGACGCCAGGCTCGGCGTGCTTGGCCGCCCGGCGCGCACTGTCGGCCGCCGTAAACTCGAGCGCACAATTCCCCGTGGCATGGTAGTCGTCTTCGGAGGCGGCGCCATGGTCATGCCCTTCTTGGGCAGCATGATCGTGTCCATCATGGTCGCCAATCTGGTGTGACTCGCCGCAGGAAGCGAGCAGGAAAGCCGGCAATGCGGCCAGCAACAAAAGGGGGTGAAATCGCATGTCGGGAAGGTAAAGTCAATCGAGGAATTCGGCTGCGCCGGCGATGACGCCGTGGACGACCGAGGGGTCGAGGAGTGTGGAGGTGTCGCCGAGCTGGTCGTGCTCGCCGCTGGCCACCTTGCGGAGGATGCGGCGCATGATCTTGCCCGAACGCGTTTTGGGCAGGCCGGGCGTGAATTGCACGCGGTCTGGGCGGGCGATGTTGCCGATCTCGGTGTTGACTTGGATGCCGATTTCCTTGCGCAGGGCCGCGATGCCCTCGGCCGTGCTGGGCAGGGCGCCGTCTTTGAGGATCACATAGGCGTGGACCGCTTGGCCCTTGATGGGGTGCGGGTAGCCAATGACGGCGCACTCGGCCACGGCAGGATGCGAATCGATCGCGTCTTCGATTTCGGCAGTGCCAAAGCGGTGGCCGCTCACGTTGACCACGTCGTCGACCCGACCGATGATCCGGAACATGCCGTCGGCATCGCGTCGGGCTCCGTCACCGGTGAAGTACTTGCCCTTGAATGCGCTGAAGTAGACGTTGCGGCACCGCTCGTGGTCACCATAAGTGGTGCGGATCATGGACGGCCAAGGGCGGTCAATGCAGAGGTAGCCTTCGGCCTCCCCTTCCAGCGTGTTCCCATCGCCGTCAACGAGGACGGGCGAAATGCCGGGCAGCGGATATCCAGCATGGGCCGGCTTCATGGGGCTGTGCGATCCGAGGCCGCTGATGAGGATGCCGCCGGTCTCGGTCTGCCACCAGGTGTCGACCAATGCGCACTTGCCGCCGCCAATCACATCGTGGTACCACTGCCAAGCCTCCTCGTTGATGGGCTCTCCCACCGACCCGATGACCTTGAGCGCCGACAGGTCGTGGCCCTCTGCGAAGCGGGGCTCGCAAGCCATGAGGGCGCGGATGGCGGTGGGGGCGGTGTAGAACTGGTTGACCTTGAGCTTCTCGCACACCTCCCAGAAACGGGCAGGCGAAGGCCAAGTGGGCACGCCCTCAAACATAACCGTGGTCGCTCCGTTGAGCAGCGGACCATAGACAATGTAGCTGTGCCCCGTGATCCATCCGATGTCAGCGGTGCACCAATAGACGTCTCCGGGCTGGTACTGGAACACATTGGCAAAGCTGTAGCCCGCATATACCATGTAGCCCCCACAGGTGTGGACCACCCCCTTGGGCTTGCCCGTGCTGCCCGAGGTGTAGAGGATGAAGAGCAAGTCCTCGGCGTCCATGGGCTCAGGCGGACATTCGCCGGTAACGGTGGTGAGCGCCTCGTGGAGCCAAACGTCGCGCTCGGCGTTCCATTGAACCTCTTCTCGGGTATGTTGGACCACCAAATTGGTGGTGACCGTGGGACATTCGGCGAGGGCCTCGTCCACCACGGCTTTCAGTGCCAGTCCCTTTGCGCCGCGCTTCATGCCGTCGCTGGTGATCACGCAAACGGCTCCGGCGTCCTGGATGCGGTCCGCCAGGCTGCGCGCAGAAAACCCAGCGAAAACCACGCTGTGAACGGCACCGATGCGGGCGCAGGCGAGCACTGCCACAGCCAGTTCAGGCACCATGGGCAAATAGAGGGCCACGCGGTCGCCCTTCCCCACCCCGCGCCCTTTGAGGACATTGGCAAAACGACAAACCTTGTCGTGCAGCTCTGCATAGGTGATCGCCACGGCACTGTCCGACGGGCTATTGGGCTCCCACAGTATGGCCGTTCGGTCGCCCTGTTCGGCCAAGTGCCGGTCCAGACAGTTGGCAGTAATGTTGAGTTGTGCCCCTTCAAACCAGCGCACCTGTGGCGTCTCAAATTCTGCGGTACACACCTTGTCCCAGGGCTTCATCCACGCGTAATGCGAGGCGATGTCCGCCCAAAAAGCATCGGGATCTTGTTGGGCACTGCGCCGCGCAACAGAGACGGCTTCGGTGGAATCGAGCAAAAAAGGCATGGCGACAAATTACCCCGCCCGAATGAAAAGGCCATTCTGAGCGTCGGGTTTCAATCTCCGTAAATTACCGGCTCACCTGCTCGCATGAAACCACTCCGCTTCATTTGGCCCCTCTTTGCACTGCTGATGTTCGGTGGAACAGGTCAAGCACAGCACCAATGTGTCCACCAAAAGCAGCGCGAAGAAATGCACAGGGCCCATCCGGAATGGATGGGGAGCCAAGAGCTCAGAAGGATGTCGCTCGAAGACCACACCCGGAACTTTGCCTCCCAGTCTCTTTCCTGCACGGATGAAGACCTTTTGATTCCCATTGTGTTTCATGTGGTGCACGACAATGGCCCGGAGAACATCTCTGACGCCCAAATCCATGAGGCGATTGTGCAAATGAACGAGGACTTCTCGGCCACAAATGCCGGGCTTTCCGACGTTCACCCCGATTTCACGGGGATCGTTGCGGACATCGGCATGGGCTTCCGCTTGGCCGACTTCGACCCCAATGGCCAGCCCACCACCGGCATCAACCGCATCCAATCCGAACTGACCTACAACGGCAGCGACATTGCCCTCAAGCAATTGGTCCAGTGGGACCCCACCATGTACCTCAACGTTTGGGTGGTGAACTCTTCGGATGGGGGCAACGGATCTGCGTTCGCATTTTACCCCGCCGACGTCGAAGGCTCCGCCTCCATCTACGATGGCGTGGTGTCTTCATACTGGGCGGTGGGTCGAACCGAGACTGCGGTCTGGACCCACTACAAAATCCTGACCCACGAGGTGGGGCACTGGGCCAACCTCAAGCACACTTGGGGCGACCAGTCGGGCAACCAATCCACGGCGGGCTGCGGTTTCGACGACGCGGTGGACGACACCCCCAACACCATCGGAAATACGGGATGTGACCTGGAGGCCATCTCCTGCGGCTCTCCAGACAACGTGCAGAACTACATGGATTATTCCAATTGTTCGAACATGTTCACCGAGGGCCAAAAGGAAAGAATGCTGGCGACCATGTGCTCAGATGTGGCAGGTCGCAACAACATCTGGTCCGCGGAAAACCATGCACTCGTGTTCCTCCAAGACGAATTCTTGCCGAGAATGGTCTACCTCCAATCCGCCTTTTCGGAATCCTATGCCAACGACGGCACGGTTGACGGCGAGATTGGCATTGAATTGCTGGACCTCTCCTTTGGTACCACTGGTGCGCTGGCAGAGGGGGTTGATTTCACCAGCGAAAACCTGCCTGCCGGGACCTCCTTGTCTGTGGTGGTCGAGGACGCCACCCATGCCACAATTCACCTGACCGGTCAAGTGGCCAACCACACTGCTGCGGACAACCTGGACAACTTGGAGCTGCACTTTACGGCCAATCCCTTCGATGGTGTTGCCTACGAGGACCTGTACAATCCGTCGAACACCAACCTCGGACTGACCTTTTTGGATCCCTATGAAATTGTGTTTGTGGACTTGGTAGACGACGCCCACAACTTCTTCGAAGGGCGTCGCTGGACTTGGTTTACCATGGGATCCGGCGGTGCAGACTTCGGTTTCTTTCACTATGACTTGGTCAACATCAAGCTCGAAACCTACGGCAACGGGGCCGTGTGCTACCCCGGCACCTCCAACCTTGTCCCCCTCGCTTTTGGAGCCGTAGTCGGCCCCGAATCCGACATCACCGAACCCGGCCCGTGGTACCCCGACCAGCTGGACTTGTCCAACCCCACCTTTACCGACTGGAACGGACAAACCGCCTACGCTGGCGTGCAATTCCAGCGCAACGGCAATGCGCACTACGGATGGATTCGGATGCGCGTGAGTGAGGATGGCCGCCACTACTACGCCCTCGATATGGCCTACAATGAAGAGCCCAGCGGCGCCATTGCCATGGGCGAGGTACAATCTCCAGTCTTGGCTTATACCCAAACGGTGTTCCACGAGGCGTTTGACAACGACGGCAGCATATCCTCCGAGCGGAACATCGACCTATTTGGGGCCACTTGGTCCGCGTTTGACTCCCTCGAGGCCGGTGCTGGATTCGGCATTGACGAACTCCCCGAAGGACTGTCTGCCCAGATTGAACGCGTCTCGGATGCGCGCATCCGGTTGTCGCTCACGGGCCAAGCCAATGCACATGCCGATGATGACGGCGTCTCGTTCAACGTCTCGTTCGACCCCTCCCTCCTTTCCGACACCCCAAGCGACATGGCCTTGTCGCGTTCGATGTCAGTCGACTTCGCCGACCCTTATGCCATCGAATACGTGGAGGTGGACCCCACCGAGGGCATCGCCATCGCCAACCCTGGCAACAATTGGAAATACTTCAGTTGGAACGTGGGCGATGCGGATTTCGGACTCTGGTACATCAACGGCCATTTTCGTTTGGAAACGTATTCCAAATCTGGCGTCAGCAATGAAGGCACCAACAACCTGAGTGCACTCCAAGAGGGGGACACCATCCACAGCGAGAGCCACTGGACGTACTTCTCGGAATTGGAAACCCAATTGGTCATCACCTCTCCCACCTACAGCGACTGGAATGGCCAAACCACATTCGCGGGTGTCAAATTCACGATGGCCGAACGGTTCCACTATGGATGGATGCGGTTTGAAGTAAGCGAGGCGGGCGACATGGTACGGCTGGTGGATTACGCCTACAACCGCAAGCCCGAAGAAGAAATCGTGGCCGGTCAGATCTACGCCACATACGGATGCACCGATCCGTTGGCCTTGAACTTCAACCCCGTCGCTGTGGACGATGATGGGACCTGCACCTATCCCTTGGACTGCGGAGAAGACCACGCTTTGACCTTGCAAATGTTCGACTCCTATGGGGACGGGTGGAATGGCAATGCGCTCGACATCTCCACGATTGGTGGTGAGCTGATGCAGAGTTTGACCCTGAATTCAGGATCGGAGGGTGCAACCGAATTTTGCCTGCCCGATGGGTGTTACACCTTCGGTGCAGGAGGCGGAAACTACCTCGCTGAAATCTCATGGCAACTCTTCTTGGACAGTGTATCCGTGGCCAGTGGAACCGGCGGAGCATCCGGGCTGTTTTCCGTCAACAGCGATTGCAGCGCCTTTTTCGGATGCACAGATGAGCAGGCCTTCAACTACGATCCGAATGCCCTGATCGACGACGGCTCCTGCACTTATCCCGTGATGGGCTGTACCGACCCTGCAGCGTTGAATTACGCAGCCGATGCTGAGGAAGACGACGGGTCGTGCTACTACGAAGACGACGTACTGGGGTGCACAGACGAATCGGCATTGAACCACAATCCCGAAGCGACCTACGATGACGGATCTTGCCTGTACCCCAATTTGACATTGGACGACGTGGCCAGCGAATGGTGCATGGGCGACACACTGTGGATCGCATGGTCGGGGGGAAACCCCAATACGGAGGTCTACCTGAGCTTGATCGACATCAACGCCAACGCCGCTGTGGGGAACTTGGGCACTGTGGACAACACCGGCTTGCACCCCTGGGTCATCGCCGTTTCTGAAGCGGGCATACCGTACCGGATTTACCTCGCGGAACACCCCTATCCTCCCAGCTCATGGGATTATGGGAACCCGTTCACCGTATCCGAGGATTGCGCGCCTGCTTTGCCGGGATGCACCGACCCACTGGCTTGCAATTTTGAATTCGATGCCACAGAAGACGACGGGTCCTGCCTTTTCTCCACCGATGCATTGGGCATCTGCGGAGGCGATTGCGTTTCCGACACCAACGGCGATGGCATTTGTGACCCGACATGCCCACAAGACCTCGACCAAGACGGCATTGTCGCAGTCAACGACGTCTTGATTCTGCTCAGCGATTTTGGATGTTCCTCCATCTGCACAGCCGACATCAACCTCGATGGCATCGTCTCGGTGGAGGACTTCCTGATGGTCTTGAGTGAATTCGGCAACAGCTGCAACTGAGTTCGGAACTCACAGAATTTCAGGCCTTTGCCCCCAAAATCGAAAGCCCCCGTTGCGACGTTGCAACGGGGGCTTTCTGTAAACTGTGGTGACCATGGAAGGATTCGAACCCTCAACCTCCTCATCCGTAGTGAGGTGCTCTATCCAGTTGAGCTACATAGTCGGCTTCCCCCAAAAGGGAGGGCAAATGTAGTCAGAAATTCGACCCCAACAACCCTTCAGACCATCTCTGAAACTCCATGGACTATTTTCGTATTTACTCATGGACCACATGTTACGTTTCTGCTTTATTTGGCTGCTGCTGGGCACATTTTGCCAGACCGCGTCAGCTGGTGTCAATTATTCAGAATTGCGCACCACTGTCAATGACCAAGAAGTCTCTCTGGAAAAGCGCTTCCAGGCCCTTCAAGCATATGCAGACGAACTCCCTCCTGGAGGCGGCGAAGATTTAGTGGACCTCACCCGTCAATTTTGGTCCTATGAACTCACCCCCGATCAAGTGGCAGCCCTTGCAGACTATGAGGCCCGAGGGCTCATTGGCTCAAAGAAGGCCTTGCCTGCATTGAATTTGATTGACTCGGTGTTGGCTCTGGAACAAATCCGCAACATTTCCGATGCCTTGCGTTTTCGCCTGTTCTACCAAAGGGGCCGAACCCAAAGCCGGATTACCGAGGCTGAAAACGGCTGGACCAAGGCACTTGCCGACTTTGAGACGGCCCTTGAGATTGCTGAATCCATGAGGGACATCAATGCTCAAGTCAAGGCGCACGACGCTTTGGGGTACGCCCACAACCATTTCAGGAACAAGGAGGTTGCAGTGATCCACTACACCTTCATCATGAAATTCAGTGATGATTCTGAGCAACGCGCCCAAGCCCGCTACAACATCGCTTTACAGTTTCACAAAAACCCTTTTCGGCAGGACACAGCGATGGTGTATATGCAGAAAGCCAGGGAGGTTTGGGAGAAGTCTGAGAATACACCCAAAGTGTGTTCATCGAGCCTGGGAATTGCCAACCTTCATCGGGTTGCCGGCCGATACGAAGAAGCGATTGTAGAATACAACAGAGCACTTTCGTTGGGTGGTAAAACGTCCGAGCGCGTCACCTGCTATGAATACTTGGGATTCATAGCCAGCGAGCAAAACCGGTTGGATGAAGCCGTTGCCCTCTTCAAAGAGGCCCTCAAGTATGACTCAGCCCAAAAGAACAAGCGGCAGGTGTACATCTCCACGAAGCTGGGAGAGACTTATGTGAAACAGGGACGAAATGAGCTCGGGGCTGCGCTCTGTGATTCCATGCTCACCTTGGTTGAGAACAACGACAACTTCAACGATTACATGCGTGCTACCAGGCTCACAGACTGCTACACGTGTTTGTCTCTGGCCACATTTAACTTGGGTATGTATCCCGAGTCGAATGCGCACAGGGACAGAAGTGACAGTGCCAGAGAGATCTATGAGATGATCAATGCGCAAAAGTCTGCGCTGCTCAACATGGACCTGTTTGAATACGAAGGCCTTCGGGACGAAGAGAAGCGCCGGGTCATGGACAAGCAAAAAGACGACCAACGCACACTGCTTGTGGTCATCGTTTTGCTGCTCATCGTCTTTGCCATTTTCATCACCTCGCGCTACCGTTTTACAAGGAAGCAGAGCCACTTGATTTCCACGCAAAGGCAACAACTTCAAGACCGGCAGAAAGAGCTCATCCGCGCCAATGCCGAATTGGAGATCGCGTTGAACCACAAGGCGGTCTTTTTGTCGAACATGTCCCACGAAATCCGAACGCCGCTCAACGCGATCGTGGGCATGTCCAATTTGGCGGCAAAGGAGGACATGGCCGACGCGGCCAAAAAGTACCTGCGCAACATTGTTACCGCTTCATCCAACCTCATCGACATCGTCAATGACATCTTGGACTTCTCCAAGCTCGAAGCGGGCAAACTGGAAATTGGGCAGGAACCGTTCTCTGTAGCAGATGCACTAGAAGTCGCAGAAAACGTCATGCGCATTCCGGCCGAACAAAAAGGCCTCCTCTTTGAGGTTGTGGCGGACAGTTCGTTGCCCCAATATCTGGAGGGTGACGCCAGCCGCTTGAATCAAGTGCTCATCAACCTTATTGGAAATGCCATCAAATTCACCCTCGACGGCGGTGTCACCATGAAGGCATCAGTGGGTCCCTTGCCCCCACTGCCATCGTGGTGCCCCACCCCAAGCGCTCCGCATTCAGACTGGTTCATCGTTCGGGTGATCGATACTGGAATTGGCATCCCTGGAGACAAACTCGAGAAAATCTTTGAGAGCTTCAACCAAGGCGACCAATTGAAAACCCGAAAATTCGGAGGAACAGGGCTGGGGCTGAGTATTTCCAAGCAAATTGTGGAATTACAAGGTGGTGTCATCTGGGTAGAGAGTGTCGATGGTGAGGGCTCCACCTTTGCTTTTGCCCTCCCGGCATTGGCCTCCTCGGGCGGCGTTCACGCCGAAGAGGCGGTGTCCGATGACACCGAAATTGGTCCCTTGCGCATCCTCATTGCAGAAGACAACCCCTTCAATGTCATCGTGACCGAAGACACGTTGCGCAGCGAACTCAAGGAGGTCGAAATCGGCAAAGCCGAAAACGGACGCATCGCCTTCGAAAAGGTGAGGGATGAAGAATGGGACTTGGTGCTCATGGACATCCACATGCCCGAAATGAGTGGCCTTGAAGCCACTACGGCCATTCGCAAACTCGCCAATCAAAAATCAGAAACCCTGATTGTAGCGATGACAGCGAGTGTATTGCGCGAAGAAACAGACAGTTATATCCGGCATGGCATGAATGGTTTTGTGCCCAAGCCTTTCCAGGTTGAACAGCTCCTGAGCGAGATCCGGCGCCTCAAAAAAGAATCCAAACAGCCGCAAAAAAAGGCCCCTGTCACCTTGCCCGCTTTGCGCATCTTGATTGCAGAAGACAACCCGTTCAATGTGATCGTGGCCGAGGACACGTTGCGCTCCGAAATACCCAACGTCACCATCGGCAAAGCAGTGAACGGAAAGGAGGCCTTTGAAGCTGTCCGGGATGGAGAATGGGACCTTGTGCTCATGGACATCGCCATGCCAGAAATGACGGGGCTTGAAGCCACTTCTGCCATTCGCAATCTCCCTGACAATCAGAAATCAAGCACCACGATCATCGCGATGACCGCCAGCGTGCTCAAAGAAGAGACCGACCACTACCTCCAAAAAGGAATGGACGGCTTCGTCCCCAAACCGTTTAAGGTGGAACAGCTCCTCGGAGAAATTAAGAGGGCACACTTGAAGAGCACTTGAGCCGACTCAAGCGCTGATTCAAGTACCGAATGCGGGTTTAGCGGCCTGCGAAATACAAGGCCACTCCAGCGATGGTAGCCATCCAACCGATGGCCATAATCCAACTGATCCGTTGGCTACGGCGCTCGTTGAGCTTTAAAATCTGGATGTCATAGACCTTGTCCAAGGACGTCTTGACCAAAGCAAATGCCGCGTTGGACTTTACGATGTAGTCGTCAGCTCCGTTTTTCAGGCTTTCCACAGCCACTTCGAGGCTGTCTTGGCCACTGAAGAAGATCACATGCGTGCTCGGGCTGCGCTCCTTGACCGCTTCCAATACTTCGAGTCCGTTCAACTCTCCACCTCCGCTGAGGTCAAAGTCCAACACCACTGCGCGCTCATCAAAGCGGTCCAAGCTTTCCAAGAAGCTCTCGCCATCGTGGTACTTGTCCACATGGCTGTATCCATTGCGGATGAGAAAATCCCTCAGAACCTCTGTGTTGGGGATATCGTCGTCCACCAAAGCGACTTTAAGATGCTTGCTCATTTCAGTAATTCTTGCAGGTTCTCAATCAAATCGGACAACTGTCGACAGGTCTCGTCCAGTTGGCCCTGGTCAATCTGACCTCCATCCTTGATGGTCTGCTCGTGTTGCGCCATCAAGGCATGGGTCTCACGGGCACCAATGGTTTGAACCTGACTCTTCAGTTTGTGCAAAATCGCACGGATCGGTTCTTGATGCTGGGTCACGTCTGCAACCTTCAGATTCTCCATTTCTGGCTCGAGCGTATCGAGGAACAGACGGATGTAGTACTTCTTCTTCTCTGGATCCCCTGCAGAAAGACGGTCAATGATTTCCATGTCGTTGTGGGCCCAAGATACCGCATGAAAATCAACCCACCACGTTAGAACGAGGCCGATGTCATCTGAGGTGGAGGGAACAACCAAGTCAACTGCAGACCGTGATTGAACACCCGGAAATCAGAGTTTCCAAGAACCACACCATCGTAGCCCAAACAATAGGCCAACTCCATGCCAGCTCCCGCTTCCAAATAAGCCTCTGCACCCAACCTGACATAGCCACCATAGCCCACACCCCAGGTTAATTCGGGCGTTCCTGCCCCAAAAATTTGTCCCTGCCTGGGCACAATGAGGTCGTAAGTGGATTGGTTCACTTCGATGTAATGCTCCCGGATTCTTGCAGCCGTCATGCTGCCGCCGAGCTCAAAAATCCAGCTCACGCTTTTGTCCACTGGACTGGCGGTTCGATAGCCCAAATGAAACTGCATCCTTTCTTCCGATGCGAAAATCCCGAAGTCGCGCAAATCGGTCGCGCCCTGGCCTTGGTCGGGCAGCATCCCCGTGTCTAGCTGCCACGCACCACGGCTCTTTAACCTCCAAATGTCCACATCCATCACAATGGCATTCTCCAAATTGAAGCGCTGCATCACCCTCAGTCCAAAGCCAAAACCAACATCATAGCGCTGATCAATGGGGTAAGTGGCCACAGACATGGCTCCTGCGTCGGCCAATCCCAATTGCTGTGCGATTTGATTGCGAACCGAATTTCCTGTCCCGCTCGCTACGCTGTTCCAATCCAACCGTTCTGGAATGCTGATCAACTCGCGAAAGACATCGCCAAGCTCGCCCAGACCCGTGCCGTTGTAGAATACACTCGACCCCCCTCCTGCTTTGCCCACGTTGATGTTCATACCAAAGTGCAGCTTTTTGGGCCGCTCAAAGTCTTCCAAGTCATCCTCATTGTAAGGTTCGTAGTTGTAAACCTGAGCCAGACCTGTTCCGTGCACCGCAAAAACCAAGGCCGCGACCTTGAATACGTATCCAATGGAATTCATGTGTGAAATTTAACCACGTACTTCCATGATGGACCTCTCACCGTCCATTGAATCCATGACTGAGCCCAAACCCCTTCTTTTTGCCATTGTCGACATTGAAACCAATGGGGGCGCCCCTACGGGTGACAACATCACAGAAGTGGCTGCCGTGCTCCACGATGGCGTGCGCGAAATCGACCGTTGGGTTCAGCTGATTCGGCCATCCAGCCCCATTCCCCCGGGCATTACCCGGTTGACCGGGATTGACAACAGCATGGTTAAAGACGCTCCAGCGTTTGGCGAGGCGGCAGCCGACCTGCATCAGTTCTTGGGAGACTCGGTCTTTGTGGCCCACAACGTGTCGTTTGATTTGAAGCACCTGCAAGCCGGCTTCAAAAACGCG
>ENA-OREB01000708-OREB01000708.1-marine-metagenome-genome-assembly--contig:-NODE-708-length-16499-cov-2.432773_pt1 | contig 16499 bp, 10 predicted proteins | sample MGYA00248625_ERZ508552 | MGnify/ENA primary metagenome ERZ508552 (study PRJEB26219, sample SAMN06267888) | marine metagenome | isolation source: Monterey Bay, California, USA | place: USA:Monterey Bay...
TGCTTAAGAATGTCAGGACCATTTCCAATAATCGTAGCTCCCTTTACAGGATGGCTAATGCGACCATCTTTTATTAAATAAGCCTCCGAGGCTGAAAAAACAAATTTACCGTTTGTGATATCAACTTGCCCACCTCCAAAATTATTGGCGTACAAACCATTTTTTACCGACTTTATAATCTCTTCTTTAGTATGGTTTCCATTCAGCATATATGTATTTGTCATTCTTGGCATGGGCAGGTGAGCATATGACTCCCTTCTTCCATTGCCTGTCACCTCCATGTTCATTAATTTTGCATTCTGCGCATCTTGGATATATCCAACTAACTTTCCATCTTCAATGAGTGTTGTATTTTTTGTGGCATTACCCTCATCATCAACATTTAATGATCCTCGTCGGCCATCAATGGTTCCATCATCAACAATATGAATTCCTTTGGCAGCAACTTGTTGCCCCATTTTATTACTAAATGCGGAGGTACCTTTTCGATTAAAGTCTCCCTCTAAACCATGTCCAATTGCTTCATGGAGCAGTATTCCTGGCCATCCTGAACCTAATACAACAGTCATCGAGCCGGCAGGAGAGGCGTCAGCCTCTAAATTTATGAGCGCACTATCTACAGCCTCTTTTGTATACTTGGATAATATTTCATCATCAAAATAATTAAGACTATATCTTCCACCTCCACCCGAGGAGCCTTGCTCTCGCTTTCCTTTTGATTCAACAATAACCGAAACCGATAAACGAACTAAAGGTCTGACATCTTCGACTAGATGGCCAAAATGATTTTGAATTAAAATAATATCGTAGCTACAAGCAAGTGAGGCGGATACTTTTGAAACTAAGGGGCTTAGACTTTTAGCAAGCTTATCAATTTTTTCTAAAGTCAGTATCTTTTCATTATTTTCGATGCTTTGTGTGGGGTCTTCATTGATATATTTTTGTGAAGGGGTGTTATCTTTTGGTAATTGATAAATAGCCTTCTTACCTTGACTGCCCATAGAATTAATGGCTTTGACAGCAGATTTTAATGCAGAATTTGAAATATCATCAGAGTAGGTGAAAGCTGTTTTTTCACCTGAAATTGATCGCACACCCACCCCCTGATCAATTGAATAACTTCCATTTTTTACCACACCATCTTCAAGTGACCAGAATTCATTTTTGCTATATTGGAAATAAATATCTGCATAATCAACAGAATTATTTTTAATATCGTCTAGATATTTAATGATGTTTTGATGACTAAGGTCACTTTTATTAATAATAAATTTGTTTGAATATTGAAAGTCTTGCATATTATTTATAGTCTTATTTAAATAGCTCTTGCGTTGGGTTGATGATTTGCTCGTCTATCTGATCAGTAATTCCCTCACCGACATTTTTCAATGTATCTCTATCAATTGGTGTCTCTTGAGGATCAGTCCATGAACCGGTTAGCCTATACTGATCTGTAAGGACCTCATTCAAAGGATCATTTAGAAGCTTTTGAAATACAAAAGCTGCCGCTCCAACAATTGGCCCTCCTGCGAGTGCTGCGATAGACATTGTATCTGTGACATTAGGTGTGATGGTAACAACCAAGTCTTGTGTTTCATCTTTGATATTGACATCACCCTCAATAAAGATATCAGCAGCGGGTCCTTTAATTTCAAAATTATCTGAATGTATATTGCTATTTTCAAGTTCAGCTAGACCATCAATGGAATCAAAAGCAAATCCATCCGCAAATATGTCACTAAAATCTAAAGTAAGTCGACTGGGAAGTGATTGAAGTGATAGTAAGCCAAAGAGCCTTCCCATCGCCCCTGGTTGCGCTTCGAGTATGACACCTTTATCAATATTAATTGAAACAGAGCCTGAAGCTTTTTCTTTATCGAACTTCCAAGGGCTTTTTGGCCACGAAAGCTTTCCATTTAATTGACCTGTGCCACCCGTCATGAGCTTATCAAGGTTAAATTCCTCAAGTGTTTTATCTAGATCTGTTATTTTCCAATCAAAATCAATTTCTGTATCTGGCTTAGGAGATTCATCGTGCCATATCCCTGTGACTTTTAGTGCATAGTCAGGGTTGAGGAATTTAAATAGATCGATAAACCATTTGTTATTACTTTTACTTGCTTGGAAAGTTAAATTCCCATTCAAATCATTATCAAAATATTTTGATTGCAATAAAAACTCCTGAATTTTTAAATCAATTTTTGGGGGATCTTTTATGATTGGGTCTTCAGATTCGTAAGCACCATCCCATTCCTCAATTGAATCATCAGATCCAACTAAATGTAATTCCTCAAACCTTGCCTTAATTAAATTTTTCTCAGGATTCCAAAGTATGTTTCCCATGGCACCTTTTCCATTTAGCTGAACAATGAACCCTGAATCTTCAGGTCTCAACTTTAATTTAAAGTTATTAAAAACATAGCCATAAGCATCGAGTTCATTAATATTCAGTACTGCTTCGATAGTCATAGATTTTGATTGAGAGCTTTCTGTATTCGAGGTTTCTGAAGCATTGTCTGGAATTAAGGCTACTAATTCTTCGAGATCAACCTCATTTAGATTTGCTATAAAAACAATACCTGACTCAGGTATTTGTGCTTTTTTGTCTGAATTGACTTCAATTAAACCATTAGTAAGAGACGGATCTCCATTTTCATCATTAGCACTATTAATTAACCCTTTAACATGATCACCTAAAGTAATATTGATGACATCTGAATCTTCTCCAGTAGACTTTTTAATAATAGCTAGTTTGAGTGCAGTGTCTTCAGATTTATTTTTTGCTTTATCGAGAAAAGACAAATTTTTAATTTGGATTCCTAAAAGGTCACTGGTAATTTTAAATTCACTTTTATTCTCACTTAGAGTAATCAATCCTTCCCAGTCAGCTTGTCCATTAATGTTTTTAAGCCAATTCTCTCCAAGAAGCTCCTTTACCATATTTTCACCAATGATGCCTTTTAGGTCGATAATGGTTGCTCCATCAGCATTTTTAAGTTTCAAATTTAATGGTTCTCCGAAAAGTTTGCCATCTAAATTAGTAATTTTTACGTCATCATTATTAAACTCAAGGACTCCCCTTAAGTCTGAAATAGGTGGTATTTCAAGTTGTGGATTTTCAAGAGTGCTCCCAAGAAACTCATAAGTGCCTTTAAATGGAATATCATCAAGATCATCAAAACCAATATTAAGGACAAGTTTTAACTCACCATCTCCTTTCCCTTCCATGTCATCGGACATACCTTTCATGGCCTCTTTTATAGGGCTATTATTAACGGCATAAATAATATTTTCTGCAGAGCTATCAAGGGTTGAATCGATATTTAAAACAACCTCATCGGCTGTAAATGGCGTTATGGAACCATTAAAAATTTTAATCTGACTTTTATCTAATTCACCTTTTTGGCTAGTAATAAATACATCACCTCCATTCACAATTATTTCTGCGTCAAACTTTTCCATTTCTGGCCAATTATCTCCATATTCTATAAAGCTGTCTTTGACTGAGGTGCGAACTCTGAAGTAGCCTTTGCTTAGGTCAGGTTCGTTATTTTCATCGATGAATGGGAAATCTTTTACCTTCCCCTTCATCTGTATATTCGTATTTTCAGCAGTCCCTTCCAAAAGTGAAGTATCCAGCCATCCCAGACCATCTTCACCAATTTGTTTGGGGTAGTAGACTTTGAAATACGGAATATTTAAAGTTGGGCTATCAATATTAATATCTACATAAAGATTATCCAAACTTTCATATTTAACGGTCCCATTAAATATGGCCTCCATATAGTCGTCTTTAATTGTTACCTCATTAAACGAATATTTTTGATTATCCCAATTGACTGATCCAGTAAATTGATTTAATTGAAGCGGCGCTCTAAAGACATCCTCTTTGGTAATCTTTACGTCTCTAGAAACAGATCTGATAATTCCTTTTTCATTTTCAATATTCACTTCACCAGTTATATTTTTTAGTCCAGGAAAACTTTCAAATTCATTAATTTCAAGTTCAAGAAATTTTGCTTTGAGTTTTAAGTTGGGCTCTTCTTCGTTCCTTGTTCTATCCCATTTTAATTTTAAATCATCTATCTCCCCCCTTGCTGCAAGCTCATTTATTATTACATTCACTCTATGTTCTTCTGGTAAAAATTGATTTGATATCTCCTTGACTGATCCTAAGTCGAATCTATCAACAACCAATGTGGCTTTATTAATTTGGTTTGTTTCAAAATTGTATTTAATTGATGCAGCTGAATCTTCAAATTGAAGTTTGCTGTTGGTAGTTAGAAATAGATTATCTAAAATTATGTTGATATCATCATTAACTAACTTATATTTAAATTCACCACTGATATCCTTAAAAATCAAACCTTGTTTTGCATTATCAATCGTATTGGCATTAAGGTTTTGAACAGAAAAGGAGCTTCCCCCTTCTTTTAACTTTCCATTTTCGAATTCAATATTGATAGATAATGATCCGGTTCCATCTTTAATCGTTAATGGATAATCAATCCATGGTGAGAAGGCATATAAATTCAAAGCATCAAATTTAAATGAGAGTGCACCATCGGCTTCTAGGAGTTCATCAATAGAGTCCGCGTCAAAATGACCGCTTAATGAGATTTTTTCTTTTGTGCCTGCAGATGAAAAGAAGTCAAGGTAAAATAAGTGACGATCAAGATAACTTAAAATATCTGAGGTGCTGTAGGAAAGATTTATATCATTTAAAACAAGCGGAGGGCTGTTTGCTCTCGTTTTATCAATCCAAATAATTTTGGCATTGATCATTTGTACTTCATCTTGATTTAAAAGCCAATTTATAAGTTTTCCATCAAACTCATCATTTGAATTAGGATCGTATGAAACCTTCCATCCACCAATTAGATAATCTGTTTCACTATTTTTTTGAATCTCAACAGCTAAATCATAAAGAGTAACCTGATCTAAAACCAATTCAAATTTTAATAAGGATATCCAAGACACATCTACCTCAAATTTTTCGAATGTGAAGGCCTTTTCAGATGAGTCGGCATAAATTGAGAAATCTTTGATAATAAATCGAGGGTTAGTGATATTCCTCTTAGCATCAAAGGTTTCAATGGTTACCTTTTTATTAGTTGCTTTTGAGATTTCCTTAACGAGTTCATTCTTATAATAGTCGAGGTTTGTTTGAACAAAAAAATAAAACGCAAGATATCCAATAATAAAAAGACTGATGATTAATGCTAATAGTCCCAACAATATTTTTTTGATGAGCTTGAAATGAACTGTTTTCATGTAGATTAATTTAAATTTTATTCTACATTCTAATGCTTTTAGAGGGGTTGTCTATAATTTTTCGCTGAGTTGATCTAGGATTTTAGGATTTTCTAGCGTCGAGATATCAGCAGATATTTTTTCACCCTTAGCAATGTTTCTTAGTAGGCGTCGCATGATTTTTCCAGAACGAGTTTTGGGGAGGTTGTCACCAAACCTTATCTCCTCTGGTTTAGCTATAGGTCCAATTTCTTTTGCAACCCAATTTCGTAATTCATTAACAATCGAACTATAATTTTGTTTGGATGGGCGGTCACCTTTTAGTACAACAAAAGCAACTATCGATTCACCTTTAAGTTCACATGGCCTGCCAACGACGGCAGCTTCGGTTACTATTTCATTTGAAACAAGTGCTGATTCAATTTCCATTGTGCCCAAACGATGACCAGATACATTAAGGACATCATCAATTCGACCCATAATGGTAAAGTATCCACTTTTCTCGTCTCTTACGGCACCATCTCCAGCTAGATAATGTTTACCGCCGAGCTCCTTAGGAAAGTAGCTTTTTTTAAATCGATCTGGGTCCCCCCATATATTTCTTATCATTGATGGCCATGGTTTTTTTATTACCAATAGCCCACCGTTACCCCATTTTAAATCACCACCATTTTCGTCAACAACATCGATATCTATTCCTGGGAATGGGAGTGTGCAGGATCCTGGTATTAGAGGTGTGGCTCCAGGGAGAGGAGTAATTACATGGCCTCCTGTTTCGGTTTGCCAAAATGTATCCACGATAGGACATTGGTTATTTCCCACATTTTCGTAGTACCACATCCAAGCTTCAGGGTTGATAGGCTCACCAACCGTCCCTAATATTCTTAGGGAGCTAAGATTGAAGTTGGTAGGATGCGTTTCCTTATTTATATCAGATGCTTTTGTTAGGGCTCTTATTGCAGTTGGCGCAGTATAGAAAACACTGACCTTATGTTTTTCAATAAGCTGCCAAAACCGACTTGCATCTGGGTAAGTCGGTACACCCTCAAAAATAACTTGTGTCACCCCCATCGCAGTTGGTCCATAAGCAACGTAAGTATGCCCAGTGATCCATCCAACATCTGCGGTGCACCAATAAATATCGTTATCCTGAAGATCAAATGTAAGACGACATGTATTAATTGCGTGAAGCAAAAATCCTGCGGTTGAATGTTGCACTCCTTTTGGTTTTCCTGTTGATCCAGAGGTATATAAGATAAAGAGTGGATGCTCTGCAGGCACTGATACAGGTGGACATTCAGTTGATTGATTCCTAATCAAATCATCCCACATGATATCCCTATCGTTTTTATCGAAGGGTTCGTTAGTCCTGTTAAATACAATGACTTTTTCAATCGATTCACAATCTCCCATCTCAATTGCATCATCAATAGCTGATTTCAAAGGAATTACTTTACCCCCTCGAAATTGACCATCTGAGGTTATTACAAGCCTTGCGGTGGTATCCGATATTCTTTCTTGTAGGCTCTTCGCTGAAAAACCTCCAAATACTACCGAATGTGTTAGACCTAATCTAGCGCAAGCTTGCATAGCTACAACGGCCTCAATGCCCATTGGTAAATAGATAATTACTCTATCGCCAATATTGAGATTAAGTGTCTTTAAGCCATTTGAGAATTGGCACACTCTTTCATAAAGTTCTTGGTAAGTAACTTTTGTGACGTTTCCATCATCCGCCTCAAAAATAATTGCAGTCTTGTTTGGCTGAGAATCAACATGTCTATCTAAGCAATTAAATGATGCATTTAATTTGCCATCATCAAACCATCTATAAAAAGGGGGGGTTGAATCATCTAATATTTTGGTAAAAGGTTTATCCCAAATAAGAAGGTCATTAGCAAGCTTGCCCCATGTCCCTTCGTAATCAGACTTATAGCTTTCACATAATTGTTGGTATTGAGCTAAGTCCTTCACCCTTGAGTTTTTTGATAATTGCTCGTTAGGATGAAAGATACGATCTTCTGTATGAATTGATTCTATTGACATTTAAGCTTGAGGGTTTAACTAAATAAACACTTTCTCCACGATTAAAGATATTAGAACTTTAGTAATCTAACATAATTAAATTTGAATTCAACTCTTATAACTCATATATATGATTAATTTTCCAATTTAATCAATTTTAAAAACTCATGAATAAACCCTTGTATCAAAATCGATTCCTATGTAAAGATTTAATATTAATTGTTAATTAAGAAAAGATATATGGGATTGAGATATAGATTTAACCTTCTGCTTACATTAATTATGTTGGTTTTCATTGTAACGCTGATGTTTGTCATGATGACGTCATCTAAAAACTCTATCCTTGAAGGTGTTGAATCAGCCCATAAAGTTACAATGCAGTTATTAGATACAGTGATTGTCAGCTCTGCTCAAAATCCAAACTGGGAAACAACGAATAATGTGATGGCACAGTTTCTAGTTCAGCTGGGTTATGTAAGAAGTAATGATATATATCTTTATGATTCCGATAACAATCTTGTTTATAAAACACCTCAGTCAACATACCGACTAGATGTTCATCCACCGGAATGGTTCTCAAACTTTCTTGCACCAAAAAAAATGGTAGTAACAAGAGATATTCGATCGGGAAGATTGATTGTTGCATCTAACCCCTCCGGGGCGATTCGGGAAGCATGGGTTCAAATCAAATCTATTTTTTTTACCGCGATGCTGTTATTTGTTTTTATCAACTTTATTGCATATAAAGCCCTTGGTGGATGGCTGCGCCCCATAAAACCAATGATAAAAGCTATTGAAAAAATGGGTAAAGGCGATCTAGGGTCAAGGATTCCTAATTTTAATGTCCCAGAGTTTTCCGCGATAGCCAATAACTTTAACATGATGGGCGACTCACTAGAAAATCAAATTCTTGAAAATGAGCGACTCGCATTGATAGCAGAACAAACTGCTGATGCAGTGATGATTCATGATGAGAAACTTAAAATAACTTTTTGGAATAAATCAGCAGAGAGAATTTTTAAATATAAGAAAAAGGATATTTTAGGAAAATCTGCCAAAATAATTGTCCCAGAATTTTTATTAGAGGAATTCAACAAAAATTTAAAAAAATTAAAAAGTAAAAATTTCATTCAAAACTTTGAGTCAAAAAGACAAACTAAGACTGGTAAATTAGTTGATGTTTCGATATCTGCTTCATTGCTAATGGACCCCACAACAAAAAAAGTGATAGGTGATATTGTCAGTATGAGAGACATTTCTGAAAAAATTGTGGCAAAAAAATCTAAAGCGGAGTTACAGAAAAATAGGGAGTTAACCTCGATCATCCAAGAACATGTAGAAGACGAAAGAAAGAGTCTTGCTAGAGAGCTGCATGATGAATTAGGACAGTATGTGTCAGCTATTAAAATTTTTTCACAAAATATTCTAAATCGCTCAAAGGGTAAGGATGAGGCAATTGAAACGAGTGCCTCATCAGTGACATCTGCTGCTAATCAAATTTATGATGGGATGCATAATATTATTAGACAGCTTAGGCCAGGTTCTTTAGATAATTTAGGCCTTAGCGAAACAATTAAAGATGAAATGAATTCATGGCAATCTCAACATCCTTCTCTCAAAGTAAATTTGAAAATTAAAGGTAATATTGATTTATTAGGTGAGGTCGTAAATATTAACGTTTATCGAATCATTCAAGAAGCAATGAATAATGTTGTGAAACATGCTAAGGCCTCAGCTATAAAAATATCTTTACTAAAAACAAAAGATAGCCTTAAAATTGAATGTGTTGATGATGGCAAAGGTTTTGATCTTAAAATCTTAAAAAAAACCAAACAATTTGGATTGATGGGAATTAAAGAAAGAGCGCAGTCATTGAATGGGAAGTTTGATATCAGATCTAATGCAAATGACGGTACCCGCATCACAATAGTCATTCCGACTAAATTGGAAAAGGAAAAGCAATGAGTGATATTAAGATATTGTTGGTTGATGACCATGCCGTCGTCAGAATGGGTTTTAAGATGCTTATCGAAGCAGAACCTGATATGACTGTGATAGCAGAGGCAGAGTCAGGTGAACTTGGAATTAAAGCTTTTAAGGAGCATAAACCAGATATTGTTATTATGGATATCACAATGCCAGGGATCGGAGGTATTGAGGCCATTGACCGGATTTGCGCTCATGATAAATCGGCAAAAATATTAGTGCTCTCTGCCCATGAGGACTCAGTCCATCCAACGAGGGTATTAGCAGCGGGGGCATTGGGCTATGTTACAAAAAGGAGTGCAGCAGAAGAATTAATTAAAGCCATCAGAACAATCAAGTCAGGCAAAAAGTTCCTAGAACCTATTATCGCCCAGCAAATGGCGATTACGCAGTTATCTGGTGAAAATAACCCTATAGAAGTTTTGTCCGATAGGGAGTTTGAGGTTTTCATGTCCCTTGCAAAAGGGAAAAGTACGAATGAAATTGCAGATACAATGTGCTTAAGTCCAAGGACAGTGGGAACTCACCTATACAACATAAAGCAAAAACTTAACGCAAATAATTCGGCAGAAATCGCTCTTATTGCGATTAGGTGCGGGTTACTTGAACCATAATCTATTTCTTGGAAACAAAAATGCCTGAAATGATGATTAGTAAAATACCCACAAAACTCAATGCATCAAGTGTTTCAGAAAAAACAATCAATCCTAAAAGCGTCGAAAAAAAGATCGTTAAATAGGATAATCCTGCGTTCTTCAATGTATTACCAACCCTGTAAGCTTTTGTTAAGGCTAGTTGAGCAATTGTGGCTGATAAACCTAACCCTAAAAGTATCCACCAATGCTCAAAAATTTCTGAATTAATATTTTCAAACAACATTAGAAATGCTGCGCCAAATGAAGATAGAAGGGTGAAGTAAAAAACAACTCGGGTATCAGGTTCGTTTACTTGTCCGAGTTGAGCCATAAACAAATAAGCAAGGCCGGCACCTAATCCAGATAACAGACCAATAAAGCCTGCATACCCATCGCTTCCAACAAGAACGGGTTTTAGTACTAAGAAAGCTCCAAAAAAGCCAATCAGTAATAAATAACATACATAAAAACTTGGCTTCTTATGCAGGAAAAAGGGAATCAGAAGTGCAACAAATAAAGGGGAGGTGTAGTTCAAAGAGATTGCTGTACTAAGAGGTAAGTGACTGATTGCATAAAAAAAAGCTAATAATGACAAAAACCCAACAAAGGATCGATAAAAATGTAGTTTTTTGAAATTTGTTTTAAGGCTTATCTTTTTGTTAACTATAATTAAAATAATGAAGATTAGACTAATAAAAGACCGATAAAACACAAGCTCGATTTCAGAAAAATAAGGACTACCCAGCTTTACAAACATTCCCATAAATGCAAAAAAGAATGTAGCTATGATCATCCAAATCATTCCATTTTGAACTCGAGGCATTTCAATCCTTATTTATTGAAAAAAATTATAATGTGATGATATTGTTGATAAAAACTTTAGCTACTTGCTAAATCTGATTTTATGTAATAACCTTCTTTTAAATTATATATTACCAGGAGTTAATTAATGAAAAATCCATTAGATTCTATTAAAGGCACAATAATAGCAGGGGTCGTTTTAATGTTTGTAATTATCGCTATACTTGATTCGGGAGAGCCTGGATTGATGAGTGATGCAAATAATATATACCTTGGATTTATGAGGTGGTTTCATGCTATTGCCGGTATTGCATGGATTGGTCTTTTATATTACTTTAACTTTGTTCAAGTTCCAGCCTTGAAGGATGCTGCGGCAGATGGAACTGCGGGTGGAATTACTAAACACGTTGCACCTCTTGCGTTACTGTGGTTTAGATGGGCAGCTTTAGCTACTTGGTTAGCTGGCGCGGCATTGTTAGGTGGAAATTTTTCTAATGCCTTTTTATTGCAACCTGGATGGGAGCCTATCGGAATTGGTTCATGGCTTGGTACTATCATGTTATTTAATGTCTGGGGCTTAATCTGGCCTAATCAACAAAAAATTCTAGGCATGAAAAAAGCAACAGACGAGGAGAAGGTAAAAGCAAGGAGGGTTGCTTTGTTAGCCTCAAGAACAAATACATTGCTATCTATACCTATGTTGCTTCTGATGACAAACGGACTATCTCATCGAGCGCTTCTTGGCTTATAATTAATACCTAAAGGATTTAACGGCGACTTTAGGTCGCCGTTTTTGTTTGTACTATGAGAAAACTATTAACAAATAGCTTAATGTCAACATATCAGAGGCTTCCAATCTCTTTTAATAAAGGAGAGGGGGTATGGTTGCATGCAAAAAATGGAGATAAGTATTTGGATGCTTTATCGGGCATTGCTGTTAATACATTAGGCTATAGTCACCCAAAATTTGTTAAAGCCATATCTGATCAAATAAAAAATTTGATTCATGTTTCCAATTTATACAATATTGAAGAGCAATGTTTGCTAGCAAAAGAATTAGCATTTTTATCAGAATTGAGTGCTACATTTTTCTGCAATTCAGGCTGTGAGGCTAATGAGCTTGCAATTAAAATTGCAAGGTTACATGGACATGATTTAAAAATACATGGTCCAGAAATCATTGTGATGGATAACGCTTTTCATGGAAGAACGATGGCAACGCTCAGCGCCTCGGGAAGTAGAAAGGTACAAGCGGGTTTTGAGCCACTTATGTCTGGATTTGTGAGAGTTCCATTTGATAATATTGATGCCATTCAAGAAATTGCTAGTAAAAAAAATAAAATTTCAGCTTTATTTGTTGAGCCAATTCAAGGTGAGGGTGGTGTAAATATACCTGATGATTTCGAAAGTTATTTAAAAGAACTTAGAGATATTTGTAATAAAAATAACTGGCTATTAATTTTTGATGAAGTGCAATGTGGTGTTGGAAGGACAGGAAAATGGTTTGCCTATCAAAATAGTAGTATAAAACCTGATGTTGTAACACTAGCTAAGGGCTTGGCTTCAGGCGTCCCCATTGGTGCATGTATTGCTAATGAGAAAGCTTCAAGTCTAATTTCACCTGGTAAGCATGGCTCTACATTTGGTGGGAACCCGTTGGCAATGGTTGCAGGTTTGAAGACCTTGGAAATTATGAAAGAAGAGGGTTTATTAGGCAATGCAATGAAACAAGGCCAACTTATTGTTTCGCTTTTAAACAATGAATTTGAACATAATGATAAAATAATCTCTATTAGGCATATGGGTCTGATGATTGGGATTGAATTAAAAAATCCTTGCGCAGCATTGGTTGAATTAGCAATGAATAATAAATTATTGATAAACGTAACTTCAGACAAAACGATTAGACTTTTACCTCCCTTAATAATGAATAATGATGAAGCTAAATTAGTTGCTAGAAAACTAATAAAAACTATTGATGAATTCCTTAAAAAGACATAATAAAAATGGCAAAAGTTAAACATTTCTTAAAGCTTAATGATTTAAATATTGATGAACTCTCTTATCTTTTTGAAAGAGCCGCAATCATAAAAGCAAGCTATAAAAGCTATAAAAAAACCTGGACACTCGAAGACAGAACTCTAGTGATGATTTTTGAGAAGGCCAGCACAAGAACGAGGCTTTCTTTTGAGGCTGGAATGAATCAGATGGGAGGAAGCGCTGTTTATTTAAACACGAGAGATTCGCAGTTAGGAAGGGGTGAGCCTGTTGAAGATGCTGCCCAGGTAATTTCAAGAATGTCTGACATTGTTATGATCAGGACCTTTGAGCAAGATATTATTGAAAGGTTTGCTAAAAATTCAAGAGTCCCTGTTATAAATGGGTTAACAAATGAGTTTCATCCCTGCCAAATTCTAGCTGATATTTTCACTTTTATCGAAAAAAGAGGAGAAATCAAAGGTAAAAAAGTGGCATGGATTGGAGACTCAAACAATGTATGCATGACATGGCTGCAAGCAGCAGAACTATTGGGGTTTGAATTACATGTCTCCACACCAAAGGGTTATGAAGTGCAACTTGATGATATCGATAACAAGAATCATTTTTTTCAGCATGAGGATCCAATGGAGGCTGCAAAAGATGCCGATATTGTAACTACGGATGTTTGGACAAGCATGGGTTTTGAATCTGAGAATAAAGAGAGACTTAAGGATTTTGCAAGTTGGCAAGTGGATAAAAAAATGATGGGTGTCGCAAAAAAAGATGCATTATTCATGCATTGTTTGCCTGCACACAGAGGGGAAGAAGTTTCAGGTGAAGTTATAGATGGACCACAAAGCATTGTTTGGGAAGAGGCTGAAAATAGACTTCATATTCAAAAAGCATTATTAGAGTATTTGTTAATAGGAAAACAATAAACATGATCAAGGACGTAAAAAAAATTGTATTGGCATATTCAGGTGGTCTTGATACTTCAGTGATTTTAAAGTGGTTACAAGATCAATATGATTGTGAGGTTGTTACATTTACTGCAGACCTGGGACAGAAAGAAGAGATTGAGCCAGCAAGAGCTAAGGCGCAGTCAGCAGGGGTAAAAGAGATTTTCATAGAAGATCTCAGAGAGGAGTTTGTAAGGGATTATGTATTCCCTATGTTTAGGGCTAATGCCTTATATGAGGGCGAATACCTTTTAGGCACATCAATTGCAAGACCGCTCATATCAAAAAGATTAGTCGAAATAGCTCACCAAACTGGTTCTAATGCTATTTCACACGGTGCAACGGGTAAAGGTAATGATCAAGTGAGGTTTGAGCTTGGAGCCTTTGCTATTGATCCAGATATTAAGATTATCGCACCTTGGAGAGAATGGGATCTTTTGAGTAGGGAAAAACTGCTTAAATATGCGACTGAAAATAACATACCCGTAGAAATGAAACATAAATCTGGAGGAACTCCCTACAGTATGGATGCAAACTTACTTCATATCTCATACGAAGGAAGGCATCTTGAGGACCCAAAAAATGAGCCAGAAGAATCTATGTGGAGGTGGTCAGTAGATCCAAAAAATGCGCCTGATAAAGCACAAGAAATTACGATTGGCTTTGAAAACGGAGACCCAAACAGTCTAAACGGTAAAAAATTACTTCCACATGAAATATTAGAGCAGTTAAATATCTTAGGCGGCGATAATGGTATAGGTAGATTAGATTTAGTTGAAAACAGATATGTTGGTATGAAGGCGAGAGGATGCTACGAAACACCCGGAGGAACAATACTTTTAAAAGCACATAGGGCCATTGAATCATTGACACTTGATAGGGAGGTTGCTCATTTAAAAGATGAATTAATGCCGAGGTACGCATCCTTAATTTATAATGGCTATTGGTGGAGTCCTGAAAGAATCGCCTTACAGGCGCTCATAGACCACACTCAGAAAAATGTTAATGGATGGGTGAAATTAAATTTATACAAGGGCAATGTCATATTAGTTGCCAGGGACAGTAAGCATTCTTTATTTGATCCAGAAGTCGCTACATTTGAGGACGACGATGGTGCCTTCGATCACCAAGATGCAGCCGGTTTTATTAAGCTTAATGCCCTCAGATTAAGATTAAATAAGAAAAGAAAATAATCATAGGAGCACAAATAAAATGCCAACTTTCGATATAACCTCAAAAGCAAATCTTGAAAATATCAAAAATGCGGTTGATGTTGCAATGAAAATGATTGTAAATCGTTATGATTTTAAAGGGACAAGCGCAAAGGTAGGCTTAAATGAAAGTGATATGAAAATAGAGATTAATGCTGATTCCGAATTTCAAATGGACCAAATCAAGGATATCCTTTTTCCAGCTTTAGAAAAAAAAGAGCCTGATAGCTCTAAAAGAATGAGCCCAGAAAATATTGAAACCGTCTCTGGTAATAAGCTTAAACAATCTCTAGTCATTAAAAGTGGAATCTCGATGGAGCTATCAAAGCAAATAATCAAGACAGTTAAGGATTCAAAAATAAAAGTGCAATGCAGCATCCAGGGGGATGAGCTTAGGGTTAAAGGTCCAAAAAGGGACGTATTACAAGAATGTATAGCACTAATAAAGACTAAGCATAATGAATTCCCGTTAAATTTTGGTAACTTCAGAGATTAATTTTAAATGGCGCTAACTCTTTACGAAAAAATTTTTAATAGGCACGTAGTTCGTGAGGACAACGATACTTACTTGATTTATATTGATCGCCATTTAGTTCATGAAGTCACTAGTCCGCAAGCTTTTGAGGGCTTAAGAATGGCCGATAGAAAAATATGGCGAACAAATTCTATACTGGCTGTTCCTGACCATAATGTTCCTACCACTGATCGTGAAAAAGGAATCCTTGACCCCATCTCTAAAATTCAAATAGACACCTTGGATGATAATTGTAAAAAAAATAAATTAATGCAGTTTCAAATGGATGATGTGAGGCAAGGGATAGTTCATGTGATTGGTCCTGAGCAGGGATCAACACTCCCTGGAATGACAATTGTTTGCGGAGATTCGCATACGAGTACTCATGGTGCTTTTGGTGCTTTAGCAGTTGGCATAGGAACTTCAGAGGTTGAGCATGTTTTAGCAACACAGTGCTTAATATTAAAAAAGTTTAAAACTATGCTTATTAATGTAAACGGCATTTTAGGCGATCATGTCTCAGCAAAAGATATAGCATTGCATATTATCGGTCAGATTGGCACGGCTGGAGGGACAGGGCATGCAATCGAGTTTGCTGGATCTGCTATTAAGAATTTAAGTATGGAAGGTAGAATGACCTTATGCAATATGGCTATTGAAGCTGGATCAAGAGCAGGCTTAATTGGTGTGGATAATAAAACGATTGATTACTTAAAATCAAAACCATTTGCACCCACTGGGGAGAGTTGGCAAAAAGCTGTTACAGATTGGAAAAATTTAGTTAGTGATAAGGATGCTCAATTCGATAAAAAAATTGAAATTGATGCTGCATCTATAGAACCTCAAGTCACATGGGGGACTTCACCTGAGATGGTATGTAGTATAAATGACAAAATACCCGACCCCCTGCAAGAAAAGAGTTTATCAAACCAAAAGGGTTACCAAGGTGCGTTGGAATATATGGGGCTTAAACAAGGAACAAGCATAAAAGATATTAAATTAGATAAAATTTTTATAGGCTCTTGTACAAACTCAAGAATTGAAGACCTCCGAAAAGCAGCTGATATCGTTAAAACAAAAAAGGTAGCAACAAATATTAAGTTAGCGCTTGTGGTGCCAGGTTCCGGGTTGGTAA
>ENA-OREB01000709-OREB01000709.1-marine-metagenome-genome-assembly--contig:-NODE-709-length-16471-cov-3.069050_pt1 | contig 16471 bp, 12 predicted proteins | sample MGYA00248625_ERZ508552 | MGnify/ENA primary metagenome ERZ508552 (study PRJEB26219, sample SAMN06267888) | marine metagenome | isolation source: Monterey Bay, California, USA | place: USA:Monterey Bay...
CCCTTCTCTTTTTCAGCACGCTTGCGTATTCTTTTAGCTCGCCAAAAGCGAATTTGTTGCTGTCATTTTTCTAGAACGGGTTTTCGAGTTAACGAAACCCATGGTTAACCGACATGCTTGGAAAATGGTGCCTTGGTTACCATCGAGAGTTACGAATTCGCGGCGAAAATTGAACCGAACGCGTCTCAGGCAAAAACCTTGGTTAGGTAGTTGGAATTGCACGAGACTCTGCGGCACAAACGGTGATAGCGTTGCTATCCATTGTTGACCGCTAGGTATCAGAGAGGATTCGCCTCTCACCCATTCGTTTTCGAAACGACTGGGTTGTGTATTTTTAACAATTTAATTGAGTGGTTACGCAAATGTCTAATGATGTTTCTGGTGGTTCTACGTCTTCAAATTCTACTGATAGCAATTCAGTTTCTCCGAAAACGACGGAAGTCCAAGTCGTTTCTCAGGAAGAAAATAACTCTAGTCAGGTTCCCGTCCCTGTTGAATTTGTCGTAGAGGGACAGGTTGAGACTGAGAGTGTCGTCGATGAATCCGTGGAGGTGGCGGTACAACAGGGACTCTTCGTCGATTCATTGTCGATCGATCCAGCAGAGGAAGTCGCCATTTTACTTGGTGAAAAACCGAAAAAGAAACCTGCTGTTGAAGTGGAAACAGTTGCTCCGGTGGAGGTTGTTGATGTTCAGGTTACGGAAACTGACAGTAAGGTAGATGACCCATTTTCGGCGACGGAAAATTTGGAATCACCTAAGGGAAATGCGTCGATTCCAGAGTCTGAGAAGCCAGTTGAGAAACCAGCTGAGAAACCAGCTGAGAAACCAGCTGAGAAACCAGCTGAACCAGTGGTTGTCGTCGCTGAACCAGTGGCAGAACAAGAAGTCGTTGATCATCAGGAACCCCGAAATTTATTCGAGGAAATGGGACTTGGTCCAGCAGTTCTTGAAGCAATCAATAGAGTGGGGTACGAAACTCCATCACCAATTCAGGCACAATCAGTTCCCGTGATTCTCTCGGGTCGAGACCTCATGGGTCAGGCCGAAACTGGTTCTGGTAAAACGGCGGCATTTGCGTGGCCATTACTTTCAAGAATCGATATGTCACTGAATCGGCCGCAAGTTTTGGTGCTTGCACCAACTCGTGAGTTGGCAATTCAAGTCACCGCTGCGTTTGAGAAATATGCGACTGGAATCGAAAACTTTCGGGCAGTTACGATTTATGGTGGTCAAAGTTATGAAACTCAGTTGCGAGCACTCAATCGTGGCGTCCAGGTCGTGGTGGGAACGCCAGGGCGGGTCATGGACCACTTGCGAAGGAAAACATTAGATTTGCGGAATCTTAAAACTCTCGTCCTCGATGAAGCAGATGAGATGCTGAGAATGGGGTTCATTGATGACGTGGAGTGGATTCTGGAACAGCTCCCTCGGGAACGACAGATTCTTTCTTTCTCGGCGACCCTGCCACCTCCCATTCAACGGATCGCTAAGAATTATCTCCAGAATCCGGCTCATATTGCAATCAAGAGTAAAACGGCAACTGCTGAATCAATTGCTCAGACATGTGTTTTCGTTTCACCACGGGAAAAGATGGAGCGTTTGGTTCGAATTCTCGAGACTGAACAGAGTGACGGCGTAATCATTTTTGTAAAAACCCGGAATTCAACGATCGTGGTTTCTGAAGGGTTGGTGCAGCGAGGCATTATCGCATCACCTTTAAACGGTGATATTCCGCAGGCTCAGCGCGAACGAACTGTCAATCAATTAAAGTCGGGTCGAATCAACGTGGTTGTCGCTACGGATGTGGCGGCCCGCGGTTTAGATGTGCAGCGAATTAGTCACGTCATTAATTATGACTTCCCTCATGATACCGAAGCCTACGTCCATAGAATTGGTCGTACCGGACGAGCCGGGCGAAATGGAAACGCAATTCTGTTTGTAGAGCCGAAGGAAAAAGGAAAACTTAGTCGCTTGCAGCGAGCGACGAATCAGCGCATTGAAACGTTCAAACAAAAGTCAATCGATGAGATTAATCAAGTTCGGATTGAGAAGTTCAAAGAGCAAGTCGTCAAGGCGAATAGTCATGGTGACATCAAATTCTTTACCAAGATTGTCACTGAACTTAGAGATGATTCTGAATTATCAATCGAACAAATCGCCGCTGCTCTAGGGGTGTTAGCTCAGGGGCCGACCCCGTTGCTGCTCAAGGAGTTGAAAGATCGTAAATCGAACAGGAAAAAGGAAGACTCCCGTGATCGCGGGCCAATGACTCTTTATCGAATTGAGGTGGGGCGCGAACATGGTGTTGGTCCTGGGAATATTGTGGGAGCAATTACGAACGAGGCAGATTTATCCAATGGACAAATCGGTCGAATTAATATCTATGATAAATACAGCACCATTTTGCTACCGAGTGAATTGAATTCTGAGGTAATTAATCATCTCAAGCATGTTTATGTTTCCGGCCAAGCATTAGCGATCAGTAAGTCGGACAAAAAATATTCTCGACCCGCGGGCGGAAGAAGTAGTGGAGGGCCACAATCGCGTGGAAATCGCTCGGATAAACGATTTGGGGAAAAACGGTTTGGAGAAAAGCGATTTGGTGATAAGCGTGGAAACGGGAAACGCTTTGAACGCGGAGCAGGTCGCCCAAAATCGCATCAAGAAAATTCCAGTGACGGACGTGGGCGGGATTACGATCGCAAAAGTTCAGAGCGAAGTGCTCCCGATCGAAAGCCATCGGTTGCGGAAAATCGAAAGCCGTTTAGTGAAGGGGCAGTTCGAAAGAAATTTTCGGATAAGAAACCGACGAAGAAGAAGAGTAATGCGGTGGTTCAGAGAACTGAACGTGGGGAGAAAAAGGATCGATTCTCACGGGACGAGGGAAGCAAGTACTCCGGCCAAAAAACAAGTTTTGCGAAGGGGCAAGCCAAGCCTGCAAAAAAATCCAAAGCTGCGACCCGAGTTAAAGCAAAGCGGAAAGCGGGAGCGAAGCCTTCCAGTCCAATGAAAAAGTACGTCAAGATTCGCTAACGTGTCTGGGGATGGGGCGCTCTGAAAGGGATGCCTCATTGTTGTTCATTCAGGTATCCCTGCCTTGTGTCGCTTCAGTGGTATGATTGCGTTGTCAATTTGCAGGTCGCTTCAAGGCGGATTGCAGCGAGCTACTGTCCGAAATTGGAGCGGTCGCGTTCGGTTTAAGTGATTGTTGTCAGGAGGAGTGAAGTGGCGGCTTTTTTTGCTTTGATTTGCACGCTTATCGTTTCGTTTCTGGTGACGCGAATCGGATCGGTGGCATTGTCCCTGACCGGGATGGCGCAGGATTCCGCTCGATTCCAAGCGAAGTCTGCGTACACGGGTGTCGGTTTTACAACGAGTGAATCTGAACAGGTAGTTGATCATCCTGTTCGACGACGCATTCTTTCGACACTGATGACATTGGGCAATGTAGGTATTGCTGTTGTGATTGCATCGATGATGGGAACCTTCGCCACGGTTGCCACCGACGATTCGGACATTGTCTATCGAGTGGCCCTGTTATCCGGCGTACTAGCATCTTTGTGGGTGATTGGCACGCGGCGTTGGTTTGATCAGGGGATTGAAAGTTTGATTGCGTATGCGTTACGTCGTTGGACCCATTTGGACGTTCATGATTACGTGTCGCTTTTGCATTTAGCCGATGGATTCGTCGTCTTCGAAATTTGCGTGAATGAGGGAGACTGGGTTTGTGAAAAGACGTTGGCAGAGGCAATGCTGTCAGCTGAAGGCGTTTTGATACTTGGTATCCACCGTGCGAATGGAAAATATATCGGAAGTCCTAATGGGAAAACTCAGGTGCATGTGGAGGACGTGCTCACTGTGTATGGTCCCCAGTTCCGCCTGGAAGAACTCGATCTTCGGCAGCAAGGATATCAGGGGGATACGGCACACCGAACTGCAATTGAAGATCAGCAAAAATCGGCGGCAGAGGGTGAAGAGGATCCCGAGGTTTAGTGAATGTGTTTTTGCCGAGTGACTACTTGGCCAAAATTCGTTCAAACGACTCTGCGTTAAGCCGGGCAATGAACTTATGCAATTAACTTGCTCTGCTGATTTCGGCTGTTGGATTTTCGTGTTCGAGACGCACGTTCCATGTTTCTTTGTCGAAATGAAGGATGGCTAATCGATTTTCCGCCGGTTGCACCCACTGATATCGACCCGCTCGAACCCGCTTGACAGTTCCGCGGTTATTGGAGACCGGCCCTTCGTAATCGAGGTAATGGATTCGATGATCGATGATTCTTTCTCCCGTTACCGTCTGGTTGATCGTCGGTAATTCACTCATACGCCATGTCCAGAGTCTATTTTGAACTTCCAGCATGAGGTCCCAATGATCGCTATTTCCAACCTGATGAAATAAAACGACGCATCGAGAGGTTGCGTCGTCGTTTTTGGCAGGAGGATTGGTAGGGGTATTCATGTTGAGTGTAAAATGGGAAGTTGTCATTTTTCCGGCGTGTTAGCGTGCGTTAGCTATTGGCGCGGAGACCGATGTCTTTCAAGATTGAATTATGAACGCTACGAATTCCCACGCACCAAAATTTGTTCTGCCGAACGTCAAGCCGATCTCCATTGGCAACGTTACGGTCGATCCACCGATTTTACAAGCGCCCATGGCGGGATTTACCAACTACGCTTTTCGGCAGATAGTCCGCGAATACGGCGGTTCAGGATTGATTGCGACCGAGATGGTCAATGCGCGTGGGTTTGTCTGGTTGGACGAGAACACGCCGGAGCACCCTGAGCGCCTTTGGGGAGTGCGGGACGAACCGCGTCCGTTGGCAGTGCAAATTTGGGATAACCAACCAGAAACCATGGCCAAAGTCGGCCGGCGACTGGTTGAGGATTACCAGGTCAGCATCGTCGATATTAACTTTGGTTGTCCAGTTAAGCAGGTAACTGAAAAAGCCAAAAGCGGGAGTTATCTCCTCCGCACGCCAGATAAAATGGGTGAGATCATTTCCGAAGTCGTCAAAGCATGCGCTCCAACTCCGGTGACTGCCAAAATTCGTTTGGGATGCACGCGGGATAATATAAACGCCATCGATGTGGCTCAGGTGGTGGAGGGTTCGGGTGCGGCTGCGTTGACGGTACACGGACGAACTGCACAGGATATGTTTAGGGGGCATTCGGATTGGGATCGGATTTCTGAAATTCGACCCTATCTGAAAAAAATTCCTTTGATAGGAAATGGCGATCTCGACAGTCCTGAAAAAGTATTGCACGCGTTTGAGAATTACGATGTCGATGGTGTAATGATCGCGAGAGCCTGTCTTGGTAGGCCATGGCTCTTTGCTCAATGCAAGGCAGCGTTGCTAGGTGAACCAATTCCTTCGGATCCCTCATTGGCTGAACAGAAAACATGCCTGTTGCACCATTTCGATCTTGTTGTGCAGAGATTCGGAGAAAGCAAGGGAGCGCAACTAATGCGAAGATACGCGTGTTGTTACGCTCAGGGGCGATTTGGCGCCCGTCATTTTCGTACGCATGTAGCAAAGGTAAGTACCGCTGAGGAATTTTATGCGGTGGTCGAAGAGTATTTTCCGGTCGATAAAGTTGACGTGTAAACGATAGGTTGCTGGGCTGATTGGGTAACGTGTTGGCTCTGGATCTGGCGTTGCCGAAGGATGGTTTGCTTTTGGCGGTTTCAGGTTTTTATAAATTGTTTGTTGGGATTAAAAATGGCTCACCAGCCGAATCAATTGGCTCATCAGTTATTCGAAATGGCAATCGCGAATCGCGATGCGTTGGAAATTAAATTGGATTCAGTGGGCGATGCCCGTGTTCTGGATTTTGCAGTTGGGCGAGCGGGTAGTTTGGAAGCCGGAATTCTTTTGGGTCAGATTTGCATGGGAGGTTTGGCTCAGATTGCCGTATGCGATGGGGATGGCACGCTGGGTCTTAAGTCGGTAGAGGTTTCCACTGATGAGCCGTTGTTGGCTTGTATTGGTTCTCAGTACGCCGGTTGGCCGATCTCGTGCGGAGATTATTTTGCGATGGGAAGCGGTCCATTTCGAATGCTGCGAGGCGAAGAAGAAGTGTTGGCGACTTATGAACTTTCGACTGCACCGCAGCAGGCCGTGGGAGTTTTGGAGTCAAATCAATTGCCGTCCAATGAAACACTTGAGCAAATGGCGGCAGCGTGCGGGATCGAGATGAGTCTCCTGAACGTCTGCGTCGCGAGGACAGCGAGTTGGCCTGGGGCGGTTCAGGTGGTGGCAAGATCCATTGAAGTAGCGATGCACAAACTGAACGAACTGCAGTTTGACTTGAGAACAATCTGTTCTGCAGTTGGCAAGGCTCCGCTTCCTCCGCTGGCGGGAGACGACATGACTGCCTTGGGGTGGACCAACGATGCCATTTTGTACGGTGGGCGAGTGGAGCTTGTTGTTGACACCTCCGACGAAGCGGTCAACGCGGTGATAGATCAGTTACCAAGTTGTAGCTCTTCAGAATTTGGCGCACCATTTTTAGATATTTTTGAGCGTTATCACAAAGATTTCTACAAAATCGACAAGCTGTTGTTTAGTCCGGCCAGTGTAAGAATTGAAAATCAGGCAACAGGGACGGTTTGGGATGTTGGTGAAATTAGAAACGACATTCTACGGCGTTCTTTTGGAATCGAGTGAACGATGCGGATCGTTGTTTTATCCAATCCAGACAGTTGGTATTTTTTGGATTTAGCGCGCGCCTGCGGGGCGCACCACGACATTGTCGCTATGTCATTCGAAACGCTTGCTGCTTCCGTCGGGCCAAATTCGCATTTCAGTCTTGACGCAGAATGTGTGATCGCGAGAACCATGCCAGCGGGTTCACTGGAGCAGATTGTGTTTCGGATGGACTGCTTAGGCCAGTTAGAAGCGGCAGGTGTGTTGTTAGTCAATTCGCCCCGCGCCATTGAGACGGCGGTTGATAAATACCTTTCGCTCGCATTGCTTCAACGAGCGGGGATACCTGTTCCGGCGACCTTTGTCGCTCAGGATCTATCAACAGCAATGAAAGGATTTCACGAGTTGGGCGAGGATGTCGTTGTTAAGCCAATTTTTGGTAGCCTCGGTCGCGGCCTCGTTCGTTTGCAGGCAGTGGATCAGGCGGCGGACTATTTTAGGGAATTAGCTGATGGCCAACGCGTGATTTATCAGCAAAAATTTATAGCGCACGCAGGTTACGACGTCCGTTTGTTGGTTTTAGGAGATCGCGTGTGGGGGATGAAACGTAAGAATCCCCATCATTGGATCACAAATATCAGCCAAGGTGGGATTGGTGAAGTTTATCAAGTTGGAGAAAGGGAGAGGGAGTTGGCATTGGCGGCCTCTGCCGCAGTTGGAGCACATTTTGCGGGCGTTGACTTAATAACCGATGCAAAAACTGGTGAGCAGTTCGTCTTAGAAGTTAATGCAGTGCCTGGTTGGAGGGCGATCGCAGACGTGGTCGGGGTTGATATTGCAGGGGAACTGGTTTCAGAAATTGAGTATCTGCACAGATCCCTCAATCGGTAAAGATTCTCAGGCAATTAATTCAGTGTTGGAAGTGAAGGTAGAGTGGGCGGGGTAAGTTCGCAACGCAATGGTTTACAAGCCAATTTCTTGTTTTGCCCAACCTCGCAGTTGTTCTCTAAATATTTTTGAATTGTGACGGATGTCGACAGGTAATGATTGATGAAGAAGAAAGTCATTGATCGTATTGGTTTGCCAAAAATTTCCAGCTAGAGACTTAATTTCTGCAAGCAGCCGCTCTTCGTTTGTTTTTGAGGTTGGCCAGTGATCTGGGTTGGGTTCGCAGATCATGACGGGCCGTTGTTTTCCAGCTACGCCTATGCCAACTAAGGCACTGCGGTAAATTTGTGGGTGGGTGTTAATGATGGCTTCACACGGAATGGTGAACATCGTGTGCTGGGCAGTTTGAACTCGATGTGTTTTTCTACCGCAGAACCAAAACCGATCTTGTTCGTCGAAGTACCCCAGGTCTCCCATGCGATGCCAAAAGGAATCACCGTCGGATATTTTATGATTGGCGTTGGCGTCTGTCCGCGTTACATATTGGTCCGAAACCACCGGCCCTCGGACCATAAGTTCACCGACCAACCCTTGTTCGAGTGGAACGGTATCGCAGATGTCTTGAATTGGATTATCGTCGATGGCGATTATCCGCCAGTCAATTTTTGGAAAACGTTTGCCAACACAAGTTCCTTCGCCGCGTTCGGTCCGTTCAGCCGTTTCTCCCAAGACGACGGATCCGGAGTTGCAAGCGATAGGGAGCGACTCGGTAGCGCCGTAGGGCGTGAAAGTATCGCCACTTGGTGAAATGATTTGTTTGATTTTTCTTAGGGTCGGCGGAGGGACGGGAGCACCTGCGCTTAGGATTCGTTCGATCGTCGGAAGTCGTTTCGAATGTTTAACGCAATAATTGGCGACTGTGTTCCAAAGCGCAGGAGAGCCGAATGATTGATTTGCCTGGAATTGCTCGACGGCGTCGATAATGTTGGGGGGGTAAACATCCGCAGGGCGCGTGGGATCCATCTGAGGGAAAACTGTCGTGGTTCCCATGGCGATATTGAACAGAGCAAAGAGCGGGAAACCGGAGACGTCGGTGCCGCCGGGCACTAGCCGAAAGTAATTCGCAATTTGTTCACACTGTTCAATGAAAATTTGATGACGGTAGAGAACGCCTTTAGGAGGTCCTGTGCTTCCAGTCGTGAAGATGATGGCAGCGGGATCACTGCGTTTCAGTTTGACCCACGGTGGAGTCGCGTTGTCAGTTTTCTTAAAAAAACGACTAGCACTTTTGCATCCGGGGAAGAAACCTTTAATAGCGACGTTGTATTTACACTTTGGGAATTTGGAGAAAAACACTGATCTAGCTAGGTGGGCCAGAGGAATGCCAAGCATCCCTTCGGGGTGGGCGTCCGACAGGCACTGGATCATGTTTTTGCGGCCCATGCCCGGGTCAATTAAAATCGTGACTACCCCTGATTTGAATAAACCAAAAACCGAGGCAACGAAATCGATGCCCGGAGGAACCATGAGTGCAATTCGCATCCCAGGTTTAACTCCCATTTCGATTAATCCATTGGTGATTTGGTTACTTTTCCGTTCCAGTTCGGCGAAAGTAATGGATTCGTATTCGAGTGATTCTCCTGCCGCAACTCGTTGAGGTTGTCCTTTGCGGGGGCAGGCGACGGCAATGGCATTGGGCATGGATTCGGCCATTTCCGTCAGCGAATAGCCAATGTTCTGGAGACTATCCAAGGACAGGGGATGAAACTCAGCCAAAGGGGGGTTGGTTGTCATTACTTCCGAAGTAGGTTCTTGAGAGTTTATGTGCGTTGTTCCGATTGCAGTTCGTCACACCCTAATTGTATGGCAAAACTGGGGGCATAGGCTTTCGGCAGGCTTTAAATTCACGTAAATTATAAGCTCAGAAAACGTTTAAAAAGTCAATTATCTTTTGGCCCGCGAGACTCGTGAGCTTAGGGCAATTGGCAGAAAATAATTCACTTGTGTTTGACACATCGTACCATCGGCATGTCAAACCTGCGTTGGAACATTATATGGATATTGACATTTATCAGCAGTGCCCCTGCCACGCCGAAAAGAAAATTAAATTCTGCTGCGGCAAGGATGTGATTGGCGATTTGAACGAAGTTCTTGCCAAGAACAAGTCCGGGCAATCGACTGCGGCACTCGATCAAATTGACCGGGCGATAAAGAAATCTGGGCCCAAAGATTGTCTGTTAACGATTCAGACACACATCCTCATCACCAATGGTGAGATTGAAAAAGCTCGAGAATCTAACGAACTTTTTTTGAAAACAAATCCTAAGCATTCCACAGGCTTGCACCATCGAGCGCTTATCTTTCTTGCCGAAGGAAAAACGGACGAAGCTGTCGAGGCGCTGCAGGATGCCATGGACGCAATTACGGGAAATGAAATTCCGATTTCTCTTGCTAATGCTTTTCGGATGGTGGGTGTCGCCCTTTTCAGTGAAGGGAAAACGATGGCAGGCCGTGCGCATTTGAAGTATGCGATGGTGCTCAAAAACGAATCCGATCCTGAAATTGGACGAATGTTGCAGGAGTCTCTGGCAGCCCCGTCGACCCCTCTCGTGTTAAAGCAGGAGTTTCCACTTGCACCGGTTCCCGAAGGTGCAGAGTGGGAAAAGCGTTATGTCAACACGTTTCGAGCATTGGATCGCGGTCAATTTCGTAAAGGGCTGAAGTTTTTAAATAAGATTGATTCTGAATTTCCAGATTTGCCAATCATTGCACGCGGCATTGCGATCGTGAATTCTTATCTTGGTCGAATTGATGATCAGGTTGAGGCATGGCGTCGTTATAGTCGACTTGAAGGCGTTTCGGTTCTTGAGGGAACCGAAGCTGAGGCGATAGCTCAGCTGTTTGACACCAAAGCCTTGGCGGCAACCGTTGCGATTGTTCGTCACACTTACGAGGTAGACGGAGTAGAACTGGTAAGCGAACTTGCGTTGTCAAATTCACGACTTGCCAATTCGGAACCGATGCCGGCTGATCCGTTCGATGAGGGCCCCGCACCTCGTGTGAATTTCTTGATCTTAGATCGCGATGCCGTTACTGATGCTGCTGAGTTGACTTTGGAAAACGTGCCAAGTGTGATCGGTGAGCTTCTCGTGTTCGGGAAACAGACAGACCGAGGTGCTCGCCTGGAAGTCATTACAGCGAAGGATTCTCGGTTAGAGAAAGTGAACTCGTTTATTACGGAGTTGTTTGGGGAATCGATCTCGGGCGACGTGGTTGAGCAGACGATTGGCGAATCGACTGCTATGAGTGAATTGCTTGAGTGGCGTTGGCATTTGCCGGAAGGCGTCACTCGAAAGCAGCATTCAGAAATGGTGGAAGCCCATCGAGAGCATTTAATGGTTGATGAATGGCCCAAGCTCGAATTCAAAATTCTGGGTGATCGATCAGCGGAAGACGCGAAGGGAGATCCGGAGGTTGAATTGGCGCTGCGGGCATTGGTGCTGATGTTGGAAAACGCTTCGCAGGGGCAAGGTTTCAATGATGGTCTCGGCCTTAAGATGCGTGAAAAACTTGGGTTGTCTGAATACGACCGCATTACCCCCGAGGGTGACCTGTTAACGGGCTCACCGATTCTCCAGCAGTATCTAGATTTCGGTGGCTTGTCCGAAGCGCAATTAATGTCGGTTCAGCACTCCGCGATGGGAGTTGGTAATGTACGGGTGTTAAAGCAGTTGGTCAGGGAAGTTTTGTCACGGCCGGACATGGAGTCGATGCCGCGGGATGTTAGCTATTCGATGATGGCTCATTTTGCTGATGACGATACCGAAGCCTTGGAGTTTTTGGAGAAAGCAAAGGAAGAGGCTCGGAAGTCGGGTAGATCAGTCGGAATCTACTTCGTTCAAGAATTTGAATTTAAATTAATGCGTGGCATGACTGACCAAATCACTGAACTACTTCAAACGATTCAAATGAATCATCTGAATGAGCCAGAGGTGGAGTATCAGTTGGTAAGGGTTCTCGATCGCTTTGGGATTGGCCCAGATCGCGGTCCCATTCGGGGTGCCCCGGAGGCCGCGCCGGCTGAACCAAACCAGGGCGGAATCTGGACTCCGGATCAAGGAGGAGCGTCGCAACCTGAGCCTGCCGCAAATGCAGACAGCGCGGGCGGCGGTGAAGAATCATCAGGATTGTGGATCCCCGATTAATGGTCGAGTGGCGAAACAGCTGTCCGGTGTGGTGTTCTTTGACCAGTGATTGGTTGATTGAACGTTTGGGCTGAGACAGTTATTCCGAGTCGCGATCTTGAGTGTGGGGAACGCTTTGGGGCGGGAGCGAGAAGCCAGAGGCGAGTTCGCGAAGAGTTAGAATTAATCGACGGAGAGAATCGAAGTGCCAAAATACATTGTCAGATACGGGATCATGCGAAGCATTGGCGTCATGGCTTCACGTAATGACATAGTGTACCGGCGCAGTATGGAAGTAATTGTTCGAACGGATCGAGGGATTGAAGTAGGACAAGTTTTATGTGAGGCGACGGAGGATGCGTTGTCTCATTTGGATCAACCTGCGACGGGGCATGTGATTCGCGAAGTTTCCAACGATGACGTCGTGTCGATCGACGGAATTGATGGGGATCGGAAAAAGAAGCTTGCGGTCTGTCAGAAACATATCGAAGCACTTCAGCTTGATATGAAGCTCATCGATGTGGAGCAATTGTTCGGTGGCGAGCGCCTCGTTGTGTTTTATTTGTCCGAAGATCGGGTCGATTTTCGGGAACTTGTCAAACTTCTTGCGAGTGAGTTTCAAACCCGAATCGAGATGCGCCAGATCGGTGTCCGCGATGAAGCAAAGTTGCTTGCTGATTATGGAGATTGCGGTAAACCGGTTTGCTGTAACAGCCATTTGATTCAGATGCCTCCGGTATCGATGAAAATGGCAAAATTGCAAAAGGCCACGCTGGATCCAACGAAGATATCTGGGCGATGCGGGCGATTGAAATGTTGTCTGCGGTACGAGTTCGACACCTATGAGAGAATCCAGAAACAGCTGCCTCGGGTCGGAGCACAGATTGTGACGCGAGACGGCAAAGGCAAGGTTCTCAATCAGCAGATCATTTCTGAGCAATTGTTGGTCGAAATGGAAGATCATCGACGGGTCGTGATCGACGCAAGTGACGTGCTCACTGTGATTAAAAAATCAACCAAAACATCCAGTGCTGTTGGTGGGAAAGCCAAGCAGGGAACGAAGCAAGTTGCAGATCAAGAAAGCGGTGATTCCGCTCCAAAAAATAAGACTGCAGGAACTGAAAAGAAGAAAAATACCAAGCGAAACGTGACTGAAGAAGGATCGGCTGACGCGAAAACTGGTAAGCCGCCACGCGGAAAAAGGCGTCAACGAAAACGTGGCGGAAAAAATAAAAAGCCGCAAGGGGGCGGTGGCGAGGGAGAGAATTAAGAGATTCGAGTTGGTTTCTATGTGATTCACGATAAGATGTTATGCCGCGGGGCGTTTAGAAAATGCTTTCAATTCCAATTCGCCAGTTTGCAGCGAACGAAGTTTTTACTTTAATTTCAGGCCCATCATGAATGATGAAGACTTATACATTTGTGAGATTCTAGAGAATGACGACCGCTATCCGAGTACGGCCTACTATTTTATTCGGGACGCGTTAGCGTTTGCGGCGGACTCAATGGAGCTAAACGAGTGCTCGCAGGACGAATCGAGTGCAGACATCGAGTCGGAATTGTTTGGTTGGACGAAGGAGCGGCACCTCACTGGGCAGCAGTTTTGCGAGGCGATTCGTCTTTATGCACTCAATCAGTACGGCTACATGGCCAAAGTCGTATTGAAATCATGGGGAGTCGATAGTACTCGCTGTTTTGGTGACATGGTCTACAACATGATTTCGGTAGGGATGTTTAAAAAATCGAGTCGCGATGAGCAGGCTCATTTTGATGATGTCTATGATTTTGAGGATGTGTTCGAGGTCGAATTTGAAATGGGTGGGGCGGTTAGTCCTAGACGATCATAGACGTTGATAAAGTTGTTTTTGCTTACGGAGGGCTCGGTTTTTTCAATCGAAACTCCAATTGTTTGATTTTGTTAGAAGACAGTTGAAAATGGGATCTTCGAAAAAACGTTCTGGTAAAACCGTCGGTAGTGAAGCGGACGATCCTAAAGCTAACGAAATAGTAGATTCTCCTACCAAGTCGGTTTCGCCTTGGTTAACCGCACCGCAAAGAGGGTTGTTTTACTTTTCCTCGGTCCTCTTCTTGGGTTGGCTGTCTTTTCTTGGAGTCATTGCCTACATGGTGAATTTTCAATGAACATTGTCGTGCTGGATGGTTATACCCTGAACCCAGGGGACAATTCGTGGGAACCCATCGAGCAGCTTGGCGACCTTTCTATTTATGATCGCACAGAACCCGCCGACGTCATCCAGCGGGCGATGAATGCTGATGTGGTTCTTACCAATAAAGTTGAACTGAACTGCGACGTGATCGCAAAATTACCTCACCTCAAGATGATTGCGGTGACGGCGACTGGCTACAACGTTGTTGATGTTGAGGCGGCACGGAAGCGGGGAATTCCTGTGACGAATGTTCCCGTGTACAGCACCGATGCTGTAGCGCAGCACGTTTTTGCCGGGCTCCTGAGTTTCATCCACAAACCCTCTGAGCATCATCAGGCAATTCAGAATGGTGATTGGCAATCACAAGAGGATTTTTCATTTTGGTTATCACCGCTTGTCGAGTTAAGCGGAAAAACGATGGGGTTGGTCGGTCTGGGGCGAATTGGTCGAGCGACTGCAAAAATTGCGGATGCTTTCGGTCTGCGTGTTGTTGCCAGCAGTCGACGGAATGTAAACCCGCTGCCGTACGAAGGGTTTGAGTGGTTGTCGATTGAGGATTTGTTTTCACAATCGGATTACATTAGCCTTCATTGTCCACAAACGCCCGAAACCACGGGTTTTGTTAATTCAGAGTTGATTGGGAAAATGCAGTCTACTGCAGTCCTAATTAATACCGCTCGCGGTGGTCTGGTGAATGAACAAGACCTCGCCAAAGCGTTGAATGCTGGGCAAATAGGTGGCGCACTTTTAGATGTCGTTTCAAAAGAGCCAATTGAGAGCTCGAATCCCTTGTTGGGAGCAAAAAACTGTGTTCTTACGCCACATATTGCGTGGTCGCCAATCGAAGCCAGACGCCGGTTGATGGAGACCGTGGCAGCGAACATACAAGCGTTTCGCGAAGGCAATCCTATTCACGTGGTCAATTAAATGCCGTGATTGAGTCGTATCGAAGACGGTCGTTTTCGATCGAGCAAATGGGTTAAATCCGACTGTTGATTAAACTGTCGAACCAGCTCAGTTCTTTTGCGATTCCGTCAGCGAGAGTCTGGGATTGCATTTCTTCAGGAAGCACATTCCAGGCGTAAGTTTCGACCTCGAAATGAGGGCTTTCTGAGCAGAAGGATTGAATGGAGTCGAGGCAGTTCGCGATGTCAAATTGAGTCGTGCCGATTTGGTCGACTGTTTCGGTGAAAATGGGCACGTGGAAATGAACCCGCCAGCATCCTTGGGGATCAGCTCCTGCGGAGTGAAGGGCGTCGGTGAGATCTTCAAAAAACAAGGTCTCGGTGTCGGTGCGAATCACCGTTTGATGGAGATACTTTGGCTCTGCGAATCGAGCCAGTTGTTCGATCTTCTGTTGTTTTTGGGTTGGTGTCGATAGGTCAAAATTGACTTCGACAGCAGAAGATACTTGTACTTTTCCAACTCTAATATTTGCGTTGCAATATTGTTCGATTGCCTTGGCCTGCGATTCGAACATTACAGCAGAATGGCAGATGTCATGGCAGACACCAAAGTGAGATCCGATGATGTTGGTTTCAGTTGGGTTTCGGTTAAATAGGTGATTGTCAAAAAACTGAACCACATCCTCGCAGGTGTCGAGTACGCAACCAGGTTCGGGTTCAAGGCAGATAAATAGGTTTCGTCCATCGGCTTGTGCAATTCTATCGAGGTGTTCTGCACATTTTTGAATATTATCGGCGCAACGTTTTAAAAACTCAGAAACCAGAGATGAGGGTGTGCCGTCCGGGAGTGGCCATCCGAGGGGAAGTGTTGAGATGGTGCCATTTTGCCCTTCGGGTAGCAGGACATTCAGGATATTGGCTAATTGATTTGTGTATTGAAGACGTGCGGGGTCAGCCCAGGTTGGCAGGTAAACATCATGTTTTACAACCTCTTGGTGGAAGTCTCCAAACGGAAATCCGTTGAGTGTGTATGGAACTAAGTCGTGCTCTCGCAACCAGTCTCGGAATTGGAGACAGGTTTCGGTGTGCTCAAGCTCCTTCGCTGTAGTTGCGCTGAGCCAAAGGCCGATGCCTAAGGGTTCGGTTGGTGAGAATTTTGATTTAACATCGAGGCTGTGTTTAACAAGATTCTGCTTTACCTCTTCAAGTGTCCTCCCCGGGTGAACGTTCCCGCAATAGCCAATCTTCATTGAGTTTCTGTCTGTTGTTTAAGTAATGTGTCTGGGTTAGAAGAAATTTTATCAGTCGCTACATCCAGAGTCCAAGGGTTGTAGGCAAGGTTGCTGGTGATGGAAAAGTGTGGCGTGCGGTGGTCTTAAAAAACGGAAGCTATGGTTAGCCCTTAAGTTGAATCGTTTCCTGGGGAGAGATACAGCAAGTAGCCATTGCGAGGGCAATCCAGCCACCAATGAAAGAAAGCCCGCCGAGTGGCACGATAGCGCCAAGGAACGGTTTTTCAAGCAGGACCAAAGCGTAAAGCAGCCCTGAAAATAGGCAGATTCCGATTAAAAAAAGAAACCCTGCAAGACTGGCGGACTTTGAGGGGCGGAGAAGTGTAATAATTCCAACAAGCATGATTCCGAGCGAATGATACATTTGATAGGCCGCAGCAGTTTT
>ENA-OREB01000713-OREB01000713.1-marine-metagenome-genome-assembly--contig:-NODE-713-length-16460-cov-6.275102_pt1 | contig 16460 bp, 10 predicted proteins | sample MGYA00248625_ERZ508552 | MGnify/ENA primary metagenome ERZ508552 (study PRJEB26219, sample SAMN06267888) | marine metagenome | isolation source: Monterey Bay, California, USA | place: USA:Monterey Bay...
TCTGCATCGCTTAGGGCATCAAAGTCATACTTTTTATTGACATTAATAAACATGTTGTTCCATTTTATAAAGGGACCAAAACGACCCGTTCCTTTTTGAACTGGTAAGTCTTCATATATGTATACAGGAGCATCTGCTTTTTTCTTTTCTTCAATTAGCTCAATTGCATAAGACATGTCTACATCAAGAGGGTCTATTCCTTTTGGCAAGGAAACAAACATTTTTCCAAACCTTACGTAAGGTCCAAAACGACCGTTATTAACATCTACCTGCTCATCTTCATAGGTGCCCAAGTCTTTGGGAAGCTTAAACAAATCCATTACCTGGTCAAAGGTTACCAAATGCAATTGTTGGTCTGGACGCAAACTTGCAAATTTTTTCTCATCATCATCTGGAGCACCAATTTGAGCCATTGGCCCGAATTTTCCTAGACGTACCAAAACAGTTCTACCACTCTCTGGATCTTTTCCTAAAATACGCTCTCCACTTTCTCTTTCAGCATTTTCTTTAACATCCTCAACCGTTGGGTGAAACTTTCCGTAAAACTCTTTTAGCATATGCTTCCAGTCTTCTTTACCGTCTGCGATGTCATCAAAATCTTGCTCTACCTTGGCTGTAAAATTAAAATCTAATACCGAGGAGAAATGCTCCACTAGAAAGTCATTTACGATCATCCCAATGTCTGTAGGTACTAATTTTCCTTTATCACTCCCTATGGTCTCAAGAAGTGTGTTGTCTTTTAAAATTTGGTTTTCTAATGTGAGTTGAAGGTATTTTCTTTCTACGCCTTCTACGGTTCCTTTTTCAACATATTTCCTACTAATTATGGTAGAAATTGTTGGTGCATATGTAGAAGGTCTACCAATACCCAGCTCCTCTAATTGTTTTACCAAAGAAGCTTCAGTAAAACGGTATGGTGGCCTTGTAAAGCGCTCTGTAGCAGTGATGTGATTTGCGCTCAATACGTCTGCTTTTACTAGTTTTGGAAGCATTCCTTCCTGTTCCTGTTCGTCATTATCAATGCCTTCAAGGTATACTTTCAAAAACCCGTCAAACTTGATCATCTCTCCGTTTGCGGTAAACTGCTCTTTCACTGCTTGAGATGATGTTACAGCGATTTTTACATTGGTACGCTCTAATTGTGCATCACTCATCTGTGAGGCCAGAGTCCGTTTCCATATTAAATCATACAATCGTGTTTGATCATAGTCTCCTTCAATGCTATGGCGAGACATTTGTGTAGGCCTAATTGCCTCATGAGCCTCTTGTGCTCCTTTAGATTTGCCTTTATACTTTCTAGGATGGCTGTAAGCCTCTCCAAAACTTTTTGTTATTTCTTTTGCCGCATCCTGCTGCGCATCATTTGATAGGTTTACACTATCTGTTCTCATGTAGGTAATTAAACCTGCCTCGTATAAACGCTGGGCAATGGTCATTGTTTTTCCAACAGAGAAATACAATTTTCTTGCTGCTTCTTGTTGCAAGGTTGAAGTTGTAAAGGGTGCCGCTGGAGATTTTTTTGCAGGTTTTTTTATTAAATCTGCAACACTGTAACTGGCATCAATATTTTTTTCTAGAAATGCACGAGCTGCTGCTTGGGTCTGAAAATTCTTTGGCAACTTGGCCTTAAAACTGTTGCCTTGGGCAGTTACAAACTCTGCATCTATTCTATAACTTGCAACAGGATTGAAGGCTTCTATTTCACGCTCACGCTCTACAATAAGACGCACTGCAACACTTTGCACACGCCCGGCAGAAAGTCCACCTTTTACTTTACGCCACAACACTGGAGACAGCTCATAACCAACCAGCCTGTCTAAAATTCTTCTAGCCTGTTGGGCATTCACTAGATTATAATCTATTTGTCTTGGGTTTTCAATGGCTTTTAAAATAGCAGTCTTGGTAATCTCATGAAACACAATACGTTTTGTGTTTTCCTTTTTTAAGTCTAACTCTTCGGCAAGGTGCCACGCAATTGCCTCTCCTTCGCGATCCTCATCACTTGCTAGCCATACCATTTCTGCTTTTTTAGCCTCTTTTTTTAAATCTGCAACCAATTTTTTCTTATCAGTAGAGACCATATATTTTGGCGTAAAATCACCATCAACATCAACACCCAGTTCCTTAGAAGGAAGATCTGCTATGTGCCCAAAACTTGATTGCACCTTAAAGTCTTTTCCTAAAAATTTCTCTATAGTTTTTGCCTTTGCAGGTGACTCTACAATTACTAAATTTTTTGCCATTGTATATTTATATGTGGGTTACAAAAGTATGTGAATTTTTTTTAAAGAAAATTTTCAACTCACATTTTTAAAATTATTTGTTTGAGATTCAACTAATATTTAAAGAAAATAAAAAAGAATTCTAAGCATCTTTCAAATAATAAAACAACAAAAGAAATCTGCCATAATGTCATAAACGATCCCTTTTCTTTATCTTTGCATACTAATTGAAATAAATTTTCAAAAGAGAGTATCTAGTATATGGAAAAAACGATTGATGAAAACCTGCAAGGTAATGCCCTTGATGTCACTCCCAAAAACAACAACACAAAAAAATTGTTTATTGAGAGTTATGGCTGCGCCATGAATTTTAGTGATAGCGAGGTGGTGGCTTCCATTTTAAGTAAACAAGGATACAACACTACTCAAATACTAGAAGAAGCAGATTTGGTGTTAGTAAATACCTGTTCTATTAGAGATAAGGCAGAACAAACTGTTCGCAAGCGATTAGAGAAATACAACGCCGTAAAGAGGGATCACAATCCAAAAATGAAAGTTGGTGTTTTGGGCTGTATGGCAGAACGCTTGAAAGAAAAATTTCTAGACCAGGAAAAAATAGTAGACATGGTGGTTGGACCTGATGCTTACAAAGACATTCCTAATCTTTTGGCAGAAGTAGAAGATGGAAAAGATGCTGTAAATGTAATTCTATCTAAAGAAGAAACATATGGAGATATTTCTCCAGTAAGATTAAATAGTAACGGTATCAATGCCCTGGTGAGTATTACCAGAGGATGTGATAATATGTGTACCTTTTGTGTGGTGCCTTTTACCCGCGGGAGAGAACGAAGCCGTGACCCTAGAAGTATTTTGGAAGAAATTAATGAGCTATCTGTAAAAGGGTATAAAGAAATCACCTTGTTGGGGCAAAATGTGGACAGCTATCTTTGGTATGGTGGGGGGCTAAAAAAAGAGTTTAAAAACGCGACAGAAATGCAAAAAGCCACGGCAATTTCATTTTCTCAACTACTAGATCAAGTAGCCACAGCGCAGCCCCACATGAGAGTTCGCTTTTCTACCTCAAACCCACAAGACATGACCCAAGATGTGTTTGTAGTCATGGCAAAGCACAAAAATATTTGCAACCATGTACACCTGCCAGTGCAAAGCGGTAGTGATCGTATTTTAAAAGAAATGAACCGCCAGCATACTGTAGCGCAGTATATCACACTGGTAGACAAGCTTAAAGAAATACTACCAGATTGTAGCATTTCTCAAGATTTAATTACTGGATTCCCTTCAGAAACAGAAGCAGATCATCAAGACACATTGGCCTTAATGCAACACGTTAAGTTTGCTTTTGGATACATGTACAAATACTCTGAAAGACCAGGAACGATGGCTGCTAGAAAGTTTGAAGATGACATCCCAGAGGCCACTAAAAAAAGAAGACTGACAGAAATAGTTGAGGCTCAGCGTGCTCACGGGGCTTACAGAACACAAGAGTTTGTTGGCAAGACCACCGAGGTGCTCATTGAGCGTTCTTCTAAGAAAAACCAAGACCAATGGAGTGGTAGAAACCAGCAAAGTATTGTTGTGGTGTTTCCAAAAGAGACCTACCAACCTGGAGATTTTGTAAATGTAAAAATTATACGCTGCACAAGTGCTACACTAATTGGCCAGGCAGTTGGTTTGAGTAAAGCATAAGGACAGAAAAAATTAAAACCTATGGAAAGTGTACAAGCAACAAAGCAACGATTTGGAATTATAGGAAATGATCCTAAACTAAATCGTGCCATAGAAAAAGCAATTCAAGTTTCGCCCACAGATATTTCAGTACTAGTTACCGGAGAAAGTGGTGTTGGGAAGGAAAGCGTACCTAAAATTATACATGCGCTGTCTCACAGAAAACACGGAAAATACATTGCCGTGAACTGCGGCGCCATACCAGAGGGAACCATCGATAGTGAACTCTTTGGACATGAAAAAGGAGCCTTTACAGGTGCTACTGCAACCCGTAGCGGTTATTTTGAGGTTGCAGATGGCGGAACTATCTTTTTGGATGAAGTTGGAGAATTGCCCCTGCCTACCCAGGTAAGACTATTGCGTGTACTAGAAAATGGGGAGTTTTTAAAGGTTGGATCTTCCAAAATCCAAAAAACAGATGTACGTATTGTAGCGGCCACCAACGTAAAAATAGTGGAAGCTATTGAAAAAGGGAATTTTAGAGAAGATTTATTTTACCGTCTCAGTACGGTAGATATTAACCTTCCTCCACTTCGTGAGCGGTCTGAGGATATTCATTTATTGTTTCGAAAATTTGCTAGTGATTTTGCTCAAAAATATAAAATGCCTACCGTGCGCCTTGACCAGAGCGCTATAGATTTGTTATTGAAATATCGCTGGAGCGGAAACATTAGACAACTAAGAAATGTAGCAGAACAAATATCTGTGCTAGAGCAACAACGAGAAATTAACGCAGTTACTTTAAGCCAGTACTTGCCAAACATGTCTAGCAATTTGCCTGCAGTTATTAGCACTAAAAAAGCAGAAGGAGATTTCTCTAATGAGAGAGAAATACTTTACAAGGTTTTATTTGATATGCAACGAGATGTAAACGATCTTAAAAAGCTTACCATGGAACTCATGAAAACTGGAAATGCAAATAAAGTACAAGAAGAAAACTCATCTCTTATAAAGAAGATATATAGCCAAGAGCAAAACAATGAAGCGGTGCTTGCAGCCATAGTTGAAGAGGATCCAAACGACACGCCTATCGCTAACAAAGTAGAAGTTCTTGACATGCCAAATAGTGACGCTGAGCTTAGAAAAGGAAATTATGATTTTGTAGAAGATGTTAAAGAAGAAGAAAGTTTGTCTTTGCAAGAAAAAGAACTAGAGCTGATAAAAAAATCGCTAGAGAAATATGATGGTAAGCGCAAAGATGCCGCGGATGAACTTGGCATTTCTGAACGTACATTATATCGTAAAATCAAACAATATGATTTGTAATGTAAAATAGTATCTTTGAATACCTAAGACATAAAACTTGCTTTTGTGCTAACAACCACTATATGTTAAAAAAAGGAATCTCATTTTTTATTTTTTTAATCCTTAGCACCGCTATAACGGGATGTGGTATTTATTCTTTTACTGGAGCAGATATCGATTACAGTAAGACCAAATCATTTCAAGTAAATTACTTTCAAAACAACGCTGCTATTGTAGAGCCAGGTATGGCAAGAGAGTTCACCCAGCAGCTTCAAGATCTTCTACTAAACCAAACTAGCCTAGATTTAGTAAACAGTGGTGGAGATCTTACCTATGAAGGCGAAATTACAGAGTATTACATCGCGCCCATTACAGCAACCTCACAAAACACTGCTGCACAAAACAGATTAACCATAAGTATTAATGTGCGTTTTTTTAATAAAAGTAGTGAAGAAAAAGGGTTTGAACAACGTTTTTCATTTTACAAAGATTACACAGGGCAAAGCTTGTTGACCGGCTCAGAACTAGATGATGCTTTAAATGAAATATTTGAGCGCATCACACAAGATATATTTAATAAATCACTAGCAAACTGGTAATATTTTGAACACACAAAACTATACCTTGTTACTGGCAGACCCGCAGCAAATAACAAAGCAGGCACTCCCCGATTTGGTTGAAGTTATTGACGCCTATCCCTACTTTCAAAGCGCAAGAGCATTGTGGTTAAAGGGCTTGAAAAATCAAGAGAGTTTTAGATACAACGATGCTCTAAAACTTACAGCGGCGCACACCACCAATAGAGACATATTATTTGAATTTATTACCTCAGAGACATTTGAGCAGGATCACATTTCATTACAAATTTTAAGCAACGACCAAGCCATTGGCCAGTATGATATTGAAATTGGTGAGGATCTTTCTCAAACCATTGATACAGAACAAAAACAAGAACAGAAACAGGCCCTAGAAGATGCAGAAGCGGTTTTAGATCCAAACTTATTTGAAAAGAAAATAGCAGACATAGAACAAATGATTGCTGTATCCCAGGAATTTTCAAACAAAGAAGATGCTTCAAATACTGCAAGTGAGAAGCAAGCTGCCTCAAACCAGCTAGGAATTGACTCTCCGCTTGCCTTTTCAAAAAAAGACAGGCATTCTTTTTCTCAGTGGCTTCAGTTAACTACTGCTACCCCTATTGTGCGAGAAGAAATAAAAGAAGAAACACTACCACACACAACAAAAGAAAAGGAGCACAAGAATGATTTGATTGAAAAATTCATCAACGAAAAGCCGAAAATTAAATCATTAAAAAACAGCCCTCAACAACAAAACACAACACAAGAAGACTCAAAGCCCTCAAACTCCTTGATGACAGAGACTTTGGCTAAAGTATATCTGCAGCAAAAAAACTATAAAAAGGCAATTCAAGCTTATAAAATATTAATTTTGAAAAATCCCGAAAAAAGTGGTTTCTTTGCAGACCAAATTAGAGCAGTAGAAAAACTGATAAACACAGAAGCACCATGAGTACCTTTACAATATTTTTAATTTTAATTATTTTCGTAGCATTTTTGCTAATAGTAGTAATAATGGTTCAAAACCCAAAAGGGGGAGGATTATCATCTTCTTTTGGAGGTGGAGGATCCACTCAAATGGGTGGTGTACAAAAAACCACAGATTTTTTGGATAAATCTACATGGACCCTTGGAGGTTTATTACTTGTGTTAATTTTACTATCAAGTATTCCTCTTGTAGGAAGCATTGAAACACAACAATCAAGTATTCAAGACACAGAGGTGATACAAACTGCGTTACCAACACAAGACGACGCTCCTGTAGATACACCATAAAAAACACCACAACACTTAAAAAAAATGCCAGCTTGTCACTAAGCTGGCATTTTTTATTTTTATAGCTATAAAAATGTCAGTTTTAAGTTGTTGGCATACTTTCTGCCATTTGTGTTATTGAAAATAACGTTTAATACAATTTTTGCTATAGCAGAAATTAAAAACCAATATAATAATGGGATTAAAAATTCAACCTCTTTCAGATAGAGTCGTGGTAACACCTCAAGCGGCAGAAACAAAAACAGCTTCTGGATTATACATACCAGATAGCGCTAAAGAAAAACCACAACAAGGCACCATCGCTGCTGTAGGAAATGGAAAAAAAGACCACAAAATGACAGTAAAAGTTGGTGATACTGTACTCTATGGTAAATATGCTGGCACAGAATTAAAGCTAGATGGAAAAGAGTATTTAATTATGCGCGAGGAAGACATCCTTGCAATAATCTAACTATAAAAAGTAACAATTATTAACTACTATAAGCCCCACAGGCAAGGGGTTATAAAATTAAAATAACATGGCAAAAGATATAATATTTGACTTAGATGCTCGTAATGGCATTAAGCGTGGTGTAGATGCATTGGCAAATGCAGTAAAAGTTACATTGGGTCCTAAGGGGCGTAATGTAATTATTGGCAAATCATTTGGAGCTCCAGTTGTAACTAAAGATGGAGTTTCTGTAGCCAAAGAAATAGAATTAGAAGATCCCCTTGAAAACATGGGTGCTCAAATGGTAAAAGAGGTAGCAAGCAAGACCAACGATTTGGCTGGTGATGGAACTACAACGGCTACCGTTTTGGCTCAGGCTATTGTAAAGGAAGGACTTAAAAACGTTGCAGCTGGTGCAAACCCAATGGATTTAAAAAGAGGGATTGACAAGGCGGTAGAGGCTATTGTTAATGATCTTGAAAAACAAACGACCAAAGTAGGTAACTCAAGTGATAAAATTAAACAAGTTGCTGCCATCTCATCTAATAATGACGAGGCTATTGGTAGTTTAATTGCAACGGCTTTTGGAAAAGTTGGTAAAGAAGGTGTCATTACCGTTGAAGAGGCTAAAGGAACAGACACCTATGTAGATGTTGTGGAAGGAATGCAGTTTGATCGTGGTTTTTTATCTCCTTATTTTGTTACTAACAGTGAGAAAATGCAGACAGAACTTGAAAACCCAATGATTTTATTGTGTGATAAAAAGATCTCTTCTATGAAGGATTTAATGCCTGTCTTAGAGCCAGTTGCTCAACAAGGGAAGTCTTTACTTATCATCGCAGAAGATGTAGATGGGGAAGCTTTGGCTACCTTGGTAATCAATAAAATGCGTGGGTCTTTAAAGATTGCTGCTGTAAAAGCGCCAGGATTTGGTGACAGAAGAAAAGCAATGCTTGAAGATATTGCTATTTTAACCGGAGCAACGGTGATTAGTGAAGAGCGTGGTTTTACGCTAGAGAATACCACCATTGAAATGTTAGGAACTGCAGAAACAGTAACTATAGACAAAGACAATACAACCATTGTAAATGGAGCTGGAAAGAAAACAGATATCAAAACTCGTGTGGGACAGATAAAATCTCAAATTGAGACAACCACCAGTGATTATGATAAAGAAAAACTTCAAGAACGCCTAGCAAAACTAGCGGGTGGTGTAGCGGTATTATATGTAGGTGCTGCCAGTGAGGTAGAAATGAAAGAAAAGAAAGACCGTGTAGATGATGCGCTTCACGCCACTAGAGCTGCTGTTGAAGAAGGTATTGTTGCCGGTGGTGGAGTTGCCCTGATACGTGCACAAAACACACTTGGGAAAATTACAACAACAAATCTAGACGAGACAACAGGAGTACAAATTGTAGCTAAGGCTATAGAGGCGCCCTTGCGCACCATTGTACAAAATGCTGGAGGCGAAGGAAGTGTTGTGATAAATAAAGTCTTAGAAGGAAAGAAAAACTATGGGTATGATGCAAAGTCTGAAACCTATGTTGATATGCTAAAGGCTGGTATTATAGATCCTAAAAAAGTAACTAGAATTGCACTAGAAAATGCAGCCTCTGTTGCTGGTATGATCTTAACTACAGAATGCGCTTTGGTTGACATTAAAGAAGACACCCCAGCAATGCCTCCTATGGGAGGTGGAATGCCTGGAATGATGTAACAATACATTTTTAATACATAAAAAACTCCTTACTGTTTGTAAGGAGTTTTTTTATGCACCATTTTGAAGGCGTATACCTTGCTACAAAAAATACACCAATACACATGACGGGCAGATAGATGTATCGCTCTGAAAAGAACTCTTTGACAGCAATGAGGCTTCAAAATAGTACACTGTTAGCTCAAAATAAAAAAGGTCTCGACAAATGTTGAGACCTTTAATAATCACAAAACAATACTCTCTTTATTATTTTGCGTAATCAAATACTTTGGTGTCTGGGCTAATCCCACCAATCCACATTAATATTTCATCTTCATGGGCATCAATTGCAGACCAAAACTTAATGTCGTTGGCATTCATGGCGCCGCCAAAGTTACTTTCTTCATAGGCAGCAAAGTCTGACCAGCTATTATAAAACATATAGGAGTGCCAATCCATACCTGAGCCATATAAATGACGGCTAGTAACGGTAAGAGCTACTTTTCCACTCTCTTTAAGAGCTTTAATATTACCATCTATCATGGCCTGGGTAAAGTCTTTGTTTTTTGACCACTGGGTATCATACTTACTAACTACTACAACTTTTTTTGTAGACCAGTCTATATCTTCATTTGAGAAACTTAATTCCTCTAAACCTTTAAAACTACGTATTTGATCTGAATGCCCCTCTACAAACATACCTACATATCTCTTGTAATCTGCATCAAGGGCTGCTTGTGCTTTCTCATCTAGGTTTAAGGCCTTGATATTGGCGTCCATTATTTTTGTACTAATAGCTGCATCTGTTACAAGAGCAACCTCCGTATCATAAAAATCATATACCGCAAAAGTAAAGTCTCCTGCAAAGGCATGGGCAAAAACAGCAGATTGAATAATTGTTCTTTCTTCCCCCAATGACATATTAGTGAATTTTTTATGCAGTTCTAAAAACTCTTCTGAGTTTTCTCTAGCTACACTTACATAAGTTATGTTGACAAGGTCTTGTGCAAACATTGCGCAGGATACAAATAAAAATAAAGCAGTAATTACATTTTTCATACGAATTTGTTTTATGGTTAGGTTCTGTTTCAAAAATACAATATTAATTTCACAATAAAACTAATTTAGCATTGGTTTTTGCCGCAAATTTATCTTCAAAAACTAGAATTACATCACAAAATAATGCCTCTGTTGCTTAAAGAATGTAACAATACGTTTATAAAACACAAAAAACTCCTTACTGTTTGTAAGGAGTTTTTTATATACTCTTTTTATGGCTTATTGATTGCTGCTCAACTTATATCTAAGAAATATAATGGCTAATGAAAAATATCAACTAAGCATTTTTCTGGTGAAGGCTTCCTACTTTTTGAGCAAAGAAAGCTAAATACGCAAAGCACAACACACAAATAATGTAAGACTCGTGTATCCCTATAATATCAGCCAATTTTCCTTGAATGGGCGGAATAATAGCTCCACCTAAAATCATCATTACTAGAAATGCAGAACCTTGTGATGTATATTTACCTAACCCCTTTATACTTAAAGAAAATATAGAAGGCCACATAATAGAGCAAAACAAACCTCCGCTTAAAAAGGCATAAATTGCTATATTACCTGAAGTAAATAGCCCTACAAGCATAGCTGCCATACCTAATATACCAAATATTTTAAGTGTTCTTGCTGGCCTATCTTTTCCGAGAAAGAAACCTATTATTTGCAAGGCAACACATGCAGAAAATCCAAACAAATGAACTACTTCAAATTCTGCTAAGTAGATAGCCAATAGAATTACCCCAAAAGCAACATAAGGAACCACTATATAAAGTATTTTCTTTAATCCTTCGCCTGGATTAAACACTGCTATGGCACCAGCCCATCTACCTATCATTAAGCCTCCCCAATAAAGAGAAATATATGGAGCCACCTCTGACTCTGTTAGGCTACCAAAAGCTTTGGTCATTAAAAGTTCCCCTAGATTACTTCCTATAGAAACCTCTACTCCAACATAGGTGAAAATAGCCAACATCCCAAGCACTAGTTGAGGATACTGCATGGCTCCCCAGCCCTTAGGATTTGACTTAGCCATTTTATTGGCTCCTAATAAACCTCCTACAATAGCCAAAAGGCCGATAGCAGAAAGAATTAAAATTAAATGATCTGCTTTATCGTCTAACTTGGCCCCTGGAGCCAACCCTGAATATTGTCTAAACACAAAAAAGAAAACAACAATTAGTAGTACTGTAATTGCAATTAGAGTGTTTAATGCCTTTTTAGCCCCTATAAAATTTGCGTCTGCTTTGGCATCTGGTAACTTATTAGAAAACTTAAATAAGGCCGCAGACAAAAGAAATAGAAGCCCTACTCCTACATAAAGATATTGAACAGAGGATAAGGTGATACTTCCATTTGAAATAGACGCTGCCATATCTGCCTTAGCGGCAGTCCCAAAGAGCACTGCGCCCACTATTAAAGGACCAACAGTTGTGCCTAAAGAATTAATTCCTCCTGCTAGGTTTAATCTATGAGAGCCGGTTTCTGGATCACCCAAAGCTACCGCAAAAGGATTCGCAGCTGTCTGCTGCAATGAAAATCCTAGAGCTACAATAAACAATGCACCCAAAATAAAGGCGAAGGCAGACGAATCTCCTGGATCTGCTCCATTGACTGCCAATATCATGGCTCCAGCTCCTACGGCAGATAAAATCAACCCTTTAACAATTCCGCTTTTGAATCCCCACTTATTCATTATGTCAGTCTTTTTTAGACTAGACACCACAAATAACATAAGCGCTCCCATATAGTATGCACCATAAAAAGCAAAATCTATTAATTGACTCTGAAACTGGTCTAAATTAAAATAGGTTTTACAAAACGGAATCAATACACCGTTTCCAGCAGCTATAAATCCCCAAAAGAAAAACACAGTTACTAGTGTTGCCAGTGCACCATTATAGTTAGTGGCCTTGTCTGAGGACAGATTTTCATTTAGATTTTCTGAATTTTTAGAGTCTTTCATTTGTATAATTAATTTGAGTTTCAAACATAAACAAAAAGGCAAAACATATATATCTGTTTCGCCTTTTTTTATCTTAAATGGGCAGCATGTTTTAAATGCTGCTTGTTTAGTGTTTTACAGATACTAGTGTACCACTATTTTTTTAGTGAATACTTTGTTCCCTGATTTTAATTGTATGATATACAAACCGCTTGCTAGGCCTTGGGTAGAGATAGACTGAGTTGCAGTTGTTGGGTTTAATGCTTTTTCACGCACTGTTTGCCCTAGTATGTTATAAAGGCTAACATTTAGTTTCCCTAACTCAGGGCTGATGCCGGTTATGGTAACAAAGCTGTCTGAATTTGCTTTGTATACATTTAAGGCGTCTATACCAAGGGTGTCTCCATTTGAGAGCACACTGTTTGATTTAAATACAATAAAAAATCTATCCACTCCGCTTAGGTTGCTTTGCGCTGTTAGCTCAAAGTCATTCTCTTTTAAAGAGGTAAGGGTGCCGTTTAAGGTATCTTCTAGATATACGTAGATATCTTGAGGCAGCTCCATATCTGCAATACTAACGCTGAAGGCCTGTCCTGCATTTTGTCTTATCTCTAGTGGCACTCTGGTGTTTTGCAACGCATCTATGCCCATAGCGTTTATTTCAAATGCAAATTCTTGACTACCCTGCGGTAACCTTGTGCTTAACTTGGTTGATTGGTTATAGGCACCTGCATCATATCCAGGATCAAGATCTAGAGAAAGTCCATCTCTAAAGTAGAACTTAGTTGCAGCCTTTTGGGTCTCTCCATTAAATAGTTTTAATTCTAGTTTATAGACAAGAGGTTGAGGTCCTGCAACAAAATCTCCACTGCCGGTAGTGGTACGCATAGCTGTTGTGAAATCAAGGGGTGTATCTACAGTGTTTGCTGCTGCTACCCAAAATCCTTGACCAGGAGCGATAGAAAAAGCATCAGAAGTATTATTGTATGTAGTATAGCTAGAGCCATTCCAACCATAGACACCTAGAAAACTACCGTCAATAACACCGCTATTAACATCCATAAAGTTGTTAACTGCTTCGGCAGCCGTATTTCCGTTAATGTATGACGGGAAAGGGTTTGAAACCAAATTCCATCTTCTTCCAACACCGTTTAATCCGTTATTATTTATAACATTGATACTTTGAGAAGTAGTTTGCATAGCACCAGTGAAGGCAACTGTAGCTCCTGCTGCACCTGGTGGTGGAGGAGATACTTCAACAGTTGCCATAGAATATCCTTGGCCAGTGGTAAAGCTTCCTGTTTGCGAGGCAGTTTCATACCTTATCCAATCGCCTATTGCATTGTCATACTGGCTAAAGGCATAATCATCTCCAAGCACCTCAATATTAGCTCCATTTGCAGTTGTAAAATCTGTAATGGTCATAACAGTGGGTGACCCTACTAAATCCCAACCGCCACCAAAGCCGTCGTTATAGGAATTAACAAATCTGTTGTATGTGATATCTCCAGAGGCAGTTCCTATTACAATTAAAGATGAGAAATCATCTGCAGTAGAGTTTAGAGTAACTGTACCATTGTTTGTAAAATCTCCAGATACGGTTAGAGATGATGTTTCATCTATAGCTAGGGTGCTGCCAGAGGCTACAAATAGTGAGTTAACTGCAGCATCTGTACTTGTTATAGCAGGCTCATTGGTAAAGGTGCCGTCTATATAAACAATATCAGCACTTGTAGGAACAACTCCCGTGCTCCAGTTTGTTGCAGTTGCCCAATCGCTATTTGTGGTTCCTGTCCATGTAACAGCCGAGAAAGGAATATTTGTTTCATTGTATCTTCCAGGAGAAAAATCAACTGGATTACTGGTAATTTCAGAGTGTTTCTTAAAATCACCTGTTATATCAACATCTCTACCAAGGGATTGGTTGTCTCCACCTTCACTACCATAAGAGTAAGAAGTTACAATCGCAGATGAGGCATCTAGTATTGTAATGGTGTCTCCGCCATTATTAAGGCCTAAAAACCCAACAGAAGAGATTTGTGTAACACAAGAAAAATTAGTAGGTGTACCACCGCCAAAAACTACAATAACATCACCAGCAGGTATTACAGAACCTGATGTAAATGTATGCCTTAAACCCGATGAATCATTAATCATGTACCCTGAAACATCAATATCACTAAGAGTATTGTTATAAATTTCTACAAATTCATCATCTCCTGTGTTTGTTGTTCCATCTCCATTTGCATCACCACCAGGGGCTGCTAAAAATTCATTAATAATTAAACGGGAGGGTTCATTATCCTCATTGGTTACAGTTATGGTCTGGGATAAGCCAGCATAGGCAGCATCAGAAAGTGCATCATCAACGGCAACTGTAATAGTTACATCCTTATCACCGTCTTGATCACTATCATTAACACCTGTAGCAGTTATAGTTTGAGGAGTGTCCCAGTTTGCAGCTGTAAAAGTGAGTGTTGAGGGAGAAACATTTACCTCTGCTGTATCACCACTTGTTATATCTAACACCACATCACTGGTTGGAGCCACGTTTAAAACAGCAGTAAAGGTTGCCGGTGCACCGTCTTCACTCGTATTGCCTGAAACAGTACCTAAAGTAATACCCGCTGAAGCGCTCCCTATTGTAAATGCTGTAGTGGGTACAGGTAAAATATTTTCGCCATTACTACTTTCTTGCTGCCAATTTGAAGAATCGTATATTTCAGATAAGTAAGCAGAAAATGAAACTTCTCCAGAACGGCTACCTGTGTAGAGAAAACCATCCCGATCATTATCAAAATTTATTCCATTTACTCCTAAAGTAATTCCCGTGCCACTGGTTGTGTCGCCATAAAAAATATCACTACATATAAGACCGTAAAATATAGGTGTTTCTGAATATGACGTTGCAGGTGGGGCGCTTAATGCCCAGAGACAATCATTAGAGGTGCCTAAATTAAAACTACCTGATCTTGAAATATTACCAATGTTTACTGAAATTCCAGCACTTAAATCTGTCATTACAACAATATCACCTGAAACAACAGTTGATGTAGCTGTCCAGGTTATAGTTCCTTCATTTGTATCACCAAATGCGGATCCTGTCCATTCGTTATCTGTAAAATATATAGAGGTTCCGTTAGGTATATCAGCTAGAGCTACAAAAGCGGCATCGTCACCACCATCTGCATTAAAAGCAATGAAAGCTATATCACCAGCAGATAATGATTGAGAATTAGCTTGGATTGAGAAAAGTGATGTAACTAATAATAAAAATGAAATTTTAAATATATTAAATGTCTTCATAGCAGCTATTTAAAAGGAAATGTTGTGGAAATTATAAGAATATAAATATAAAAAATTACTATGTATTAAAGAGTAATTATTTAGTCTTTAATCTCAGTTTATAAACAAATAGCTAACAATAAATCGTACAAAGTAAAACAAGTAAGGCTGTTTTTACCTAGCAAGGTGAGTGAGTGGTGGTTTAATAGTAGTTGAGGTTGAAAAGTTATTTTTTAATTAAACCTAATTTCCTTTTCCAAAAGGCTGGGTCAGTAATAAGTAAAAACAACCAAGTTCTATACTTTTTATAAAAAACACACATATACAATATGCTTAGAACATGTTTTAAATACAAATATGCTTTAATTCTAGTATGTCGTCTGTTTGCTTTTCTGGGATTTGTAAATTGCTCTTTAAATAAAGCGAGATACGCTTTTGTTTTTTTTGTTTTTGTGTACTCCAGAGACTCTGGAGTATTAAACACCTCACCGCAGGCGGCTAAAAAACAATGTAAAGGATGGCTTAATTTGCTAAAAGTGTTAACTGCATTATTTGCATTGCACTTTTTGGAGAGCAAGAAAACATCATAGGCATTTCTTAAGCTGATTCTTTTGTGAAAAAACTGATCATCATTAATTTGGTTTGCAAGTATAGATAGATTAAGCATATTGCCATCACTAAGCATTGCAACATTATCTATAACCTGTATGCTGCTTTTTACAATATCATAGTTAAATAGATGAACATCTGATTTTCTTAGAAACTCGCTATGTATTTCTATAGCAGCCACACAATCTTTTTTAATTAATCTTGGATAGTGTCTATGCTCTGGAGAAAGCTTTTCGGGTTCATCTAAATAATTATACCCCCACTCTTTTAAAACCTGTATTGCTTTTGGGTAGTCTTGCCTAGAAAAAAGAAAATCTATATCACCAACCATTCTCTCTGTAATATCATTGTAAAGACCCGCCAACAAATTTGCGGT
>ENA-OREB01000720-OREB01000720.1-marine-metagenome-genome-assembly--contig:-NODE-720-length-16397-cov-2.807537_pt1 | contig 16397 bp, 8 predicted proteins | sample MGYA00248625_ERZ508552 | MGnify/ENA primary metagenome ERZ508552 (study PRJEB26219, sample SAMN06267888) | marine metagenome | isolation source: Monterey Bay, California, USA | place: USA:Monterey Bay...
TATCGTTTTGTTTTGTGCATAAGCCGGGGCCGAAAGCCCTGCTGCGGCCACGGTTCCCCCCATGAGGGCTAGTGCCTTGCGGCGATTTAGATGTGTCATGTTATCCTCCCCATATGACAGTTTGTTGTATTATTGTCGAAGCTCTGCTACGACGTCTTCTTGTAATAAGGTCAGGGCGTCCTCTGCCCGGCGCGCCAGAACTGCCTCTAGCAGTCCATCTTGACGCGTTCGCCGCGCTGCCCAGTCCAAGCGTCCTTCGCGCATTTGCGCCAACCGAAAACGGCGGCTTTGATCAAAGAACTTGCGTTGCAAATCAATCAGGCGTGGGCTGTCGCAAGCGTCTATCAAGGTGTACGAGAACGCGCGGCAGGCTTCGTCCCACTCTAGCGCGACCAGATCGTCTGGGTTTGTTGCCGCCGCAGTTTCCGTCTTTTGCAAAGTGTGATGCGCCGCCATCACTCGGCCTTCCCAAGCAATATTGCCCAGGTCAATCGCACGTGACAAGGCCAGCTTTTCGACCTCACACCGGACCATTGCAATATCGCGTACATCGCTTTCGGTGGCTGAGGTGACGCGAAACCCACGTTGTGCTGTGGCCTCCACCAAGCCTTCGGTCGACAAGATACGCAGCGTCTCACGCATGGAATGATTAGACCCACCATAGCGGGTTCGCAGCTCGCCCAACTTCAGCTTTTGGTCCGGTAGCAAATTTCCGAACGCAATATCGCGGCGCAACGACGAGGCGAGCAGCTCAACAATTGTACTGTCATCCAAAGACTTTCTCGAAAACATATTTTCTACACCGTAAAATCAAAAACGTTGGACATTTTTAGATATATGCCCTCATTTGAGTCAACCTACATTTTCAAACGGGGGCAGGTGAGTGAACATTTCAGGCAGAACCAAGCTTTTTCCGATCATCGGGGATCCCGTCGCGGGGGTTGTGTCCCCGCCTGCGGTAAATGCGTGGTTTCAGTCCAATGCCATTGATGCATGCATGATGCCATTGAACATCCCTGCATCGAACATCACGGGCTTCTGGGATATGCTACGCGCGTCAAACACGTTTCTGGGATGCTCAATCACCTATCCGCACAAGCAATCAGCCTATGCACAGGTCGACACCATGACCGAACGCGCCACCCGTTTAGGTGCACTGAACACAGTGCGGCGCGCGGATGACGGGTCGCTGTGTGGCGACGCGACCGATGGCACAGCACTTTTGCAGGCGATTGGCCAAGCGGGGGCGCGCGTCAACGGTGCTTGTGTTCATATCACCGGTGCTGGTGGAGGCGCTGGCCGTGCCATCATTGACGCCCTATGCGACGCCGGTGCGGCGAATATTATTCTTGAAGATACCGACGGCGCCCGATTGGCGCAGACGTTGGCATTGGTGGAACAGTTTTGGCCAAACACGTCAATTGGCGACAAAGGCCCTGCAGACATCGTGATTGATGCAACCCCGAACGGGAAAAATGCCAACGCCGCGCCGCTGTTAGCTCCTGAGGTTGTATCGGGTTGCAAGGCAATCTGCGATATTGCCGGTCAGCACGGACAAAGTCAGCTATTGAAGGCTGCAAAACAGATGAAAAAAATCGCAATTGATGCTTCAGATATGGGGCACTGCCAAGTCCAAGCCCAGATGGCATTCCTTTTCCAAGACCAAACCGCGTTTTGACTATTTATTGAAGACTGGACGTTCATACATTTCGCAGAATGCGTCACTTTGGGCTCAAAGCAGCCCTCGCTGCAATTTGATTAAATAACCGCTTTAGCCCAATATCTAACCTTGAGACACGGAGCCAAGGGGCGTGGTGGGACTGTCAGATTAAACTTGGTTGAAGTGGGTAGGGTGTGTTTGTAGGGTACGTAAATGATAAAAATTCCTCTTCTACTACTTTAAAACCAGCCCCGAGATCATCCGCCTTGCTGTAATGCTGCTTGCCCGCTGAGGCCGCTCTGGTCCGCTTAATGGACTACACAAGCTGCTTGCGGGGTTAGGTTGACTGTGAAGAGGCACTGGAACGCCACTTCTACTCACGAGACAATTCCAGCTGAACCGCGCCACTGCTCTCGCTGAGTGGCGTCAATTATTGATTGCATAGATTCAGGCTGCACCAGCAATCCGATGCGAGTTCTCATTAGTTTGACAGCCCTCTACTAAACGTCAAACAAAGTCCCAGTCATGATGACTTTGATCTGCATCACCGTTAATCACCAGAGTAAGATTGCCTTTGCTGTCAGCATCAAGAGCATTCACAGCAAATCCATTGTCGGTGACGAGGTCAAAGGTATCAATCTGACGCAGCCCAATGATGTGTTTCAGATTATCGAGCACATCAGATAGGTTAACTTCTCCATCATTATTTGTATCACCGGCTTGCAGTGCACTTGTTTTGAGCTCTCTCAGGCCAATTATGTGTTTTAATTGAGCAAGGACATCACTAAGGTTAATTGGATCACTGGCAGTGTTGCCTCCTACTTTTTTGATTTGTGTTTTTAAATCTGTCACATTTATTATTTTAACACTGCTAGATACAAGGCTGATTACTGGCTCGATAATGCCTTGTGAAGAGACTGTGACATTAGTCTCGTCTTCACCTATTAATTTTAACGACTGGCTAAGTGAATTGCGGAGATTTAATGTTGTTGGTGTGCCATCGGTTTCAACTTTCACTTCGCTGCTATTTCCTGCGTCTTCTGAAAAGATAAAGCGATCGTCACCTTCGCTATCGAGTGAAAATATTATCTTTGAGTAATTAAATCCAGAAAAGAGTATTTCATCTTCTATACTATTGAAGCTTTGTATTAAAGTTTTGCCTAGAGGGTCAGTAGTATTTGCAAACGTAAATGTATCAGCGGCTCCGGCTATGCCAGTTTCAATTTGATCAGCCTGAAAGAGAGCTATTGCATTATCAGTGATTGTACCATCTGAATCAATTTCAATGCCGAACGCTTTCTGAGACGCTTCTGATAAACTATACCCTTCGGCTACCTCGCTTGCAGAAAATTTAAAAGGTATTGTTTTCGTAGTATCAGCAACTGTGAAGTTTATTTCATATAACTTCACGTCTTTGTTAGAAGCGCCGGGCCATGTAACGACGCTACCGTTTGAAACTGTAGCAATCCAGTTTGTATTAACAAACGCGGTGGTTGCAGAAAAGCCGTCCTTATTATCGGTATCAGGTTGACTGATGTGGCCTAAACCACTCAAAACACCCACCGAAAATATAGCGTCAATACCTAAACCTGGGGTGTCAGATGTGGACCCGCTTGGGGATAAACTATATAGTTTATCGTCAGAAAAAGTAAGGTTTGCATCGTCGTAGTGAAGGCGCAGGCCAAATCCAGCTAGGTCGCCATCAGGCACCATTAACCCAACAGAGAACGTTAGAATTTTTGATGTTTGGTCAAAACTAATTCCAGAAACATATATCGAATATTCGTTTGCTGCAGCGGTGCTAGGCTTAGTGGTTGGCGTTGTCATATCAAGATATCTAACAAATGGGTCTGGAGGTCTTCATAGTTCTCTAAAGGAGAATTTATTGACCGAAATTGAAAAATATCCTCTAAGCTAGCGCCATTCAAGTATGCATTTAAAATTACTCCATCCGTCAGAGCTTTGACCTCACCGTCACCATCTACGTCTAGTAGAGTTGATTTGTTCGCATTCATAAAGCTTGAAAGGGCGTCTTCGAATTCTGAACCAACGGTGTTTGCAGCAACTTCTCCAGTATCTGAGTCTGTGAAAAGTGATGCTATTATTGCTTGTCCATCAGTTTGCGCATTAACAGATCCGTCTCCATCAACATCGTAGTCTGCATGTGTGAGTTTAAGTTTGTAATCTAATATTTTGCCAGTGTCAGATTTGACATTAATAAATATGTCAGATGAATACTTCTCATAAATTATTGTTTCTGCTTGACCAATAGATTTAGAGCTAGCAAGCAAGGTTCCACTTGCATCAGTTATCTCAATTATCACGTCACCAGCAGCGCTCAGATCGGTATCTGATAAAATTATTGAAAATTGGTTTGGGCTCTGTTCGCTAATACGCCCAGCACTGATTTCAAACCAATCTTCATCACCTTCAGTTAACGACAAGCCTAAATTAGACAGAGCAATATTATTTTCGGCGCTGAAGCTAAGCTCAGTGGCTTTAGCAAGCAAATCATTGGAACTGCTGCCCTCAGCCAAATCATCAATAATAATTCCTTGGCTTGTATCAGATGCAACGAGATCGACATCAATTTCATATGAAATGTCTTGACGCCCTGTGCTAGTTTCAACTTTTATAAAGTAAGATGAAGACTCACTCAAATCAAAGCTGTTCTCCAAGCCTTCTCTCTGGGTCAAAAGCTGCCGATTGCTGTCATAAAGTGATACGGCCAAGGGTGCGCTGTTCGCACTATTGATTTTGATAGTATTGTCTACATTTGATAGAGCAGTTGGTGTTGAAAAATTGTACCAGTCTACATCTGTTGCATTGTGAATAGTCAAGTTTTCCAGGAAAGTTTGGTTGCTTACCATACCGACTTCAAATGCTGTTAGGCTAGTGTTGTTACTTTGAGCACTACGCCCCAAAGCATCACGTGTCTCGGAGTAATCGGGACTTAGGTTTTCTGTGGTAGCAGAACGCAAAGAACGATCAGAAATACCGTAAAGTCTTTGGAACTCACCCCAAGCGCTGCCCGATTTACCAATTAAACCAGGTCCTGACCAAATCGCAGTATTATCTGATAGCAAGCCGGCCTGAATTCCGGATAGATCTTGACGGCTAGAGTTGTCTATTACCGCTGCCTTGATGGCGGATGTAACATCTGAAGCAGCAGTTTTTAGGGTACTATTAGATAAGTTTTCAGACATGTATTCAAAGAGTTGCCCCAGGTCATGCTCTTCCCCAGCCCACCCATAGCTCATCGCTGTGGAGCTCCAAGCACTCTCCACAGCGTCGTCAATCAGCAGCCAATCTGAGCCTGAAGCATTTTCGGCAGCTAAATTGAAGATCTCGATCGCATCATCTATCGCTTGATACTTAGTGAGATCAACCGAGGAGAGCGTTTCCGAAGAGCTGTCATACCAGCTATCATAGCTATCTACGATATAGCCTCCAAGTGTTTTGGCTGAAGCGTAGGGGTTATTTGCCAGACTATCTAAGAAAGCTTGATAATCCCAGCCATCACCCGGCTCAGTTTCTTGAGAAGCAACCATAACATCGGCGATGGCGGCCATTTCTAAGCCCAATTCATAGGTCTGCATTAAACAAGCATCAAAGCCGATCAAATCCAGATTGTTGGTGGAGGAGAAGGCAACTGAGTTATCAATACCCGCTTTAATCTCAGAAATCGTAAGCTTGTCATGACCGTCTGTATCGTCCCAAGCAATACCAGAAAGCCCCCCGCCATGATCCCAAATCACAAGCGCATAATTATTCGCTGCATGGTTTGTTGTGGACCAATCAATAAAGTCTGTCAGCGTGGCTGAGTTGCCCATATTTTTTTCGCCAACGCTGACTAACTCTGATGTCAAAGCATCGGCCGGGCCTGCCCACTGACCACCAGCCCAGCCGTAGGTGTTATAACCGTTCGGATCATGTGCAATCTCACCCATTCGTGTGTCGGTCCATGTCTCACTGGTCGAATACGCATCAGACAGATCTGTCAAAGTGACAACATTTACGTTCTCTGGAAGGACAACACCCTCCATCTCATTAAGATCATCCACTGCTGCAGACGCAAGATTGTTGTCGCCATCTACATAGACCATCACGGTCCAGTTTGCATTTTCGTTAGGCGCAGTACCGCCAACCTGATCGATATAAAGATTATAATTGCTCAGCTGCACAGAAGCTGCTGCGTTGCTAGAGGCCGTAGAGCTGACAACTGCGTAGTAATCCCCTGAAGCAAAGCCACTGGTGTCAACTGACCCACTGCCATTGGTTATACTCACAGTACTGCCCACCTGCGTGGTTCCGTCAGCGCTGTAGATCTTTAGCTCAGCATCTGCGCCAAGAAGGCTGGTGACTTGAACTGTATTTGAGCTCCCTGCCGTTTCTGCGATGGTGAACTCAAACCAATCCTGATCAGAGGCATTATGCAGTGTGAGATCATCAAAAGATGCCCGCGTATCGCGTACGGTAACAGCAGAGGAGGCATCGTCATTGCTTTCGTAATCATCACGGCGCGAGTTCAGCTGCTTTGGAGCAATGGATAGATCATAATCACGGTTTATATCCCCAGCATAGCCATAAACTTCCAACGTATAGGTCTCATCGATGCTCGATTGGAATGTCAGCGTCTCATTATCATCCCCTGACATTGCATAAGCGATTTCTGTTCCGCCACTATCTTTTAAAGAGGTATCAATATCACCTCCCTCATGCGAGAAAGACAATGTGATCTGCGTCTCGCCAGCATAAGTCGTCGCAAATTGCAGGTGGTCTTTATCTGTCGAAGAATGAATGCTCAGATCTGCTACGTTCAACGTTGTTGAAAGCGTCCCCAAATCCGTCGCTGTTGCTGATGTATCATTGCTGCTTGCACGATCAAACTGATCAGCCGGGATCACATTTGATTGAGATCCACCGCCCTCAAGCTCCGTAACATCCATCGAAAGGCTATAATCAGGGATAAGCGCGCCATCTAGTCCAAATGCTTGTAGGTAATAGGTACCAGCAAGATAACTATCAAAATTGATCACTTCGCGACCGGTACCACTTGCAGAAGCCGCTACTAATGTCGGGGTGCTTGCACCGACGTCCACCGCCCAGAGCGAAAGGTTCATCGCACCTAGTGCTGAATCATAGCTGACGGAGATCTCTGAGCTACTTGAAGAAGCATTCCGCATCTCAAAGCTATACCAGTCCTGATCCGTCGCTGTGTGAAGTGTAAGATTTTCTGTAGCAGAAACTAGGGCAACGCTTGAGGCGGAACTATATACCTCATTGCCGCCAGCTCCCTCAAAAACATCACCATCAATTGTGGCCTCGCTAACTTCAACTGGGAAAGCATAGTCTAAGGAATATTCCTGAAAAGCCGTATCGCCATAGGCAAAGATACGCATGTAATAATAAGATCCACCCTCAATATCAGAGAGGTAAATTGTTTCATTATCTGTTGCACTCTTGGAAGAGCGTAGCAGCGTGCCGTTATGATCATATAGTTCAATATCAATATCGCCATCCTGATGATCAAACATAGCGCTGATATATTGATTGGGCGTTCCATCATTAACGAAATAAGCTTTGTACCAATCCTCATCGCCAGTCGTTAGGGTTAAGTCACCAACACGGCCTTCACCAGTAGCAGTTCCCATGTCATAAGCTGTCTCAAAGCTATTATTAGGTTCGTAGTCGTCATGAAGGTCGTTTATGTCAGTGGCATCTAGAACCTCAAAGGTCAGCTCATAGTTTGAGATCGTAGCATCATTATATTCATAGATCTTCACATAATAGTCGCCGGACGCTAGGCCAAACAGTGAGATCTCCTCATTACCTTCAATTCCGTATGAACCATCAATCCAGTTCTCTGTAATAAAGTTTTGATTGGTCGCCGTAAAAAGCTCCATATCCAGATCTGCAGCAACGCCATCAAAGCTAATACCCACGTTAACGCGGGTAGATGCATCGTACGTGAATTTAAACCAATCCACGTCGTCAGATGAGTCAATAGTCAGATTGTTAAAATCGGTAGTTGTCGATATCGATCCAAGTTCGGTGGGATTGGCAAAGCTGTCGTTGTCCTCATAGCTGTCGGCAGAAATGCTAGAGGCCTGATCAGCTTCATGCCAATCCCACCAGTTGTCGTAGGTATCCCACCAGTTTTCAAAGCTCTCTTCTACAAAGCGAACAGAATAATTATCGACTGTTGCTCCATCATAGCCATAGGCGTTCAACGTGTAGGTGCCGGCCACTAACCCGCTTAAGGAAATATATTCGTTATCACTTCCGGTAGTCGACGCATCTATCCAGTTGCCGTCTGTATCCAATAGCTCAACGTCTAAATCTCCATCGATATGCGAAAATACAACTTCGAGGCCTAACGAATTCCCATCGTTTAGCGAAAAACTGTAAAAATCTTTATCGTGCGCATCATGAAAATTTGAGTTTGTAATGGCTATCTGTTCAGCTGAAATATTCCCTAAATCGTGGGCTTCCTGAAAGCTATCATTTCCCTCATACGCGTCTGCGTTTTCTGGTAATAAGTCTAATGTAAGGTTTGAAGTAACTGAGTAAGAAGACGAGGTAGCGCCTTCGTAGCCGTAAACTACCAAATAGTAATCACCAGCTGCTAAGCCTTTTAAAGATATTTTTTCTTCATCTGAAGTGGTAGTTGATTCCACCAGCCAATTTCCAGCACTATCCAAAAACCTTACATCGAGATCACCTTTGTCATGATCAAAGGCCACAGAAACGTCTAAATCTGCCTGGGCGTCAATGGTGAACGCGTAGTAATCATCGTCCCCCGCCTTATCTATAGTTAGATCGTCAAAATAGCCCGATACTGATGGGCTTTGTGTGCCAAAATGAAATGCTGTTTCAAACGTGTCGTTATCTTCATAAATATCCTCAGCTATGCCTGAGAAACTTTGGGCACTTAGGGAGTAATTGCCTTTTGCGCCATCATATCCGGATACCTCAACATAATATGTACCGGCTTGTGAAATAGTGACTCTCTCACTATCGACGCCAGTAAAAGAGCTATTTATGTAATTTCTTTGCTCGTCATAAATAACAAGGTCCAAATCGCCAGCGTCGCTGCTGTAAATCAGATCTATCGTAAACTGTTCATCATCGTTCACTTCAATTAGGTAGAAATCTTTATCTACAGTGGATGAAATACTTAATCCGGAGATCGGCGCCAAGGCATTATCAAGACGATCTGATGATTTTGAATTAACGTCATATGCAATTGCAAAGTTTTGATTAGGTTCGGTAATGTCGGCTGCAAGATAACTATCGTTGTAGCTTGTTAAGGTAAAGCTTGTTTGAAGGCCGAGAGTGACAAGGTCATGATAATAATAAACATACTCAGTGCCTAAATTGGTTTTTACATCAACTCGCTGAATATTAACTGTGCCACTATCATTATTTCCAGACAGTTCATATACCTGCGTGGATAATGCGTCGTCCCAACTATCTCCATTCCCCCACACCCCAAAAAATGAGTAGCTAGTTTCGCTTGAGCCGTAATCAACTTCGCGATCAAGATGGAATACGATATCATCGATACCAGAAGCAGCGGAGGCAGAGGCATTAATATTTAATTCACCTCCAGCACTACCTAGAGCGACAGTTTCATCGAAATGATAATTTAGGTTTGTTGGGTCAAAATTTGAATTTGGTATGGATTGTGAACTGGAATAACCATTCACGAAATCAAGGCTGGTCGGTAAGGCTAAATTGTCAAGTTGATCTTTCGTAACAATAATTTTATTTCCATTTACTTCAGTGATCTCAATTTGCTGAATATCAACTGTCGTCAAAATATTATCCGTACCTATGTCTAAAATAGATCCGGATCTTCCGTCTTCCCAACTGTCGTGGTGTCCCCAAAGGCCAACAAAATCGCGACCATAGCCTCCATTTCCATCAATTATGTTATCTTCGAATCGAAATATGATATTATCAATATCTAGCGATGAAGTTGCTGTTATTGTTGTCCAAGTATTTCCATTAGATAGATCTATTTCTTTCGGGAGGGTGTATGAAATGGTGTCTGATAAGTCATGGGTTGTAGCCGTAATCTCAAAAACACCGTCGTCATGATAATAGGAGGTTGGCTCCACTCTAACCCAGTAAATTCCAGCGCTTTCAACTGCGGCACTTAGAGTTGTATCCTTCCCTGTGTCAGTAGAGCTTAAAATATTAAAGTCAGAATCTTGCAGGGTGATGGTGAAGTAGTCTGTGTATGCAGCATCAGTTGATGTATCAAAATCAACAGAAAGTGTGCCTGCTTGGTTTGCAGTGATATAAAAGAAATCGACGTCTGAGCTATCAAAGAGTTGGCCTGACATTTTTTGGCCGCTATTTAGTAGTGTCCCGGAGCCGTTATATCCATTGTGCTCCAGCTCATAGTTTGGATCATAAGCTTCTTCCTTCAGGGTAATGCTGTATTGGCCGCTATCGTGATAGTAAGTTGTTGAAGCAAGCTTAACATAGTAGGTTCCAGCTTCACTTACGGACGCCACAAGGCTTCCATCTTTCCCTGTCTCGACCCCACTTAGAATTGTTCCATCTGATTTGGAAAATTGAACTGAAAAGTAGTCTGTGTAAGAACTGTCTGTCGGCAAATCAAAAGTGAGGTGTAATTTAGCAGGGCCTGAAGTCGTATATTTGTACCAGTCAGTGTCACTCGAAGACGATAGCTGACCATTTATAGCTACGCCTGATGAAACTTCATCCGCTAAAGAAGATAAATTGTTACCTTCTGTTTCCAACATAGCTGATCCTAACTTTGATTCCTTTAAGGCGATAAATCATAGGTCTAAGTATAGCTGGTAAGAAATTTTATAACTAGTATGGAAATCGAGGGAGAAATTATGAATTAGTATTCAGTGCTTTATCAGAGTAAGGGCGCTTTTAGCGGGTAGTGCTAATTTGTAGAGTCTTTGGATGACAAAACACTTTCCATTCCGCTACTTTAAAACTAGCCCTGAAGTCATCTGACTTGCAGTCATGCTATACATTCGTTTTCCGCTTTCGCTCCGTTATGTGGAGGACCTTTTTCATGAGTGTGGTGTCGATATAAGTCATGAAACAGTCTGGTTTTGGTGGAACCGTTTCGGGCTGATGATTGCTGAAGATATTATGCGGAAAGGGTGAACAAAGCCCATCAGTCTCGAATTGGTGATGGTAGCTGGACGAAGTTTCTGTGAAGATCAAGCGGTAGCGGTATTATCTTTGACCTGCTGTTTATTATGAGGGTGCAGTCCTAGAAAGATACGTAAGCAAACGACGTGATAGCAACGTCGCAATGAAGTTTGTCCGAAAATCTATGAAACGGCACGAAAAGCCCAACTTTATTGTAAATGACAAGCTGCGATCTTACCGCACAGCGGTGACTATAATCGCAAATGCTGACCGCCAACAAACGGGCCGTTTGGTCAACAACGGGGCTGAAAACTCTTATCTACCGTTCCGACGACGAGAAAGGGCGATGATCAAATTTAGGAGCAGGCCGACCTTACAGAAATTAGCTTACGTCAAAGCGTCAATCGAGAACCACTTCGACCAGGAACGCCACTTCTACTCACGAGACAATTTCAAGCTCAATCGAACCGCTGCTCTTACTGAGTGGCGCCAACTATTGAGCGCATAGATTAAAGCTGCGCCAGAAATCTGATGCGAGTTCTCATTCGTCTGACAGGATCATATCAATTGCAAAATCTCTCAGTTTTGGTCATCTTCGTCGTTATGGATTTCTTGAATGTCAGCCACAGCAACTTTTTGGTTGGAATGTCGTGCGTTGTCGCGATGGTCTCTGCCTTTACGGGGCTTTCGTTGACGCGTGATCTGGCGGACAGAGTGATGCTTCACAAAAAAGTGTCTATCGCCTTGGCATCGGTGGTCTTGGGCGGTGGTATCTGGGCCATGCATTTTGTGGCCATGCTGGGCTTACAGTTGCCGATCTTGTTTTATTATGATGCCGCAATCACATTGGTCTCGGCTTTGTCCGCTATTTTATTGGTCGGCGCAGCGTTGATCCTTTTGCACTTTTTCCAACGGACGCCACTCATAATCTCGCTGGCCGGGAGCGTTGTGGGTGTGGGCGTTCTTGTCATGCACTACATCGGCATGGATGCTCTTGAACTTTGTCGCGCAGTCTACACTACAACCGGTGTCTTCTTGTCATCCTTGGTCGCCATTGCGCTTTGCATTTTGGCATTCTGGATTGCCTATGGTCGACGCACAAACCGCAATATCATTTGGGGGACAATCTGTTTCGCAGGGGCCGTATGCTTGGTTCATTTCCTTGCGATGGCAGGTACTAACTTTGCACCAGAACCCGCCATGGCAGAATTTGGGCCCTCCATGAGCAACGAGACACTGGCCCTTGGCGTTATCTTCTTCAGCTTTGTAATTTTCGGGGCCTGTTTGTGGGTGAGCGTGACCTATTTGGTCATAGCCACAGACAAAACGGCGACAAGTGAGCAAAGCAATCTGCAGACCGCTCCTGTAAAGGCGCGGGTCCTACACATCCCATGCGAGCGGGATGGCGGTAAAGTCTTTGTCCTATCTTGGGACGTACGTTTTGTGCGTGCAGATGGCCATTACACCCAAGTCTACACAGCCGACGAAAGGTTGTTCTGCGCTTGGCCCGTCACCGAAGCCTCCAAACGTCTATTGCCTGCGGGGTTCTTGCAAACGCATCGCAGCTATTTGGTGAATCCGCATCACGTGGCACGGTTCGAAAGAACGAAGGACGCCGGGCGATGCCTTTTCGAGAGTGACCGTCTGCCCCCAGCGCCAGTGAGCCGAACAAAGTTAAAGGTCATCGGCGAAGCGCTTGCGTCAACTCGCGGCGTAGTTCGTGAATAAAAGCGCGCAGTTCGTGCAATAACTCCGTGTTTCATTCATTTTTGCGTGTGTCCGTTTGCTGCGGTCTACAGGCTTCCATCAGATTGAAAACGTTCGCCTCATGGAGAGTACGCTTATGATTCCAGCCGCATTTGAATATTACCGACCTAAGGATATGGACAAAGTCCTATCCATTCTCGAGGAGCATGGCGATGATGCGCGTGTCATGGCGGGTGGGCACAGCCTGATACCTATGATGAAACTGCGCATGGCTGACGTTCCGCATCTGATCGACCTTCAAGATGTTGGAGGCATGTCAGAGATCGAGATTGGCGCAGACACCATCAAGATCGGCGCGCTTGTCACGCAATCGGACATTATTGATCATGCAGCCCTTGCAGAAGTGGCACCAATCCTGCGCGAAGCTGCGTTGCAGATCTCTGATCCGCAGGTCCGTTATATGGGCACTTTGGGTGGCAACGTTGCAAACGGCGATCCAGGTAACGACATGCCAGGTTTGATGCAATGTCTTGATGCCAGTTTTACCGTCGTCGGACAGGACGGCCAACGGGTCATCCCCGCTCGCGACTTCTACGAAGCGGCCTACGTGACCGCACGCGAAGATGGCGAGGTTTTGACCGCAGTCACAATCCTACGTCCCAAGGGCGGCTACGCATATGAAAAGCAGAAGCGCAAGATCGGTGACTATGCGACGGCCGCTGCTTCAGTTCAGATCGTGAATGACGGTGGAAAATGCGTAAGCGCCGCGATCGCGATGACGAATCTGAGCGACACGCCCGTCTTTTCAAAAACCGCAGGTGATGCACTTGTCGGGACATCAGTGGATGACGCCGCATTAAAGGCTGCCGTGGCCGCCATGCTTGGCGATATCGACCCGACCGAAGATAACCGCGGGCCTGTCGCGTTCAAAAACCACGTCGCTGGCGTCATCCTGCGCCGCGCGATCGCACGCGCCTGGTCGCGGGCGTAAGGAGAAAATCATGTCAAAGAAAAAACACGTCACCCTGAACGTAAACGGCAAGACAGAGGAATTTCTAGCTGAGCCACGCGAGTTGCTGATCTACACACTACGTGAGCGTCTGAATATCACAGGGCCGCATATCGGTTGTGAAACGTCCCATTGCGGCGCTTGCACCGTTACGATCAATGGCAAATCTGTCAAATCCTGCACCATGTTTGCAGTGCAAGCCGAAGGCGCTGAGATCACAACTATCGAAGGCATCGGTGGACCGGATAATTTGCATCCGCTGCAAGAGGCTTTCAAGGAGCATCACGGGCTTCAGTGCGGCTATTGCACGCCCGGTATGATCACGCGGGCCACTAAGCTGCTTGAGGAGATTCCAAACCCAACCGAAGCGGAAATCCGCTTTGGCATGGCTGGCAATCTTTGCCGGTGCACAGGCTACCAGAACATTGTGAAATCCATTCAGGCGGCTGCGGCCCAGATGAGTGCAGCCAAGGAGGCCGCAGAATGAAAGACGAAATCACACGCGAGGAACGGGTCGATAACCTCAAAGGCATGGGCTGCTCGCGCAAGCGGGTAGAGGATGCCCGGTTTACGCAAGGCAAAGGCAACTACGTCGATGATATCAAACTGGACGGCATGCTGTTTGGAGACTTTGTCCGCTCTCCCTATGCGCATGCGCGGGTGAAAAGCATCAACAAGGATACGGCACTCAAGGTGCCCGGCGTTCTGGCGGTGCTGACAGCTGACGATCTGCGTCCGCTGGGCTTGCACTGGATGCCGACGCTGGCCGGTGACAAGCAGATGGTTTTGGCCGATGGCAAGGTGTTGTTTCAAGGGCAAGAGGTTGCTTTTGTTGTGGCCGAAGACCGCTATGCTGCTGCTGATGGCATTGAAGCCGTCGAAGTAGAGTATGAAGAACTGCCGGTACTTGTGAATCCGTTTGAGGCACTGTTATCTGATGTGGTCCTTCGCGAGGATCTTGTGGCCGAAGACGGGTCTATCCCCGCCGGCGCGCACGGTCCACGCAAGCATCACAACCATATCTTTACATGGGAAGCTGGTGACAAAGACCCTACTGAAGAAGTCATTGCCAACGCTGAGGTCGTGGCCGAAGAGTCAATGTACTACCACCGCACCCATCCGTGTCCGCTTGAAACCTGCGGCTGCGTGGCCTCGATGGACAAGGTTAATGGTAAGCTGACCCTGTGGGGCACTTTTCAGGCACCTCATGCCATTCGCACCGTGGTCAGCCTGATTTCAGGGATCGAAGAACACAACATTCGCGTTGTTTCACCCGACATTGGCGGTGGCTTTGGCAACAAGGTTGGGGCGTATCCGGGCTATGTCTGTTCCGTCGTTGCCTCAATCGTCACGGGTAAACCCGTGAAATGGATTGAAGATCGCATGGACAATTTGATGACCACCGCCTTTGCGCGTGATTATCACATGACCGGTAAGATCAGTGCCACCAAAGAGGGCAAGATCACTGGCCTACAATGTCACGTGACGGCCGATCATGGCGGTTTTGATGCCTGTGCTGATCCCACAAAATTCCCAGCGGGTTTCATGAATATTTGCACCGGATCGTATGACATTCCGACAGCATTTCTTGAAGTCGACGGCGTCTATACAAACAAAGCCCCCGGCGGCGTTAGCTATCGTTGTTCATTCCGAGTGACCGAAGCCGTGTATTTCATCGAGCGCATGATCGAGGTCCTCGCTATTAAGTTGAACATGGACGCGGCTGAACTGCGACGGATCAATTTTATCAAGAAAGAGCAGTTCCCCTACAAAGCGGCTCTGGGCTGGGAATACGACAGCGGCGACTATCACACAGCATGGGACAAGGCGCTCAAGACGGTTGACTACGATGGGTTACGCGCTGAGCAGGCGCAGCGAGTCGAAGATTTTAAGGCCGGCAAAACTCGCAAGTTGATGGGTATTGGCCTCAGTTTCTTTACGGAAATTGTTGGTGCTGGTCCGGTTAAGAATTGCGACATCCTTGGCCTCGGTATGTTCGACAGCTGTGAAATCCGTATCCACCCAACAGGTTCGGCGATTGCACGGCTTGGAACCATCAGCCAGGGTCAAGGGCACGCGACCACGTTTGCGCAAATCCTTGCGTCCGAGATTGGTTTGCCCGCGGATAGCATCACCATCGAGGAAGGTGACACCGACACCGCACCTTATGGGCTTGGCACATATGGCTCTCGCTCTACTCCGGTGGCAGGGGCTGCTACGGCCATGGCGGGGCGTAAAATCCGCGCCAAGGCACAGATGATTGCCGCGTATCTGCTAGAGGTTCACGACAACGATGTGGAATTCGACGTAGATCGTTTTGCCGTCAAAGGTGCTCCTGAAAAGTTCAAGACGATGAAGGAAATCGCCTTTGCGGCCTACAATCAGGCTATTCCAGGGTTGGAGCCAGGTCTGGAAGCGGTCAGCTATTACGACCCGCCCAATATGACCTATCCATTCGGGGCGTATGTCTGCGTCATGGACATTGACGTTGATACAGGTGTTCCAGAAATTCGCCGCTTCTATGCGCTGGATGACTGTGGTACGCGGATTAATCCGATGATCATCGAAGGTCAGGTGCACGGTGGTTTGACCGAAGCGCTCGCCGTCGCCCTGGGGCAAGAGATCGCCTACGACGACATGGGTAACGTTAAAACGGGGACCTTGATGGACTTTTTCTTGCCGACCGCGTGGGAAGTGCCGAACTATGAAACGGACTTCACGGTCACCCCGTCTCCGCACCATCCCATCGGTGCAAAAGGCGTCGGAGAAAGCCCGCACGTGGGCGGTGTGCCATGTTTCTCAAATGCTGTGCAGGATGCGTTCCGGCCATTTGGGAACACGCATACCAATATGCCACACGATCATTGGCGT
>ENA-OREB01000734-OREB01000734.1-marine-metagenome-genome-assembly--contig:-NODE-734-length-16248-cov-3.115701_pt1 | contig 16248 bp, 9 predicted proteins | sample MGYA00248625_ERZ508552 | MGnify/ENA primary metagenome ERZ508552 (study PRJEB26219, sample SAMN06267888) | marine metagenome | isolation source: Monterey Bay, California, USA | place: USA:Monterey Bay...
GATTAGAAAGCTGGGTTCAGAAAAGCAAGAAACTTTATCAGTTGATAAAGCAATTAAGAAAATATCCGAAATGAACAGATTTCCAATAAACTAAGTGCCATACTTCAAACAAAATTATTTTCAAAGAAGAACAAAACCTAAAGGTCCTAGAGCTAATGAAAGGATTCATGCAAATGAAGTTCAAGTTATAAGTAGTGATAAAAAAAATCTAGGCACTCTTCCTATAAAAAAGGCAATTGAAATGGCAAAAGAGGAAGGTTTAGATTTAATAGAAATCTCTCCAAATGCCGACCCTCCAGTTTGCAAAATAACGGAGATTGGAAAATATAAATATGATTTGCAAAAAAAAGCAAATCAAGCAAAAAAGAAACAAAAGACAGTTTCTTTAAAAGAAATAAAATTGAGACCAGGTACAGAAGCCCATGATTATAATTTTAAGATTAAGAATGCTAAAAAATTTATTATCAAAGGAGACAAGGTAAAATTTACTGTAAAGTTTAAAGGTAGAGAGATGCAGCATACGAACCTAGGTAAAGATTTGATGAATAAGATTATCAATGAAACCAAAGATGTAGCAAAAGTTGAAAGCAAGCCAAATTCTCCACGGCGATCGGCCACAGTTGAAGAACGCATCCAGCAGGAATTGCTTAGGCGACGAAGCAGTCAATCGAGGCCTCAAACGATTGGGACTCCAGTGGTCTCTTTGCCCGCTCAGAAAAAAGCGACCTCAACGATGCGTCTTCCCCCGGCAAACAAGAAAGCGAACCCGCCCCAAGTTGCCAGTCCAATTCGGCCCGTGTTACCCACTCCAGTAAGAACGGTAAGCAACACCGTAGCAATCTCCCAAGCAACTAATTTTGCTAACAACGCTAGTGGGCAAGACTCACCTAATTCTCTGATTCTCAATCCTCCCGGCACGGCAACAGACGAAATCCAAGATCTCAATTCGTTCGTCAATTACGCGCTTGCCAACCACCCAGCTTTAGCTGCTTCCAAGGCCGAAATACAAGCGACAAAATACAAAGCATTGCAAGCCGGGCTTTCCCCCAACCCTCAACTTGGTCTTTATATTGACGAATTAGGCAACGAAAACGACCCCGGTTTATGGGGCGCCTACATTCAGAAGAAACATCTTCGCGGCAACAAAAGAGCGATTGCCCGAAAGGTTCAGAACCGCGAAGTCGACGTTCGTAAAATTAAAAATGATGCCCTCAAACTCAGCATAACCACTGAGATAAAACGAGCGTTCTACCAAGTCTTAATCGCACAGGAAAAACTTGAATTGGCAAACCAGCTAGCCGCGGCACAGCAACAGGCGGTCAGCCAATCACGCCAACTGTTCGATGCGGGCGAAACTCCAAAAACGGATCTCCTACAAACAGAACTTCAGGCCCAACGGGCATTAGTTTTGGTAGGTGAAGCTCGCGTCATTCACAAAAACAGTTGGCGTCAATTGGCAGCTTCCATTGGTTCACCTAATCTCGAACAGCGAACTGTCTTAGGAACGTTTGAACCGCTCGCGCAACCGCTCGCGTTTGATTACTGGCAACAAAAAATCTTAGAAAACAGTCCAACTTTGTTAGCAGCGGAAGCCGAAGTCGAGCGAGTAAGAACAACGATCGATCAGGAAATCGCCCGGTCCGTCCCGGATTACCAGACCCAGATCTCATTAGGCCGCGACTCAAACTCAAACCACTTTTTTACAGGCGTCCAACTTCAAGTGCCGCTGCAGATCTACGATAGAAACCAAGGCAGCATCGCTGCAGCCAAATCGAATTTGGTGGCCGCGCAAAACAGAGTCCGGCAAATCCAACTCCGACTAACGAAACAACTGGCGATGGAATTTCAGAAATATGAATTGTCACTTGTGAAAATTGATCTCTATCAGTCTGAGCTAATTCCCAATGCCGAGAAAACACTGGACCTGATAAAATCGGGGTACCCGGCCGAAGTCAGCTTTTTGAAACTCGTTTCAGCTCAACAAACCCTCATCGACCTGACAATTGATTATCTAAATGCCATTGAGGAACTTTGGAAGACGCGATTGAGAATTGAAGGCTTACTTCAAGATAACAGTCTTAATCCCTGACCAATCCAACTTCGACCGTTGAACGTTTCTCTAGCGGCATTTACTCACTTACTGCCGCGATTCACCAAAGTTGAACTGAATCCTCATCAAGACACAGTTCCGCGTTATAATTATCTCAATCTCACCTTCAGGAATCTAGAACTCTACCGAAAAACAATTGAATCGCAACCGGTCAATTTCCCACAGACTCTTACCATGAACCCGCAAAGAACCAACATTTGGCCGACACTCGCGTTGTGCACCATCCTGCTCGGGATCGGAGGAACGACTGGATTTCTGTTGCGCCCCATCATTCTCCCGCCCGGCTCCGCCACGTCACAGGAAGCAGCGGCCGAAGAGGCCTCGGTTCATGGCAGCACATCGATTGTCGAAATCCTTGAATCCACCATGGAAAACATGGATCTAAAGACCGGCAAATTTGAAGTTCGTGACTACGCTCAAAAGATCCGGATACCCGCAAAAATTGTCGAGCGAATTCCGCAAAATCGGAGACGAGTTACCTCTCCAATTGGCGGCCACGTCACGAAAGTTTTAATTGCAGAAGGACAGGCGATTAAACCGGGCGACAAATTATTTGAATTTCGAATCACTGATGAATCTTTGGCCAAGTCTCAAATTGGCCTGTTAGAACTTTTAAAACAAATCGATGTAGGCCAGCAAAAGATCGAGCGACTTAAACCCCTCGTGGATTCCGGAGTCGTCGCTCGGAAACGATTGCTCGACCTCGAGCTTGAGCAGAGCACGCTCGAACAGCAATTAGACACAAGCAAACAAGAACTCGCCCAACTCGGGATGAGACCGGACGGTATTGAAAACCTGATTAACCAAAAACAATTAATGCAGACGATTGAGATTTTCGCTCCCGACCTTCCAGAGAGTGCCAAAGACATATCTCAACACGAAGATCAGCAATATTACACGGTCGAATCCATTCAAGCTCTCGAGGGAACTAACCAAGCCTTTGGGTCAAGCCTTTGCGAATTGACGTACCATGACGATTTACTGATTGAAGGGCTGGCTTACGAATCAGACATCGACAAAATCTCGAACGCGAATGAAGCTGGCTGGAGCTTTACAGCTCAATTTGGCGAAGGAGAGGCCATGGAATCCCGTGATAATTTGAAGCTCTTTAAAATTGACAATCATGTCGACAGCCAATCGCAAACCTATCCCATCTTTGTCGAAATCAAAAACGAAATTGTTAGCAGAACGACTGACGACAACGATCGCAACTACGTCAACTGGAAATTTAAACCTGGCCAACGAGCTCACCTGGAATTCCCCATTGAAACATGGAAAGACCAGGTCGTGGTTCCTCTCGGCGCTATTGCCCGTGAAGGGCCTGAAACATTTGTATTCTTGAAGATCAGCCACACCCATGAGGGGCCGGACGGGACAACTCATGAATTTCAAAAAGTCCCCGTCAAAGTTTTGCATACGGACAAGTACTATGCGGTACTCGCGCAAAGCATCCAGCTCGATACTCTCGAAAACTACGCACTCGACCAAGCCTACAAATTAAACCTAGCACTCAAACAAGCAGCGGGCGGGAGCGGAGGAGCTCATGCCGGACACGACCACCCTCATTGATCCGTAGCGCACCACCACCCAAGTTAGCCCTGATTGGCTGCAGGGCCATTCCAATTATTTATCCGAGTCAAGCTACCTCAAAATCTTGCAATTCAGTTTGGATTGCGGATTTGATTCGCCGCAAAAGAAACGATTAATTCTTTGCTAAATGCCATCATCCAACTTGCGCTGCGTCGGCGGGCCTTTGTCTTGTGCCTCGCTATGGCTGCCATGATCACCGGATTGATGGCCATTGAAAAACTTCCCGTCGATGTCCTCCCTGACCTCACACGTCCCCGGGTGACCATCATCACGGAGTGCCCAGGGATGGCTCCCGAAGAAGTGGAACGGCAAGTTACCATTCCGCTTGAGTCTGCCGTAAGCGGAGCCTCGGGCATTATTGCCGTGCGAAGTAAATCGGATGTTGGATTATCCGTGATCAATGTTGAATTTGACTGGGGGACTGATATTTATCGGTCTCGACAGATTGTCACCGAAAGAATCTCGCTGGCCGAATTCGATTTACCACGCGGAGTGCAACCGCGACTCGGGCCTCTCTCGTCCTTGCTTGGCCAAATCATGTTGATCGGCATGTGGAGCGACACCAACTCCACCGAGCCAATGGAAATCCGCACGCTCGCAGATTGGATCGTAAAAAAACGACTGCAGCAAATTAAAGGCATCTCCGAAGTGATCACGATCGGTGGAGGGCGAAAACAATACCATGTCTTAGTCGAACTTCACGAACTGCATAAATATGAAGTCACGCTCGCGGATATTCAAACCGCATTGGAATCGAGTAACCTCAACGTGAACGGAGGTTACGTGGACCGAAACTCACAGGAGTTTCTGGTGCGAGGAATTGGCAGGGTTGATTCCGTTGAACAACTTAAACAAATTGTCGTCCGGGCCGATAGTAAACGGGCTGTGTTACTGGAAAACGTAGCGCAAATTCAACCCGTAGCTCAAGCCAAGCGGGGTGATTCTTCTATCAATGGGAAACCAGGGGTTGTCCTGACAATCCTGAAACAGCCACTCACCGATACCCGCAGGCTATCTGAAGATGTAGTTGCCGCACTCGATGAACTGCGTCCTGGACTTCCAAAAGACATCAAACTCGAGGTCACGTATCAACAACGCGAGTTTATCGACCAAAGTGTTTGGAACGTTGTCGACGCACTGAGAGATGGTTCGATCCTCGTTGTGTTCATCCTGTTTCTCTTTCTCTTTAACGCTCGAACCACGATTATTACACTAACGGCTATCCCGGTTTCGATCGTCATCACCGCTCTGGTTTTCCGCTACTTCAATTTATCGATAAACGTCATGACTTTGGGCGGGATCGCGATTGCACTTGGCGAACTCGTGGATGATGCAATCGTGGATGTAGAAAACATCTACCGACGACTGCGTGAAAATTCGAAGTTAGAAAACCCTCGTCCGCGGATTAAGATTGTTTTCGAAGCCAGCCTCGAAGTTCGTAATTCCATCATCATTAGCACACTGCTGGTAATCCTTGTCTTTGCCCCTCTGTTTGCACTGAGCGGAATCTCCGGCCGAATGTTCATTCCGCTGGGCATATCCTATATCGTCTCAATTATCGCATCGACTCTTGTTTCCCTGACTTTGACCCCGGTGCTCTCCTATTATCTGCTCAACTCAAAAAGCATGGCGAAGACTAAGTCGAGCGATAGTCCCGTCGTGAGAGGATTGAAGATACTCTTCACACCACTCATCATTCTCAGCATGAAACGCATTCCATTTTCATTGATGCTGATCTCAACTTTCATGGCAATAGGAGTATCTGGCCTGTTAGCATATCGCATGGGACAAGAGTGGATTCCGAAATTTGACGAAGGCTCAGCCCAGCTAAACCTCTTTGCTGCCCCGGGAACCTCACTCGAAACCTCTCTTGAGATTAGCGGAAACGCAAATCGTCAATTACGACAATTTCTTCACAGTCAAGAGAATCCAGATGGTTTCATTCGGTATTTCACTGCCCGCTCTGGTCGTGCTGAAAATGATGAACATGTGATGGGCGTGAACACCACAGAGTACACCATTTCTTTGGTGAAAAATCATGGCAAAACCCGCAGCGAGATAATCGAAACTCTCGAACAGGCTGCCAGTCTCGTTCCTGAAGTGGAAAACGAAACCGATCAACCGATACGGCATCTGATCAGTCATTTGATCTCGGGATCAACCGCTGAAATAGCCATCAAACTATTCGGGGACGATCTCGATACACTTGTTCGCAAAGGGAGTGAAATCCGGGATGCCATCAGCACGGTCCCCGGAATCAAACCTCCAAAACTGGAACAACAACAAATCATCCCACAACTCCGGATCAAAATTAATTACGCACAATTGGCTGCCTACAAATTAACGGCATCGCAAGTATTTGATCTTGTAGAAACCGCCATGCTCGGAAAAGTAGTTTCCCAATTAATCGAAGGCGAACGTAAATTTGAGATCGTGATGCGGTTCCCCGATGAATACCGCGAGAATTTTGAATCGCTTGAACGGATTCCAATTGAGCTACCTGACGGAGGAGTCATCCCACTCTCCAGCGTTGCCGATATTTACGAGTACGGTGGACCCAACACAATCAACCGGGAAGATGCTCGCAGAAGAATTGTCGTACGCGTTTTCACCGAAGACACTGATTTAGCCACCGCTGTGGCGGCGATTCGAGCAAAAATTGATGAAACCATCGAACTACCCGAAGGATATTTCATTAGCTACGGCGGGCAGTTTGAAGCCCAACAAACCGCAACCCGACAAATTCTAATTTTAAGTTTAGCCTCCTTCGTCGTTGTCTTCGTTTTACTTTACTCCGCGTTCTCTTCTATCAACATTGCGCTACAAATCTTAATTGCCTTGCCAATCGCTTTCATTGGAGGAGTGATAGCGTTGGTACTTACCGGCCAAGTGTTCACCACCGCCGCCATGGTCGGCTTCATCTCACTCGGTGGCATTGCTGCCAGAAATGGTCTGTTGCTGGTTTCGACTTATTTAACGGCGGAGAGACCAGTTGATCGCAACGCTCAAGAGAGTGATCTCGCCCAAGACTCCAGCCAAGACTCCGAGACTGAAATCACCTCAGAAACAATCCTCCGAGGAAGCCTCGACCGACTCACCCCAGTACTAATGACAACGCTGACAACCGGGATAGGATTGCTTCCATTAATTGTCGCTGGTAATTTACCTGGTCGAGAAATTCTCTATCCAGTTGCCACCGTAATTGTGGGTGGCCTGATCACATCCACTGCTTGCGAATTCCTCATTCGTCCGGGCTTGTTCTTCTTTTTTGGTCCAACCCAAACCCGCACCGAAAAGGTCGATGGATTCCAGCAACCCTAGCACGCCAGTCAATTTAATTGCACGCGGGTATAGGGAGACGAAAGGTAGGTCGGCCATGCTTTCCCACCAAATTTGATCGTCTTTCGGTGGTTGCTAAAAAAATCAACTCGAGTTGCGTTGGGTTGGAGCGGAATGACGGTCGTCCAACAGCCTTCCGCCTGATCAAAATCCATCTCTATCGATTGCTGATCCGGTATTAAGTCCGACAAATAACGTGGACTGCCGTCAGAGCCACGATCAAAAATCCACCAAATCCTTCCCGTCTCCTCTCCAGCTCCACGGGGAAATCGAACGCTGACTTTTAATGATTCCTTGTCTCGTTGGTACTCGACGCTTGGTGGCTCGAGTAGTGGCTCGACCCCTTCCACAAAGTGATTTAACAAAAATACCAATTTATTATTTTCGTCCCGCTCGGCAGTTGGATGAGGACGTTTCTTTCCATGCCCTGTATTGGCCTTAAGGTAAACCGGTATCTGCGAATGATGCTTACCACCCCAAGCTAAATCGAAGGCCACGAAATCATGGGTGCCAGGGTGAAACAGTAAATCGACGCCACGCTTTTGAAGTGAACTCCAATTCCGAGAAATAAATACCTGATCCGAAATCGCTTCGGCAAAACTTTCCAAATCGTCCCATGAACGTCCATTCGCCAAAGCCCGCCGATTAAAATTTGGACCAAAATGACCACCAAGAAAAGGATGACTGAATTTCCCACATTCTTGCTCAAGCGATTTCCATGCCAGTGAATCACACAGACGCAAAGGAGAATCCCAGATGGGAGAAACACTTCCCATGACTGCCGTCATTCGATCATCACTGATGATGGCCATCGAGGGAGTCGCACCGTTCTTAGACCCGCCCGACATTGCAACCTTACCTACCTCGAAATAGTCAGACTCGGAATGAGCCAATGTGATGGCCCTCATGAGACTTGCTGGCCAAGCCCAATATTGAACCTTATCATGCGGATTGAGCGACTTTAAGAACCGAGCCTCTGATTGTCGGGCCAGATTCGCCTGCCCCAACTGGGAAAGTTCTTGAACAACGGTACACACCAAACCGATACCATTCTCGAGCAATCGTTGTTCCATTTCGCTGGGACGCCTGTCTCGCTTTAACCTTGAGACCTGATTTCCTCCTGTCAAATGAAACCCAACCGCTTTTTCTGTTGCCGGGACTACCAGCCGAACCGGTACGCGGTAATTTTGACCGGGCCAAAATTCACCGACATTAATCGTGACCAATTTCTGGCGAGTAGGCACCTTGCCAGGAACGACATGCCATGGCTGCTGCACATCCACTTCCAATGTGGATGGGTCTTTGATCGCTGCCATGTCAAAAAGTTCACCTCTCTGATCGCTCTGCTGAGCCGACGCAACGAGTGATGGAAGACAGCAATACAGCAACATCCATAAAAAATTTTGATTTGAAAAGTCAGGCATTTTAAAACGCATCAAACAATCCTTCACTAAAAACAAACATCTAGATCACCGCAAGTGCTAATTTACAGGTACACGGCGAACATTCCCTGACAGATTTTTTCGAGTGCTTCAAATCTTAACTTAAATGACAGCCCCAAGCTCTCAGCCCAAAAATTACACACAGCAAGCGTCGATGGAGACTGTTCGGACCAAGTTCAGAAAAGTGAAATACCGCGTTGGCAATTGTGAACCTTCAGATTCGTTGCTAGGATAGCGTCAACTTGAATTGGTGACCGCCGCACTTTTGCAGGCGGTTAAAGGGAATTCAGTGTAAATCTGGAACGGCCCCGCCGCTGTAACCCGCGCGAAATCATCTCATTCTAAAAGCCATTGTTGTTACTCAACGAGAAGGCGAGATGAATTTGCGGGAAGTCAGAATACCTGCCATTTCAATAATCCGAATTTGTTCTGCGCGGGACGAACAAACCGAATAATATTTTAGACGCATGTATCACTTACATCACACGGAAAAGGTGCGCGCCAAACGCGGTTTCACCCTTGTCGAATTATTGGTGGTTATCTCCATCATCGGCATTATGATTGGCATGCTCTTGCCAGCAGTGCAAAGCGTGAGGAATGCGACTCGCCGAATTGCCTGCTGTAATAACCTTCATCAAATTTCGATTGCGCTTCAAAACCATCATGCGGCGCATCAAGCGTTTCCGATCGGCGGCATTGAATGGCGAACTAGAAATGACCCCACGCGTCGCCAACTTGCCTGGAGCGCGTTCTTGCTGCCATTCCTAGAACAAGAAAATGTTTGGCAGCAACTCGACCTCAATACAACTTTTGACAGCGCCGAAAATGCTGATGCGGCCGCCACCGTCATCGACGTCTTTGTTTGCCCCAGTAGCCTGCGAGGACATCAAACCGTAAATGCACGAGGCCCCTGTGACTACGGAGGCATTTACGGCGAACGTATCACCTCCCCCAACAATCCCCCCAAAGGAACAATGCTCCACGATGTCGCTATTGCACTTCGCGACGTGACCGATGGTTCGTCTAACACGCTTATCGTTGCCGAAGACTCCGGATGGTCAGATGGACAATGGATCAATGGGAGAAACATCTTTGATCAAGCATTTCCAATTAATCAGGCTCCCAGTTTTGAAAATGACATTCGCAGCGAACACTCTCAGGGAGCGAATGCTGCCAGGTGCGACGGCAGTGTTGGCTTTCTTTCAGAAGGCATTGACCTTCGTGTGCTTGCGGCACTTTGCACTAGAGCAGGGGGCGAAACAGACACGACAATCGACTAGCAAACCTCTATCACCTGCCATTTTTTAAAAACCCAGATCGCCGAGTCACTCAAAACTCAAATCAATCATTTTTCTTAACAACCCTGACAACCCAACTATGAATTTACGCTACCTCTTTTTAATCGTATCCCTTCTCTGGACCACGAGTACCCATGCCCAGACGACTGTCCTTGACTTCGAATCGCTCCCGGTTCCAGCGGGGCAATTTTTCAATGGCGACACGAATGCGTCGAGTCCCTACCGCGACAATTTCTCGATCACTGGCACGCGGGACAATTTTGGTGAAACCGAGTTCCTCCAACTTTGGGAAGCAAGCGATGTTGAATTTTTTAATGGCTACACACCTGGATTTGGCTCTTGGAATGGATTTAGCTGGTCCCAAGTCGCCGATACGACAACACCGGGTTTCGCAAACCAATACGCCTCTTTTTCGGGCGGAGGAAGCGACGGGGCAGGGGGGACGATTACTGGAACGAATTACGCAGTCGGTTTTGGAAATCAGAGCTTTTTTAATTTACCTGAAGCAGTCCAACTCCAGTCGGTCGATATCACGAACACAACCTACGCCGGAATTTCGATGCGAGATGGAGACTCATTCGCTAAAAAATTTGGAGGAGCCTCGGGAAATGACGAGGATTTTTTCAAGTTGACGCTGACAGGTTTCGAAGACGTCAATCTTGGCGGCAACAGCATCGGAGCGATCGATGTATTCCTGGCAGACTATCGATTTAGTGACAACTCCGAAGATTACATTCTTGACTCATGGAATCAGTTTGACTTAACCAATCTTGGCTCAGCTCGCTCAATTGGACTTTCTTTCACCACCACCGACAACGGTGACTTTGGCGCCAACACCCCATTATTTGTGGCGCTTGATAATTTGAGCTATTCCATCAACTCCGTCCCCGAACCGGCAACTCCATTATTACTATCAATGTGGGCCTTGGCTCTCATCGCCCGCCGGACAAGGCGTTAAGCAAGTTTCACTCCAGCTAAACATAACCCATTTAAAACTCAACACTCGATTGACAGACGACAGAATTACTGCGATTCCAAAGCCAAAGAATCAACAAACCAGTCGCTGCGACTGGCATTCCCTCCCCAATAATCCAGTAGAGAGGCATTGGAGCGGACAAATCGATTCCCAACATCGTTAAACCGAGAGCGATGTGCAGGAATCCGAACAATCGAACTAAGGGCCAGTAGCGGAGCAGGTTGAAGGAAACGAAAAACATCAAAGCCCCATGCACTGCGTAGAGTAACGATGTCGACCTTGCTAAGTAAAACGCGATCGCAGCATCGGGGAACTCGCCAAGCCCAAGCTGTTGATGCAAAAAGTTAATCACCGAAGCTGGAAAAAATATTGGCACGGCGGCCAATAACAACCCAGCACCAGTCACTGCGAGAATCGCCCTCAATAAACGAAATGAAACAGATTGCTGCAGTGGATTCATTTTTTGATTCTCGAAAAAGCATTACTTATTGAACGGCTGCGTCGGAAAGAACTAACCAACTGACGGAGTGTCGATCATGATCCACGAATTTTCGTTCCGTCGAAAACTATCGCAACCACTATGAATTTCCTTAACGACACTTAACACGAGAATACCATTTAGAAACAACTCGCCAACCCTGACATCGTACGTTAAGATCGATTCATGAACGAATCCACTCCCCCTCCTAGATCAGCGCAAGGCGCCTACGGTATCGCTGGCGAATACGTGACTTCCGAGGCGATTTACCAGCGAGAGTATGACTCTATTTTTTCCCGCCGCTGGCTCTGCGCTGGCCGGCTAGAAGAGCTCGATCCAAATAGCAATTGCCTACCTATTTCGCTTGAAAAACAGAGTCTATTCCTGACTCGTGATGAGGCCGGAACGGTACGAGCCTTTCGTAATTTCTGCCGGCATCGCGGAAGTCAATTAGTGACCGAAGCTAACTGCAGTTCCATGGGAAAACGGATTCAATGCCCCTATCACGCCTGGACCTACTCCCGCTCGGGTGACCTAACGTCCGCCCCTAACATGGCGGAAAATGAGAACTTCGATGCAAAAGCTCACGGCCTCCTAGAGGTTCGCTGCGAAGTATTTGGCGGTTTCATCTGGATCAACTTCAACCCGGAAGAATCAGTTTCGCAATGGCTTCAACCCGTCGCCCAATATTTTCAGGATTGGCAAATTAGCGATCTGCGCATCAAGCATGAACTGATCTACGATGTTGAAGCTAATTGGAAATTGATCTTTCAAAACTATAGCGAGTGTTATCACTGCCCAATCGTCCATCCAATGCTCAACCGATTGACGCCTTACCAAGGTTCCTCCAATGAATTGGACGAAGGTTCAATTTTAGGCGGCCCGATGGGACTTGCCGAAGCGAGTCAAACGATGTCCTGCGATGGAAAGTACGCGGGACCGCCGATCGCGAATTTAAATCCCGATCAATTGCGTTCGGTTTACTACTTCACTATCTGCCCCACGATGTTTCTGAGTTTGCACCCAGACTATGTTTTGATTCATCGAATTGAGCGAATTGACACTGGGAATAGTAAAGTAATCTGCCAGTTTCTATTTCCGACCGAATCAAGCAATCAACAAAAACTGGCCCCCGATCAGGCCATTGAATTCTGGGATATAACGAATCGACAGGACTGGAACGTTTGCGAATTAGCTCAAAAGGGCATGTCAGACCCAGCCTACCAACCTGGACCCTACTCTCATTTAGAAAGTGTAGTTGCGGCCTTTGACCGAAACTATCTCTCAGAACTGGCCGCCGAGCCCGCCTGATAGAACGGAACGGAACGCCCCCGAACCTGTGCGCCCGGCGGGCTTGCGACGTTGTTAAAGAATCAATTTACCCAAACACGAATGCTCGCTATCGCTTGCCCCACTTTTTGGGCTCCGCTTTGGCCGAAAGCGCTTTGCGGTCGATTAACATCTCTACCGAGGTCTTGCCCAGCAAATCAGTCAGCCGACTGGTCAACTGTTCACTGATCTCCACTTTTCTATTGGAATTCATTTCCACCCGCATCCCATCTTCAAGGATGATTTCGAATTTCAACTGCCGATTGCCAGGATAGCCGCGAATGATTTCGTAGACTGTCTTTAACCCATCAACACCATGAGCTTGCTGGTCAACCATGACTTTGATTCCGTGAGTCAAATTCTCATCGAGTTGGTCAATTGGAATCACTTTATCGACAATCATATTAGCTTCGTCACCGCCACGGTAATCGAGTCGCCCCTGCAGAACGACAATGGCATCTGACACAACTGCATCACCATGTTTGGCAAAATCTTGCGGCCACAGAATACATCGAATTGCACCTTCGACATCCTCCAAATCAAACATGGCATATTTGGTAGGCGAATTCGCATCTCGTGGATTTTTAACGTGCGATTGCTTGACCGCTGAGATCATTCCACCGAGACTAACACGATCGCGGTCTTTTGTTCCCTCAAGCCCAGAGGTTTTATGCGAGCAGTAACGTGCCAACTGAGCTTCAAACTGAGCCAACGGATGGCTTGTCAAGTAAAACCCAAGGACTTCTTTTTCTGCAGTCAGCAACGCTCGCTCTTCCCACTCATCCATTTCTGGAAATACGAACTCTGCGTCTTCAGCTTCGTCTTCATCATCACCGCCAAAAAGATTCTTTTGACCACTTTTTTTGTCCGCCATCATGGCTGCACCGGCCTGCAATGCGCGATCGGTGACAGCCGACAATTGAGACCGCTTCACCTCAAAACAATCCATCGCCCCCGCTTTAATAAGCGTTTCGATGGCCGATCGATTACATTTTGACGACTCAATCCGCTCACAAAAATCAAAAATATCTTTAAACGGTCCATTCGCTTCCCGCTCCTCAGCAATCGCCGCCGCCGCTGATCCTCCACATCCCTTTACCGCGGACATCGCGAAATGAATCTTGCCATTGGCGACAGTAAACTCGACTCCCGATTGATTAATACAAGGCGGCACGACCTCCACTCCCATCCGGTCGCAATCTTCCATGTGCTCAACAAGAGAATCTTTACTGGTGAAATTGCGTCCAGGAATATCTCCTGTTAACAATGCCGCCATGAATTCAACAGGGTAATGCGCTTTCAGATAAGCCGTCTGCCACGCAATCGCAGCGTAGGCTGTTGAATGGCTCTTATTGAATCCATAGCCAGCGAACTTAAGAATCATATCCCACATCTCTTGAGCGTCTTTTTTAGACAACCCTTGCTCCACCGCTCCAGACATATAAGCATCGTGATTCGATGCAATGATTTTTTCTTTCTTCTTACTAATGGCTTTAATACATGTGTACGCAGAAGCGAGCGGAATCTTGCCAAGACGATTCAAAATCTGCATCACCTGTTCCTGATAAACCATCACCCCGTTGGTCTCTTCAAGAATTTCTTTTAGGACGTCCAGCTTATACTCAGCCTCTCGACGGCCATGCTTTACATCGATGTACTGCTGGACCATTCCTCCCTCCAACGGCCCCGGTCGGTAAAGCGCATTGGTCGCGATAATATCCCGGAAATGGTCTGGCTTCATCTTTGAGAGCAAGTCACGAATTCCACCACTCTCCAACTGGAAAACACCTTTGGTATCGCCCGACTGAAGTAACTCAAATGTTGGCTGGTCATCGAGTGGGAATTCCAGTGGGTCGACCGTTTTCCCAGTAGTTTGCTGAATCAGTTTTACGGTATTACTGAGAATTGTCAGCGTTCGCAAACCGAGGAAGTCCATTTTCAACAGGCCAGCTGCCTCAACGTCATTCATAGACCATTGAGTAATGACATCCTCTTTACCAGCAACTCTTCCCAGAGGAACAAAGTCTGTTAAAGGACCGTCACTGATCACAACAGCAGCCGCGTGAGTTCCAATATTTCGAGCCAGACCTTCCAGCTTAAGTGCGAACTCGAGCAACTCCGCGATTTCAGGATCGCCTTCGTAGACACCCTTCAACTCATCGCTTGAATCGATCGCTTGCTGTAGTGAGATTCCGAGTTGATCCGGGACCATCGACGTAATTTGGTTTACCCGCGTCAACGGAATACCAAGTACGCGACCCACGTCTTTAATCGCCGCTCGGGCTTTCAGGGTCCCAAATGTACCTATCTGAGCTACACTTTCCTCTCCGTACTTTTCTTTCACGTACCGAATAATTTCGCCGCGACGCTCCTTACAGAAATCGATATCGATATCCGGCGCCTCCAATCGATTTTCATCGAGAAAACGCTCAAACAACAGACTGTACTTAATCGGACAGACATGACTTAAATAAAGTGCGTAACAAACAATCGCACCAACACCACTACCACGTGCAGTAGACGGGATGTCTCGCTTCCTAGCCTGTTCGACGAAATCCCAGCAAATCAAAAAGTAGTTTGCGAATCCGAGTTTATTAATGACCCCTAACTCTCGATTCAATCGCGCCATTACCACTTCGGCAAGCTCGCCACCAGGCTTCATTTCTTCATTACCCTCGTAACGATCCATCAGCCCTTTGAGACAAAGATCTCTTAGCTCATCCTCCGGTGAACGATCTGGTGGTAAATCAAAGACTGGAAAAAAACGTTCGCCCAGCTCGAGCTGAATATCAACAGTATCAGCAATTTGCTGGCTTCTCGCGACAGCATCCTCCAGTCCCGGAAAATTTCGATACATCTCTTCAGGAGGGCGGAGATAAAACTGATCACCCTCCATTTTCATGCGCTGACTATCGGTGCGGAACTTACCCATATTGATACAGAGCATTACATCCTGAGCCTCTGCATCTTCCCGATCAACGTAGTGACAGTCGCTCGTCGCCACCAACGGCAAGCCGACTTGCTGAGCGATTTCAACCGCCCCCTGAAGCTGTGGTTTCTGGATGTCTACGTTGTTGTTCATGATCTCTAGGAAGTACCGATCACCAAAAACTCCGTGAAACCACTGAGCAACATTCTTTGCTTCTGCAAGACTCTCTTCAGCACCGTTCCCTGAACCGCGCAAAATTGCCCGACTAAATTCACTCGACACACACCCGCTCAAGCAAATAATTCCTTCGTTGTACTCTTCAAGTAACTCTTTATCGATTCGGGGCTTGAAATAGAATCCATCGAGACTCGCGTGGGAGGCCATTTTGACTAAGTTCTTGAATCCCGTTGCGTTCTGACACAACAAGGTCAAGTGGTAACTGGAGTCTTTCCCTTTACCACCCGATTTGCTCTTTCGACTACCGGGAGCGATATAGGCCTCATACCCAATGATTGGATTGATGTCCTTCGATTTGCAGGCACGATAAAACTCCAATGCCCCATGCATGTTACCGTGGTCAGTCAATGCCAGCGCATTCATTCCATGATCCGCTGTCCGCTGAACCAGTTTCGGAATCGAACTGGCACCGTCGAGCAAACTATAGTGGCTATGGCAATGAAGATGAACAAACGGACGGTTAGACATAAAACGAACCAGCCTCAGTTAAATTGAAGTTTGGATAATGATGGAAGTTTGG
>ENA-OREB01000736-OREB01000736.1-marine-metagenome-genome-assembly--contig:-NODE-736-length-16232-cov-2.278675_pt1 | contig 16232 bp, 18 predicted proteins | sample MGYA00248625_ERZ508552 | MGnify/ENA primary metagenome ERZ508552 (study PRJEB26219, sample SAMN06267888) | marine metagenome | isolation source: Monterey Bay, California, USA | place: USA:Monterey Bay...
CCAAAGCCGGTTTCTACACTTCGTGATCGATCATGAGATTCTTCGCTTTGGCGAATTTACGCTTAAGTCTGGCCGCAAAAGCCCCTATTTTTTTAACGCTGGCCTATTTAACACCGGCGGCAAATTGGCGTTTCTATCGCGCTGCTATGCCGATGCGATTCTCGACTCCGAAGTCGAGTACGACGTGTTATTCGGTCCGGCCTATAAAGGCATTACGCTGGCGGCGACAACGGTCGTCGCTCTATCTGCGGATCACGGCATCGATAAGCCTTATTGCTTTAACCGCAAAGAGGCGAAGGATCATGGCGAGGGTGGCAGCATCGTCGGTGCGCCACTCGCGGGGCGCGCCTTGGTGATCGACGATGTCATTACTGCAGGTACAGCGATTCGCGAAGCCGCGCAGATTATTACCGACAACGGCGCCATCATGGCCGGCATCGCAGTTGCGATGGACAGGCAAGAGAGAGGCACCGGCGAGTTGTCGGCGATTCAAGAGGTTGAGCGTGATTACGGCGTGCCCGTGATTAGTATCATTCAGCTAGATCACATTATTGGCTATCTCGAAGCGAGCCATAATGGCGAACTGCAAAAATACCTGCCCGCAGTGTCGCGTTATCGCGAAGAATACGGCGTTAAAAACTAACCACGCTCGTCACAAGGCCGACGCGTTGCTGCCAAAGCCATCGTCAACACCAAAAGGTATCATCAGGTTTGCGCACAGGTACGGCCATTGTATGTCCCAATGCTCGAGCGGGGACTGCTTAAACTCGCTGCGCACAAACTGAGCGAGCCTTCCCTCTACTGCCGCAAGCAATAGGCTGGTTAGCGCCGCTGCCGAAATACTCGGCTTCAAATTTTCGCGAATCTGCGCTTCCCTTAGCACCTGCTTAATCTGCGATTCGAGTCGCGCATAAAATTGGCTAATGCGTTCGCGCAGGCGGTCGTTCTCGCCGTTGAGTGCGTCGCCGGTGAGCAGGCGAGTCATGCCAGGATTGCGATCGCAGAACGTGAGAAGCAGCGAGAGGATATTATGAATACGCGTCTCGGCAGTGCCTTCGTCGGCGGCAAAGCGCGCGATGCGCGCGAACAATGTGTCTTCGATAAATTGAATAAGCCCCTCAAACATACGCGCCTTGCTTGGGAAATGACGATAGAGCGCCGCTTCGGATACGCCAACCTCGCGCGCCAGCGCTGCGGTGGTAATACGCGCGCCGGGCTGTGTTTCGAGCATCTGGGCAAGCGACTGCAGTATGTTGTCTTTGCGTGAAATCTTAGTCGTAGTTTCCATGGCTTCGCATCTTCTGTTGTCTGTTAATTAATTTGGACCGCGCTCATCTCTGCTGCTGTAGCACTGTGAGGGCGCTATCCTAGCGATTCGCTCGTAATTAGCGTGCCGACGCCCTCGTTGGTAAATATTTCGAGTAACACGGCATGCTCTACACGCCCGTCGACAATGGTTGCGCTGCGCACGCCGCCTTTTACCGCGTTGAGCGCGCACTCGACTTTAGGCAGCATGCCACCGTGAATCGTTTTATCGGCAATAAGGTCATCTACCTGCTGCGTGCTTAACCCCGTGAGCACCTTGCCTTCTTTGTCTTGCACACCGGATATATTGGTCAGCAATATAAGCTTTTCGGCGCCGAGTACGCGGGCGAGTTCGCCAGCTACAGAATCGGCGTTAATGTTGTAGCTGGCGCCGTGCTCATCTGTACCGATCGGTGCGATAACAGGGATGAAATTACTGTTTTTCATCACCTCCATGATCTCGGTGTTGATGCTAACAATCTCGCCAACTTGGCCTATGTCGATGCCGCCAATGCCCGCCTCGCCGCCTTTGAGTTTGAGCTGTCGCGCGCGTATTAGGTTGCCGTCTTTGCCGGTAATGCCTACCGCTTTGCCCTGATTTTTATTAAGCAGCGACACAATCTCTTTGTTCACCAAACCGCCGAGTACCATCTCAACTACGTCCATCGTTTGGCTATCGGTGACGCGCATGCCATCGACAAAGTTCGACTCGATATTGAGTTTAGCTAATAGCTCGCCAATCTGCGGGCCGCCGCCGTGCACGACGATTGGATTAATGCCGACCAGTTTCATGAGCACGATGTCGCGCGCGAAGCTCTGTTTAAGTGCCTCGTCGACCATCGCGTTGCCGCCGTATTTAACGACAATCGTACGACCCGTAAATTTTTGAATATAGGGCAGCGCTTCGGTTAATACCGTCGCAATATTTTTTGCGTTACTTAATGTCAGTGACATGGGTTTCTCTTTGTGTTTTCTGGGCGCTCTCTGCTAATGCGCGCTGGGCAATTTAAGACGCTCGGCAATCATTTGCAGCATCTTGCGTGCGACCAAGTGTTTATTACCCGCCGCAAGCTCTGTTGTGCCTGCAGCGTCTATTACCGTGATCGCTACGCTGTCGCTGTTAAAGGTATCGGTCGCTTGGTTAGCAAACAGCAGGTCTAGTTTTTTGGCAGCAAGCTTGCTCTGTCCGTTGGCAACCATGTTCTCGGTTTCGGCGGCAAAGCCAACCACCATCGCAGGGCGATTCTCGCGCTTGGCAACCTCGGCGATGATGTCGGGATTCTTAACAAGCGACAGCATTATCTCGTCGCCCGATTTCTTAATCTTCTCGTCGGCTATGTGTGCAGGCCGGTAGTCGGCCACCGCGGCAACGCCAATAAACACATCGGCGCCGTCTACCGCGTCGAGCGTCGCGGCGAGCATGTCGAGCGCGCTCACCACGTCTATGCGCGTCACTCGGTCGGGCGTGGCGAGTGCCACGGGCCCGCTTATTAATGTGACACGAGCGCCAGCGGCGCACGCCTCTGCGGCGAGCGCATAGGCCATTTTGCCGGAGCTGTGGTTGCTTATATAGCGCACGGGATCAAGCGCCTCGCGGGTGGGCCCGCCGGTGATCACCACGTGGCGGCCTGCCAGAGCACCGGTGTCGAACAGCGCCGCGCAGGCGGTAACGATTTCTTCGGGTTCGGACAAGCGGCCTAGGCCGACGTCGCCGCAGGCCTGTTCGCCCGACCCCGGACCGATCAATTTATAGCCGCGCGCGTCTAGCGCTGCGATGTTGGCCTGCGTCTGCGCATCGGCCCACATGCCCTGATTCATCGCAGGGGCAATGGCGATCGGGGCGGGGGTAGCTAGCACGAGCGTGGTGAGTATATCGTCGGCCTCGCCGTGGGTGATGCGCGCAATCGAGTTAGCGGTTGCGGGCGCAACAAGGACGAGGTCGGCCCAGCGCGCGAGTTCGATATGCCCCATTGCCGCCTCGGCCTCGGGGTCTAACAGATCGAGATGAACACGATTGCCCGACAGAGCTTGAAGCGTGAGCGGTGTGATGAACTCGGTTGCCGATTGCGTCATCACAATGCGCACCTCGGCGCCCGCCTTAATAAAGAGGCGGGTGAGTTCGGCGCATTTGTAGGCAGCAATACCGCCGGTAATGCCGAGTAGGATGCGTTTGTTAGACAGGCTTAACATGATGATTCCAACGAGGCGATGGCAAGTTTTGATTGCCGAAGTATAGCAGGCGAATGCGTCGAAGAGAGTACTTACTAACAAAAGAGGTAAGCGCGCATAGAGGTAGCGTCAGCACAGGTAGCGCCAAAATAGTTACCGCTCAAAAAGGCAGTCCTAAGCTCAATTGCCCAATAAATCGCGCGCTCGTGCTGAGTCGCCTATACCTAACTTGGTAACAAGCGGCTATTCACACCCAATAGGCTGAGAACGACATGGTGCTGTCACAATGGCCTGCTAGCGAAAGGCCACGCGAACGTTTTATCGCCGAGGGGGCAAATAAGCTCACCGATGCCGAACTCATTGCCTTGGTATTGCATACCGGCGTTCGCGGCAGGTCGACAGTCGACCTCGCGCGGTCGCTGCTCACCGAATACGGCGGGCTTGCGAACCTGCTCTGCGCCGACAGCAAGCGCCTTCTGAGTTCACCAGGCATTGGCGAGGCCAAGGCGGCGCGGCTAGGCGTGATCCTCGAGCTGTCCCAAAGGCGTCTCGCCGAACCCCTTGCGGGCCGCAATGTACTCGAGAATTCGACCGCCACGCGCAATTATTTCCGCGCGCGCTTCCGAAACTGCTCCCGCGAGGTGTTTAGCTGCCTATTTCTGAATAATCAGCGCCAAATTGTCGAACTAGAGGAAATGTTCACTGGTACCATAGGCGCCGCGGCCGTTTACCCGCGCGAGGTTGTCAAGCGTGCGCTTTACCATAACGCTGCCGCGGTGATTCTTGCGCATAATCATCCGTCGGGCGTTGCCGAGCCTAGTCAGGCCGACGTTGCGATTACACGTCGTCTGAAAGAGGCGTTAGATACTATCGATGTGCGCGTGCTCGATCATCTGATCATCGGCCATTCGCAGGTGGTGTCACTCGCCGAGCGGGGTCAGATTTAGACGCGTTGCAACCGCGCCCGGCTTTTTAGAGAGGCACAAGAGACGCACAAGAGAATCAAAAGAGAACCAAAAGAGAGGCACAAGTTAAACTAGGTATAGTGGTCAACAGAGACAAGAACACCTAGGCGGACGCGAACTCACGAGTAATTGACGCTTAAGTGTGTCAAAACCTCGCTTTCGTTTGCTATCTACGGGTGCTTTTGGTATAAAACGCAGCTCTTTTTTGCCGACATCTCCGTCGCGCTGACTCAGTCGGCATTTCGTGGTGATCTTGCGGCAAGAAACAAAAGTTCATCACAATTCACTAAGACTACTGTGAGGCGCGGCCCAGTTGGGTTAGGGTTAAACAGGTTATACGAGGCAGCAACATGTCTAGGGTTTGCATGGTAACTGGCAAGAAGCCAATTACAGGGAACAACGTATCCCACGCTAACAACAGGACCAGACGTCGGTTCTCGCCCAATCTTCAATCTCACCGTTTTTGGGTTGAGTCTGAGAAGCGCTTCATTAAGCTGCGTATCTCAACGAAGGGAATGCGCATCATCGACAAAGTAGGTATCGATTCGGTACTCGCTGACATCCGCAAGAATGGCGCGAAGGTCTAAACACCCTTCGAGCTAGCGCTTCAACCAAAGCTCGCCAGCGAGCTGATAAGCAAGGCTAAAGCTATGAGAGACAAGATCCGTTTAGTTTCCAGCGCCAAGACTGGTCACTTCTACACAACAGACAAGAACAAGCGCACGATGCCTGACAAGATGGAAATCATGAAATTTGATCCCGTCGTTCGCAAGCACGTGATCTACAAAGAAGCCAAAATCAAGTAAGCACGCCTTACTGATTGATGCCGCAGCCTCTCCGCAGACTCTGAGCGCGGCATCCTGGCGGTGCCGCACAGCGTAAAATAGCAGGGTCGCGAAATCTCGAAATTGAGAGACTGAGAGATAGATTAAGAGATTAAGAGATTAAGAGATCGATCGAGAGATTGAGAGATCGAAAAATCGCGAAATAGAAAGCGACGAGACGCGCTAAATTGCCGGCGTTCGATTAACCCAGCCAAAACGGCGGATTAACGAAGGTCGGTTTTTTTGCGCCTGCGATTTAGCCCCCGATTTGTCTCGCAATCTGCCTACCAATTTGCCTCCGATTTGCCCCGCTAGCGCATTATCGCTTAGTCGCGACAATCATCACGCGCCGCGGCGCAGGGTGGCCCTCGACACTCAAGCTGCTGTCGTTAGGGTCTAATGAATCACTCAGCGACTCATAGGGCATCCACGACGTCGCCCGCTGCTCGTCGGGTGTCGTGACCGACTCATCCACAACGCGCACGTTATCGAACCCTGCTTTGCTTATCCAAGCCGTGAGTGTTGCAACCGTGGGCACAAACCAGATGCCTCGCATGCGTGCATAGCTGCCTTGGGGAATGAGGCTATACCCTTCGTCGCCTTCGACATAGAGCGTTTCGAGCACAAGCTCGCCGCCGACTCTCAGGCAGTCGCGCAGTTGCAGTAGATGATCGATCGGCGAGCGCCGATGGTAGAGAACGCCCATCGAAAACGCGGTGTCGAAAGCCCCGCAGCGCTCGGGAAAGTCGTCGAGGGTAATAGGCAAAATATCAACCGCAACCTCGGCGAGGTACTGCTGCAGTAATAAAAACTGCGCCACATAAGGCACGTGCGGATCGACACCCAACACCTGTTTAGCCCCAGCCCCCGCCATGCGATACGCGTAATAGCCATTGCCGCTGCCAACATCCAGCACGTGGCGACCCGCAAGGGGACTGATCGCCGATTCCAGACGCGCCCACTTAAGGTCGCAGCGCCACTCGGTATCAATCCCCACGCCAAACAGCTCAAAAGGCCCTTTGCGCCAAGGAATAAACGCCTCGAGATGCGCGCGAAATTCAAGCGCCGACAGGCTGCCGTCGAGGTCCCGCTCATCACCTATAACGAGCCGCGCCGAGTTCAGCTCAACCCGCGATGGTTGCACAGCGGGCAGGGCGTCGAGCGCCTGTGTCCACCTGCCGATGTCGCCATGATTAAGCGCGCTGGGTGTCACCGACGCGAGCGCTTCTGCGAGTGCGACAAGGCCTTTGCTGTCGGCGCGCGCGCCAAAGCGCTCACGCTGCGCTGTGTAGAAACGCGCTAACGCACCGGGGTCGATGTTAGGAATAGCGAGGGACATTGCGGCCGCCTAAATTACTTAAACGCCACCATCGACGCGAAATTGAAACACTGAAACCAAGTGTCAACCGAATGGAAACCAGCGCCGTTCAAGCGCTCACGGTGTGCTGTCAGCGTCTCGGGAATCAGCACATTCTCGAGCGCAGCCCGCTTCTGGCTAATCTCTAACTTGCTATACCCCTGCGTTTCTTTAAAGCGATGATACAGGTCGATAAACAGCTCGTTTAGCGCGGGGTCCGGAAACTGAATCTTCTCGGAGATAATCAGCAGCCCGCCCGGCCGCATTCCGTCATAGATTTTGCGCATCAGCGCCTCGCGCGCCACCGGCTCGATGAACTGCAGGGTAAAGTTAAGAATCACCATCGAGGCGTCTTCTATTTTACTGTCGCGCAGGTCTTCGTGGCGGCACTCGATTCGGCTTGTCTCTTTACCACCGAGTTCGCCCAGCGCGGCGAGCTTTGCCGAAAGCCTTGAGGTCATCGCCTCCGAATTGTCTATTGCGATAATGCGGTAGTCGTCGTGGGGCAGCTGCTGTGCTACCGCAAAACTGGCGCCGCCGAGACTCGCGCCTAGATCATAAATGGTACTTCCCGCGCCGCAGTAGCGTTCGGCGAGCACGCCGATCATCGAAATAATCGTGCTGTAGCCCGGCACCGATCGGTTGATCATGTCCTCGAAAACACTCGCCACTTGGTCGTCGAAAGCAAACGCGGTCGGCAGACGTTCGGTCGCAAACACGCGGTCGGTGTTGGCGTGGCTGCTCGTTTTTTCGGTCATAATTTTCACCTAGGTTCTTAGCCGGTTTTGTGCACGCAATCGTTATTATATTCGACGCGCCCGGCTCTATACAGACGGCCAGTAAAGCCGCTATTATCAGCGTGAATAGCGGCTTGCCGCGAAATCTTTTACACCCGTTTGCTGAGGCCTCTATCGCTAAAACGATGAATCAGTTTCAGTGTGAAATCGTGCGTCAAAAGCGCAAGACCCTCGGTCTTTATGTTAAACACCGCTGGGTCGAAGTGCGTGTGCCTTTGCGTGCCTCCAAACGCGATGTCGAAACGTTTATCGCCACCCACCGCGACTGGATCGAAGAACGCCTAATCGCCGAAGCCCAGCGTCATAAGAACCGGCTTCGCATCGAACACGGCGGCAAGATACTGTACAAGGCACGCGAGCTCAACATCGAGTTTCGCGACAACCGACGAGAGCGCGTGTTAATCGAAGACAAAACCTTCGTGATCCAAGGTCACAAACTCACACAAGAAAAAGCGAAGGGTATCGTCGAACGGTATCTGCAAAACAAGGCCAAGGAATACATCGTGCCGCGCGCGACGGGCCTTGCACAACACCTTGGCGTGGCGGGCGATATTACCGACATTCGGTTTCGCAAGACCAAAACCAAATGGGGCCATTGCACCTCAAAAGGCGTGCTGCAATACAATTGGCTTATTATGCTCGCGCCTAACAGCGTAATCGACTACATGATTTCGCACGAGGTCTGCCACCTCAAACACATGGACCACTCCAAGCATTTCTGGACACTGGTCGATTCCGTGTGCCCCAACAGCGACCGCTTTATCGACTGGCTACGGGAGCACGAGCACAGGCTCTACTTTTAGCTAGCTTTTGATGTAAAGCAGATCCCACACTCCATGCCCCAACCGAATACCGCGGCGCTCGAACTTCGTGCCCGGCCTGTCTGGTACCGGCCAAAACTGGCCCGCGCCATTGGCATTCGTCATTCCCTGCACCGCCTCCATCGCCTCGACCATGTGTTCAGCGTAGGGCTCCCAATCGGTGGCGAGGTGAATACGGCCGGCATCGGCTAGCAGAGGCAGCAAGCCGGTAATAAATTCGGTCTGCACAAGACGCCGCTTGTTATGGCGTTTTTTGTGCCATGGGTCGGGAAAGAAAATCAGCAGCGTGTCGATGCAGCCTGCGCCAATGCAGTGAGCAAGAATGTCTATGGCGTCGTGACAAAACACCTTCACGTTTGTCAGCCCACTTTCGGCAACGCCGTGCAGCAATTTGCCCACGCCCGGCTTATGTACCTCGATACCCAAAAAATTGCGCTGCGGATTCGCAATCGCCATCTCGAGCAGTGAGTCGCCCATGCCAAAACCGATCTCCACCGTCAGTGGATTGTCGTTGCCGAACAGCTCGTGGGTCGAAAACAACCGCGGCTCATACTCCACCACGTAATTGTCCCACTGCTCGCTGATCGCCACTTTTTGCGCATCGGTGTAGCGCCCTGCCCGAATCACATAGCTGCGTATCGGCCGGTGGGTATTGTCTGCCCCAGACTCTTGCCGCGGCTCTAGATTCAGCGGTGCTCTTTGCTGCGGTGCTTTATGCAATGTCTCTCGTTGCAGCGGTTCGGATGATGCGTCCACAGCCTCGGGATTACTGCTAATCTCGTTTTCGTTAGTGCTCATAATGTCTAATCAACGCTTCTGTTTAATTTCGCTTTTGTTCAATGACGCTTCTGTGTAGTGGCGCTTCTGTTCAATGCAGCCACTTGAATTGAATCAAGGCTCTACTTTGCGCAGAGGTTAGGTTACGGCTTTAGCTGGCTGATTGCCGCAAACCAGGCAAGACAACCCCACGCCGCTAAGAAGCACAGCCCGCCCAGCGGCGTGATCGCACCCAGCCAGCCAATACCCGAAATCGCCAAAACATACAGGCTGCCCGAAAACAGCGCGATGCCCACCGTAAACAGATACCCGCTAATGCGCGGCAGCGTCGCCTGTGGCATAGCGAGCAGCAAAAGCCCCACGCCAAACAGCGCCAATGTGTGAAACATGTGGTATTGCACGCCGGTTTGAAACGTCGACGCCAACTCCGGCGTCAACCGATCGCGCAGCGCATGCGCACCGAAGGCGCCGATGCCCACGGCCAAAAAGCCGTTAATGCCGGCAAGGGTGAGAAATAGATTTGGCATAGCTGTGTGTCCGAATAGTGATGCGGGACATTCTATCGCGTTTGCGCAGGGGTTTGGATGAAAAAAGGGTCGGTAAAAGGGGTCAGACCCCTTTTACCGACTTTCCGCCCGGTGCGAAAATCGAATAGAGCCACATATCGCACCAGCCGCCGTCGCCTTTGATGAAACTGGCGCCGTTAAATACGCCTTCCAGAGTCATGCCGAGCCTTCGAGCCAGAGCCGCTGAATTTGGGTTTCGCTGGTCGATATGCGCATCGATTTTATTGAGGTCAGCTAATCTAAACGTTTGTTCTATTACCGCCCCCGTTGCTTCTGCAGCATAGCCGTTGCGCCAGTAGTGAGGATTGGTCACCCACCCGATATTTGCTGTGCGCTCTTCCGCCGAGGTGAGCGTGAGAATATTTTGTCCGATAACTTTATTCTCCGCCTGCAGCTCCCATCCCACTACCAGCGCGTCGCCTTTGCGCTCGAAGGTTGAGGTTTTGCGAATAATTGCGGCCGGCTTGCCTTCCTCGTTAGTTCGCGGTCGCCACGGTACGAACTGAGTTACCTCTGAGTGGGATTGATATTCCAGCACATCGTCGGCGTCAGAGTTATCGAGGGGCCGAAGGATAAGACGCTGCGTGTGGATTCGTTCGGGTAGCAAAGAGTTAATTCTTCCGGATAGTGAGGCTAAACGGCCTAGGAAGCCGAGATAATAATACAACCGCCCAAAGACAAGCGAGGAAAGCAAGCGTAAAACACGGGCTCATAAAACGCGCGTAAAAAACGGGCGTAAAAAAGGGGCTTAAAAGCCCCTTCTCACTGTCTAAATAAAATCAAGCAACCATCTTAGCCTTAATCTTATTCATCGCATTTTTTTCAAGCTGCCGTACGCGCTCAGCGGAGATGCCGTATTTGTCGGCGAGCTCGTGCAGCGTTGCCTTGTCGTCGCTCAACCAGCGGCTCGCGAGAATGTCTTTGCTGCGCTCGTCAAGGCCTTCCATCGCAAGGTAGAGGCTGTTGTTGGTTGTCTCTTCCCACTCTTCCTCTTCGATCTGCGACGCAAGGTCCGAGCTCTGATCTTCTAAGAAGTAGGCGGGTGCCTTGTAAGCGGCTTCGTCATCGCTGTCGTTGTCGGCGTCGAAGGCCATGTCGTAAGACGCCATGCGGCCTTCCATCTGCTGCACAACTTTCACGTCAACGCCTAAGTCTTCGGCTACGGCATCGGCTTCGTCGTTGCTTAGCCAGCCCAAACGCTTCTTAGAGCTACGAAGGTTAAAGAACAGCTTACGCTGCGCTTTGGTTGTCGCGATTTTTACGATGCGCCAATTGCGCAGGATAAATTCATGCATCTCGGCCTTAATCCAATGCACTGCAAACGAGACGAGGCGCACGCCGACTTCGGGGTTGTAGCGCTTTACCGCCTTCATGAGGCCAACGTTGCCCTCTTGAATAAGGTCGGCTTGCGACAGGCCGTAGCCAGAATAAGATTTGGCGAGGTGTACAACGAAACGGAGGTGCGCAAGAACCAGCTGGCGCGCCGCATCGACGTTATCGTCATAATAGTATTGCTTGGCGAGTTCGAGCTCGTGCTCTGGCGTCAGAATAGCGATGCTATTGACCGACGTCATGTAGGCAGACAGGTCTCTTCCTGGCGTGTTAGGCCCAAAGGAAGGATCGAATGCCTGAAGGCTCGTCCCTGTATTTCCTTGGAAGGTTGTGCTCATTGTGTCGTTTTCCTCAGTTTAACGCGGGGTGTTTAAGGGGTCTGACCCCTTTTCTACGACGGCCGAATAGTTTAACACCTCTTCGGCTCCTCGTGCATACCCATTATCGCGCTGTAATAACTTAGAATATTGATCTAGTTTGGATATTGGACTTGTACGTTAAATTTCAAGGGTTAGTTTAAGGCTCGCAGGCGGCGATAGCCCTGTGGCTGGCGACCAAGGCGGCTAGCCAGCCGAGGGCCGCGCCAGTGCCAAGCAACAGCCCAAGGTCTTGCGCGGCTCGCTGCGCAAAAAGAGCGATCTGTGATACCGCCAGGCTGTTGGCCTGAGCCGTGTAGAGCGCTAAAAACTGATTAACCTCGTGACCCACAAGCCCAACTACCACCAGCTGCAGTAACCAAGCTACCAGCCCGCCGCCTAAGCCTAGAAACAATCCGGCATACAAGAAGGGTCGCGCGATATACCCATTACTCGCGCCGATAAGCTTGCTGACTCGAATCTCGTCCCGACGCTGTTCGACCGACAGCCGCACGGTATTGCTAATGGCTGCGATCAGGCCTATCGCCATGAGCGCTGCGAGCAGCTGCGCCGAGCGGCGGATGATCTGGGCGAGTGCGTGCAAACGCGTCAGCCAAGCGCCTTCGGCAGTTACGCTGTCGACAGAGTCGATTGTGCGTATCTCGGCAGCGAGTCGCTCGGCTGTGTCAGCAACTGTCTCCGAGCTGTCTTTACTCGCGTTGGGTGTGACGACAAGGGTTGTTGGAAGTGGATTGCGTGATTTGGCAGGCGAGGCAGAACTCTGATTTGGTAAGCGAACGCTTACTTCATCATCAAATGTGGCCAAAAGGTCTTTATCAAGGCCGGCAGTCTCGCCCAATTGCGCGAGCGCCTGGGCAGGTGTAATGATTTCTATAGCGTCCACGTCTGTCAACTGAAGTATCTGTTCACTTACTCGCGAAGCATCGTATTCAAGAGCTTTAAGCTCAAGATAGACACTAATGCTTGGCTCCGACTGCAGCGCCAAAACGCCGCTAGTCAGCGCGCGCTGAAGGTGGTTTAACAGCGAAGGGAGGAGCAATGCGATACCGATCACCAGCAGTGTGACCAAGGTTGCAACCGGCGCCGCGCGCAATCGCAAAAAAGCGCGCGCGGATTCGCGGCGATGCTCGGCTAGCCGCCCCACGCGTTTCAGGCTTGCGGTTGCTGCGGGCTTAGTACTCATTCGCGGCCGTGCCTTTGATGTGAGGGCTTGCTTCGCTGCTGAGTCTGCCTTCTTCGAGTGTGAGAATACGGTAGCCCAAACCATCGATTAGCGCCCGGTCGTGGCTCGCCACCAACAGGCTGACGCCAACGCTCATAAACTGAGCGAACAGCGCCATAATCTCAGCCGAGAGTTCGGGGTCGAGATTACCGGTGGGCTCGTCTGCCAAAATTATACGCGGAGTGTTTACTACGGCGCGGGCGATTCCCACGCGTTGCTGCTCGCCGCCAGATAACGCCATCGGCGACATTTTCTCTTTCGATAAAAGCCCGACCTTATCGAGCGCAGCACGAACGCGGCGCTTGCCCTCACGTGGATCGAGACCCGAGATCTCGAGCGGCAGGGCGACGTTGTCGAACACGCTGCGGTCGTTGAGCAGCTGATGGTCTTGAAACACAGTGCCAATCTGTCTGCGGTAAGAAGGCAGCATGTTGGGCGACATTGCTATAAGATCGTGACCGTTAACGACAAGTGATCCGCCGCTTGGCCTCTCAATACCGAGCACAAGCTTGAGCAGCGTGCTTTTGCCGGCCCCGGAGTGGCCAGTAATAAACGCGAACTCGCCGCGCGCGAGCGTGAAGCTCAGGTTGGCGAGTGCTTGCTGACCGCTAGGGTAGCGTTTGCTAACTCTGTCGAATGCAATCATCCGGTTAAAGGGCCTAGCCCTTGGCTCCTCGCTGGCTGTTCCTGTCGTTAACTCTCTGTCGCTTCTTTTGTGAACCCGGCAGACTGAGGCGGGTTAGCTGTCTCGATTTTCCTCGTCGCCAAACAGGGCTGCGACGAAATCATGCGCGTTAAAGGGCCTAAGATCGTCGATCTTCTCGCCAACGCCGATAAACCGGAGCGGAATACCCAGGCGCTTCGCGAGGGCAAAGGCGACGCCGCCCTTAGCACTGCCGTCGAGCTTGGTCAGCGCCAAACCGGTAAGGGTAGTCGATTTATGAAAACTATCCGCCTGAACCAGCGCATTTTGGCCAGTGGTCGAGTCGAGCACGAGCAGAATCTCGTCGGGCAGGCGCGGGTCTTGCTTCTTTAAGACCCGTACAATCTTCTCGAGTTCGGTCATGAGATTGTCTTTTGTGTGCAGCCTGCCCGCGGTATCGGCGATGAGTATATCCACGCCTTTGGCTTTGGCAGATTGGTAGGCGTCGAAGATAACCGAGGCGCTGTCCGAGCCGGTGTCCTGAGCCACGACTGGCACGGCATTGCGCTCTCCCCATACCTGCAGCTGCTCGACCGCCGCGGCGCGGAAAGTGTCTCCCGCTGCGAGCATCACACTATGGCCTTCACCCTGATAGCGCTTAGCAAGCTTGCCGATTGTCGTGGTTTTGCCGACGCCGTTAACCCCGACCATCAAAATAACGAAAGGCTTTTTGCTCGTGTCGATAACCAGCGGTTTGTCGCAGGGGGCTAATATTGCGCGCAGCTCCTCGCGAAGGGCGGCCATAAACTCGTCTGCGTCGGCGAGTTGTTTGCGCCCGAGACGCGCGCGAAGGCCGTCGATAATGGCGTCGGTGGCTTCGAGTCCTACGTCAGCGGTCAGCAGCTGCGTCTCGACCTCTTCGAGCAGCGAGGCATCGACTTCTTTACGCCCAAGCACCACTGCGCCGAGGCCATCGCTAAGTTTGCTTCGGGTGCGACTGAGCCCGTCGCGCAGCCGGCCGAAAAAGCCGCGTTTGCTGGGTTCTTCCGATTGCTCTTCTACCGCTAAGTCGCTCGGCGCCTGAGCCTGCTCACTGGCCTGACTCTCGACATTTGCATCCACACCCGAATCGCCAACTGAATCCACAGCCGAATCCGCAGCTAAATCAACAGCCGGCTCCGGCGCAATAGCCACCGCAGCCTCGGCATCTTGTTCTTCCTGTACACGTTTCTTTTTACCAAAGCCAAACATCGTAAAGTCTCTAGTCGCTGATTGCCGAAGGGTGCCGTGCTGCCATACGAAGGGCGCGGCGGCAGAAATCTAAGGGCGCTATGTTATCACTTTTCAAACCCGCAATCGCACTGCGGTGCTTTGTAGCGCAGCCATCGCGGTTACACTTAGTCAATGAGCACAAGTAAAAAACGACCCGGCGGCAGCGTCCGCATTATTGGCGGCGAGCTTCGCACCCGTAAAATTAGCTTTCCCGACGCCGCCGGCCTGCGTCCCAGCGCCGATCGTGTCCGCGAGACGCTATTTAATTGGCTACAGATGGCGATTCCCGCTGCTCGAGTGCTCGATCTATTCACCGGCAGCGGCGCGCTCGGCTTCGAGGCCGCCTCGCGGGGCGCGTCGAGTGTGGTGATGGTAGAGAAGGCAAAGCCTGCTGCCAACGCGTTGCGCGACAACCGCGATGCACTGGCAACAACCGCGGTACAAATCATCGAGGCCGACGCGCTCATCTGGCTCAGACGGGATGCAGGCAAGCAGTGCTTCGATCTTGTTTTTCTAGATCCGCCTTTCGATGCGAATCAGCACTACGAGGCGGCGCACACGCTTGCTGAATCGGGCTGTCTCGCACCCGGCGCGCTGGTCTATATCGAGTCGGCCGAACCGCTCGACGAAGCCAAGCTGCCTTCTAACTGGACCGGCCGTAAAATCAAACGGGCAGGGACAGTCCACTCCACGCTGTTACAAGCGCTCTAGGTTTCCGTTCGGCTCAGCCGCGATTCAAACAATCAGAAAAAGTCTATGTCATACAGCGCCAACACATTCAAACCGCCGCTTCTTGCGAGTAATGCGCACGCACAAACTTTATGGCGAAGGTTTACACCGCTGGCCGTGTTCGAACAGTTTCGCGAACGCATAGAGCTAGCCGATGGTGACTTCATCGATATCGACTGGGCAGGGCCTGCGCCGAGTGATTCGTCGAGACATCGGATTGTCGTGCTATTGCATGGGCTTTGCGGGTCGTCGCAATCGCCCTATATTATCGAGCTTCAACGCGAACTTGCCTTGTCGAGCGTTGCGTCGGTTGCGCTCAATTTTCGCGGTTGCAGTGGAGAATTTAATCGACTCGCGCGCGCGTATCATTCGGGTGTGACCGAAGATTTAGACGAAGTGTTCAATATCTTGCAGGAACAATATCCGGCGCATCACTTTTTATTTGCGGGTTACTCACTTGGCGCTAGCGTGTTGCTCAACTGGCTTGCAGAAAAAGGTGAACAAGAATCGCACAGTACCGCAGTGCCTGCCGCATCAATGTGTCGAGCCGTTGCCGTGTCGACTCCTTTTCAGCTAGCAGACTGTTCGCGCGCGATGCTCGGCGGCACGAGTGCATTTTACGGCGACTATTTTGTCAAACTGCTTAATCGAGATTTCATCAACAAAGTCGAACACCTCGAGACTCTTGCAAGCTTAGGTAATCCACTGGCGTTTGACGCGGCGACAACTCTACGCGGCCTGCTCAATAACGCGGTCGATCTAACCAGTATCTGGCGCTTCGACGATCAGCTAACCGCGCCGCTCCATGGTTTTGCAAACGCCGACGATTATTACGCTCGCTGCAGCAGCGGGCCAAAGTTAAAACGCATCAACGCGCGCACTTTACTCATTCAAAGCGCCGACGACCCGCTTATTCCGCCCGCGGCTTTGCCGTCGCAAGAAGACCTCGGGAGCGCGACCGAATTGCAATTGTCCGACCGAGGCGGCCACGTAGGCTTTATCGCGCGCGGCAATCGCGCGTGGCTCGAACAGCAAATCGCACGCTTCCTATTAAGCTCGGGCTAGGGCTGTGGGGG
>ENA-OREB01000740-OREB01000740.1-marine-metagenome-genome-assembly--contig:-NODE-740-length-16191-cov-3.853544_pt1 | contig 16191 bp, 15 predicted proteins | sample MGYA00248625_ERZ508552 | MGnify/ENA primary metagenome ERZ508552 (study PRJEB26219, sample SAMN06267888) | marine metagenome | isolation source: Monterey Bay, California, USA | place: USA:Monterey Bay...
GGCGGTGTGCACGAACCCCTCAGCCCCCCCATCGATGGGGCCATGCCACTGCCCGAGGGAGAATTTGCCTACCAAACCGCAGCCACGCCCATGCGCGGATTTGTTCGCAACGCACGAAATGGAACCAGTTTTGCCGTGGCCAACGCCGAACTGCGCATCCCGGTTTTTGCCACCCTGATGCCCAAGAAGACCCTCACTCCGCTGATGAAACACTTCCAAGCGGTTGGGTTTTTTGACATTGGATCGGCCTGGACAGGGTCGGACCCTTACAGCGATGAAAACTCGTTCAACTCCACAACCTTGGAGCAATACCCGGTGACCATCACCGTGGACAACAACAGAGAGCCCATCATTTGGGACTTTGGCTTTGGTTTGCGCACCCAGCTGCTTGGCTACTTCGTTCGCGCCGACTGGGGCTGGGGCGTAGATGACGGCCTGATTTTGGATCGGGTATTTCAACTGTCCCTTTCCACAGATTTTTAATGAAACCCCGCTCCATGGATGCCCAAGCATTGATTGTCCTCTTGCTCATCGGAGCAGCAGCTGGCTGCCTGAGCGGCTTTATTGGCATTGGCGGAGGATTGCTCATCGTGCCGGCCCTGATGTACTTCATGGGCATGTCCCAGATGGCCGCACAAGGCACCAGCCTCGCCCTGATGCTTCCCCCCATCGGTGCGCTCGCGGTCATGAATTACTGGAAAGCCGGCGAGCTGGACATTCGCGCAGCCAGCATCATGGTGGTGGCCTTCGTGTTGGGCGGATGGCTCGGAAGCCGTTTCGCGCTGTCCATGAACCCCATGAAAGTTCGCCTCGCCTTTGGCCTCATCATGCTTTATGCTGCCGTCCGCATGATTTGGAGCGCTGGCCGTGCCCTTTGGTGGGCCCCTTAATTCCTTCGCCATGCTGAAATCTGCCCTGCTCACCGCTGTACAAGCCACCCGGGAAAACGTGGTCCAACACCGCCGTCACCTGCACCGCCATCCCGAGCCCTCTTTCGGTGAAACGAAAACATCGGCCTATGTGGCCGCGGCCTTGCGCGGTATGGAGATTGCCTTCTCTGACGGTTGGTGCGCAGACCATGGTGCCGCTGGCATCGTCGCCAAGATCGAAGGCACGGACGCTGGGACGCGCAGCATGGCCTTGCGCGCTGACATGGATGCCTTGCCCATACAGGAGGTTGACCGCCCCCATGCCAGCGCGGTTCCCGGTTGGATGCACGCTTGTGGCCACGATGCCCATACTGCCTGCTTACTGGGTGCTGTTGAGGCACTTCAAGCTACGCGGGATCAATGGTCGGGAACGGTGCATTGCGTGTTTCAGCCGGGCGAAGAGAACCTGCCCGGCGGAGCCTCTATCTTGGTTCAAGAGGGGGCACTCCGCACCGACGCGCCCACCACAGGCCCCCACCAAGCAGGTGGGCCACTGGTAGACGGCATTGTGGGCCAGCACGTTTACCCTCAATTGGACGCGGGAACTGTCGGCTTCCGCAGTGGAGCCTACATGGCAGCCGCCGATGAATTGCGCATCCGCATTGTGGGCAAAGGCGGCCATGCCGCTCTTCCCCACCGCACCATTGATCCGATTGTGGTTGCCGCACACGTCATCACGGCCCTGCAAACCGTGGTAAGCCGTTCCTGCGACCCCACACAACCTGCCGTGCTTACCATCGGCAAAATCCGAGGTGGACACGCCCGCAATGTCATCCCTGATGACGTTGTCCTCGACGGAACCCTCCGCACCTATGACATGGCTACGGCAGACAACCTGCGCGCGGCCATCAAGCGGGTCGCTGTGGGCACAGCGGAGGCCTACGGCGCCATTGCTGAAGTGGACCTGGCCATTGGGTATCCTCCCGTTATCAATGCTCCTGCCCTGACCGCATCGTGCCGAAAACGCGCCATTGAATTGCTGGGAGAACAGCACGTGGTCGACCTTCCCCTCCGCATGACCGGTGAAGATTTCAGCTACTACCAACGTGAAGTTGATGGCTGCTTCTACCGATTGGGAACGGGTGGTGACGGGCCGGGCTGCCGGTCGGGCTTGCATACTGCCGGGTTCGACATTGACGAACGTGCGCTCACAACGGGAACGGCCATGATGGCCTGGTTGGCCGCAACTGAATCTTAAAGGGTCGAGTGAGCAGGCTCAGTTGGCCACCTCACTCATAAACTTGATGCGCACCAGGCGAATTTCCTCTTCGCTGTACGCATCGTCCATTTCTTCCAACACCTCTTCCATGGTGCCGTTCTCGGTTTCCATGAAACACTCCCAAAGCTCCTCAATGCTTTCTTCGTCGAGGTATTCCTCGATGATGTAGTCCAAGCCCACTTTGGTTCCCGAGGCGACAATGCCTTCGATCATCCCAAGAAGCTCATCCACTGTGCTTTTTTGTGCGGCAGCGATGTCCTCGAGGGACATGCGGCGGTCCAACTTTTGGATGATGGTGACCTTTGATGCGTTACGTCCCGCTACACTGCGCACCACGGTGTCGCTCGGACGGTCAATTTCTTCGTCCTCAACATAACCCTTGATGAGCTTGATGAAAGGCACTCCAAATTTCCTCACCTTGGAAGAGCCTACCCCATTGATCATGAGGAGCTCATCGTCATTGCAGGGATAGTGGGTCGCCATCTCTTCGAGACTGACATCGGAGAACACCACAAAAGGCGGCAATTCTAACCTGTCGGCTTCGTCTTTGCGCAGGGCTTTGAGCAAATCGAACAACGGCTGATCCAAGGCAGCACCTGTGGCCGACTCGGTCGTGGTGGTCACCCGCATCGGCTTTGGCCGATAGAGCGTCAAAGCCGTAGGGTTTGCCAAGTATTCCTCCCCTTTTTCGGTGAGTGAAAGCACACCGAACTCCTCTGTTTTTTTCTGTAAGAATCCCGCGAGCGTGACCTGTCGAATGATGCCAGCCCATTCGTCCGCATCGGCCGTGCCCTCTCCACTTCCTTTGAATTCGGAGACCTCTTCGGTACAGCCGTAGGTGCTGGTTTCTTGGGTTTCTCGGTTCAAAAGAATGTCACACAGGAACCCTCCGCGACGCTTGCCCCCCGTGGCCTTTACCAACTTGAGCAAGTGGACCGCCGTTTCTTGTCCTGCGTAGGACTCTGGCGGGTTTCGGGCGTTGTCATCCATGTCCCATCCAGGACCGGAATTGGGATCGAACTCTTCTCCGAAATAGTGGAGGATGTATTGCCTGCGCGAGGTGGGCGTTTCTGCATAACCGGAAACTTCTTGCAACAACTGCATTCCGATTTCACGCTCTGCAATGGGCTTTCCGGAGAGGAATTTCTCCATCTTTTCCATGTCCTGTATCCCGTAAAATGCGATGCAATGTCCCTCCCCACCATCTCGGCCTGCACGGCCGGTTTCTTGGTAATAGGCCTCCAGCGACTTGGGCATGTCATAGTGAATGACGAACCGCACATCGGGCTTGTCGATGCCCATTCCGAAAGCGATGGTGGCCACAATCACATCCACGTCTTGCATCAGGAACTCATCCTGCATGCGAGAGCGGTGCGAGGCATCCATTCCGGCGTGGTATGGGGCTGCCTTGATGCCGTTCACCTTTAAGGTTTCGGCGATTTCTTCGACTTTTTTGCGGCTGAGGCAGTAAATAATACCACTGCGGCCTCTGTGCTCTTGGGTATACTGAACGACCTGCCTGATGGCGTTTTCCTTGGGCCTCACCTCATAGAAAAGGTTGGGCCGGTTGAAGCTGGCCTTGTAGACATCGGCTTCCAAAATGCCGAGGTTTTTCTGGATGTCGTTCTGGACTTTGGGTGTGGCTGTCGCCGTCAACGCTATGATGGGAAACTTGCCAATGCCGTCAATGATCTCCCTCAACCGCCGGTATTCCGGACGGAAATCATGCCCCCATTCTGAAATGCAGTGCGCCTCATCAATGGCAAAGAAACTGAGACGGACCGAGCGCAAAAAGTCTGCGTTTTCCTTCTTATTGAGCGATTCCGGGGCGACGTAAAGCAGCTTGGTCTTTCCTGTAGCCACCGCTTCTTTGACCCTGATCATCTCATTTTTGGTGAGAGAACTGTTCAAGAAGTGGGCGATGTCGGGGTCGTCAGAGTGGCCGCGAATGGCGTCCACTTGGTTCTTCATCAATGCGATCAGGGGACTAACGACAATAGCCGTCCCTTCCTGCAGCAAAGCTGGAAGTTGATAGCACAGGGACTTCCCTCCCCCTGTCGGCATGATCACAAAAGCATTGCGTCCCTCCATGAGGCTTGCCATGACTTCTTCCTGTTCTCCTTTGAACTGGTTGAAGCCAAAAAAACGGGCAAGTCCCTCTTTGAGAGAGGAGCCGACCAAAGAGCCGGCATGCAGGAAAGAGTCTACGGGCGTCTCCATCTAACTTTGGCGACTTCAATATAGCCCAAGCGCACCCATATATCAATCCTAGTAACCCAAGGATTTGTCAACCAATCCAACGAATATGCCACCGTCATCCAATCCTGCCCCTTGGCTGCAATCGGCTCAGCACACCATCCGCCTGGAGGCCAAGGCAGTTGGCGCACTTGAGGCGCGAATCGGCCCTGCCTTTGAGCAAGCGGTGCTGCAAATTCTAGAAGGCACCCAGCGCGGAGGGAAATTGGTGTTCACTGGTATAGGAAAGAGTGCGGATGTCGCCAGAAAAACTGTAGCCACCCTGAACAGCACTGGCACCGCCGCTGCATTTCTTCATGCTGCCGACGCCCTACACGGTGATTTGGGACTCGTTTCAGAAGGCGATGTCGTCATGGCCGTTTCCAAAAGCGGCGCTACCGCCGAACTCATCGCGCTGCTTCCTATGCTGCAGGCGCGAGACTTGAACTTGATGGCCATGGTCGGCAGACCGGACAGCCCCGTGGGTCGGGCTGCTGGCGTAGTACTCGACGTCTCGGTCGACCAAGAAGCCTGCCCCTACGACCTCGCCCCCACCACAAGTTCTGCCGCACAGCTTGCCATGGGCGACGCGCTGGCCATGGCCCTGATGGAAGCCCGCGGTTTCAGCAGCGACGATTTTGCGCGGCACCACCCCGGTGGAAGCTTGGGCCGGAGGTTGCTCCTCAAGGTGGGCGATTTGCTGGTGCCCGAACACCGCGTGACCGTGCCCCTCGAGGCGGGCCTTCGCGATGTTGTGATGGCGGTTTCACAAGGGCGCGTTGGTGCGACGGCCGTAATGGAGGGCCAAACACTTCAGGGAATCGTCACCGATGGTGACCTTCGCCGGGCGCTTGAACGGGACCCCGATACCTGGTCTTCTTTGAGCGCTGCTGAGGTCATGCAAACACAACCCCACTGTCTAACGTCCGCCACCCGCGCCATCGAAGCGCTGGATATTTTGGAGTCCAAGCGGATCTCTCAAATTCTTGTGACCGACGAGGGTGGTGTGTTCTTGGGATTTGTGCACCTGCACCAATTGATGGATGCTGGCATCCGTTAATCCTCACAGACAATTAGCATGGGCCAGGAAGATGTTCAACAGAAAGAGGAGATGGGGTTTATGGACCACCTCGAGGAATTGCGGCGGAGGCTCTTTTTTGCCTTAATCGGGATTCTCACCGGTGGCATCACGCTCTTTGTGATGAAGGACTGGGTCTTTGAACGGCTCATTTTTGCTCCGAGAAACCCCGACTTCATCACCTTTCGGGCCTGGTGCGCCTTGGGGCAACTCACCGGAGCCGGAGACCGCTTGTGTGTCACAGAAATCAACTACGAGTTGATCAACACCACCATGCTGGGCAATTTCTCGGCCCACATTCTGGTCTCGGCCATCGGTGGGTTCATCCTTTCGTTTCCGCTGACGTTTCAACAAATCTGGCGGTTCATTCGACCGGGACTGCACAGCTCAGAAGCCACGGCTGCACGCGGCGTGACCTGGGCGGCGACGGGGCTTTTTTTTCTGGGGGTGTGCTTTGGGTACTTCGTCATTGCTCCATTGAGCTTGCAGTTTCTGGGCCACTATGAAATCGGAGATGTTCAGGCGCGGATTGCCCTCATGAGCTACCTCAAGACCGTCGCCAGCATCACATTGGCCGCAGGATTGATTTTTCAGGTTCCCGTCGTGGTGCACTTCTTGGCCAAACTCGGCCTCGTGACCCCTGCCTCACTCCGGAAATTTCGAAAGCACACCTTGGTGGTTACGCTTGTGGTTGCGGCGATCATTACCCCGCCAGACCTCACGAGTCAAGTCCTGGTGGCGCTGCCCGTTCTGGGCCTCTATGAAATCGGAATCCTCCAAGCCCGGCGCATTCAAAAGCGCCGAGAAAAGGAGGAGCGCAGTGCAAACTCTTGAAACCAACGACCTTCGCCGTCGCATGAAGCTTTCCGCAAACCAACTCGTCAAGCAATACGGCCGCCGAAAGGTGGTGGATGAGGTTTCCTTTGAGGTCAAAACCGGCGAGGTGGTTGGATTGCTCGGGCCAAATGGCGCCGGTAAGACGACCTCCTTCTATATGGTCACAGGCTTGGTGCGCCCCGATGCAGGGGGCGTGACTTTGGTCGACGGCGACGGAAGCGCACACGACATCACCCGGGAACCCATGTACCGGAGGGCTCAGCGGGGCATTGGTTACCTCCCACAGGAACCTTCGGTGTTTCGAAAGCTGAGTGTAGAAGACAACATATTGGCCGTACTCGAGCTCCACAAAAGTGACCCCAAGGAGCGCCAAGACCGGCTAGAAGCTTTGTTGGAGGAGTTTGGACTGGTGCACGTGCGGAAGAACCGGGGCGACGTGCTCAGCGGAGGCGAAAAGCGCCGAACGGAAATCGCCCGTGCCCTCGCTGCCGACCCCAAATTCATCCTGCTCGATGAGCCTTTTGCCGGCGTGGACCCCATCGCCGTGGAAGACATTCAGCAGATCGTGAGCCAGCTGCGCACCAAAGGCATTGGCATCCTGATCACCGATCACAATGTCCAAGAAACGCTGCACATCACCGATCGCGCCTATCTGTTGTTCGAGGGGCACATCCTCAAGGCTGGAACTGCAGAAGAATTGGCCGATGACCCACAGGTGCGTAAGGTCTATTTGGGACAGAACTTCGTGCTGCGCAGCAAATTGAAGTAAGGGGTTTGGCGGATCAGCTTTGACGCGCCACCAATGCGGCCACGTATTTGCCCACCACGTCGAACTCGAGGTTGACCCGGTCGCCCGTCTTGAGACGGTGGAACCCGGTATGGTCCCAAGTGTAGGGAATCACCGTGATGCTGAAGCCGTCTTCTGTGGAATCCACCACCGTCAGAGACACCCCGTTTACCGTGATGGACCCTTTGGCCACCGTCAGGTGATGTGGCGCGCGGGCGTGCCGAAAATGCACATTCCATGAGCCGTCGCGGGCATCGATGTCCACCACTTCGGCCGTGGTGTCTACATGACCTTGAACGATGTGGCCATCCAGTCGGTCGCCCAAGCGGGTGCAGCGTTCGAGGTTGACGAGGTCGTCCACCTGCCACGCTCCCAAGGTGGTCCGAGCCAAGGTCTCCTCAACCGCAGTGACGGTGTAGGATGGCCCTTCGATGGAGACCACTGTGAGGCAGACCCCATCGTGGGCCACGCTCTGGTCCACCTTTAACTCGGAGGTCATTTCGGCATTGAATGTGAAATGCCGGTTGGTTCCTTCTGTCCTCACGTTGAGGATGGTGCCCATGGACTCTATGATACCCGTAAACATCAGTGGTGCTTTATTCTCCGGGTGGGGCGACCCCACCCAACATTTGAACAGTGCCTGAGAAACGCTCAGGAACGGTGCCGACCAACCTTCTCGTGAAAGCTGTGCAAGTGTAATGGAAGGTTCCATCGGCGCACATCGCCCCTGTCCTTTGGTGCAGCCCGTCCCAGCCCAGTTCAGGGTCCGTCGACCGCCAAACCTCCTCTCCCCAGCGGTTAAACATCCGGAAATCCACACTGTCCACAAACTTCCAAGGGAAAGGACGGTAGAGGTCGTTGGAACCGTCTAGGTTGGGCGTGAAGACATTGGGCAAGAAATAGAAGGGGCAGTTGTCCGTGCACAGGGTGTCGCTCAAGGCACTTTCATTGCGCCGGAGTTCACCGTTCGGCCCCGGCATCAGGCTGTCCAATGCGGAAACTGCCCAGCACCCGGCAATGGTGTTGCCCCAATCTTCTGCAGACAATGTGATGGAGGTGTCCTCAACATTGTCCAGCTCAAAGAGCAAATCTAACGGGCCCGAAAGGCTGTCACTGCGGTAAACCCGGTAAGACATCACATCGTCGGCGCAGGTCAATCGCGGCCACGACAAGGTGACTTCTTCTGCCGGACAATCTGGGGTCACGCTGAGCACAGGGGGACACGGCGGCTCCAAGTCGTAAGGTGTTGCGCACCGCACCGCGCTCCAATTTTCGATGGGGTCCAAAATGTTTTCGGCGCCGTACGTACCCAAGGTGCGCACACGGTAGCAGGACTGTTGCCCGTTGACCAGTCCAGAATCCACCAAGAGCGGAACGGCCATGGTGTCAAGCAATTGCAAACTGCCATCCTCCAAAACGCGGTGAAACACATACGCTGTATCGCTCCACGGCCGACCGGGAAGCACACTCAGGGTGACACGGTTGTCGCCCGACGTTGCCCGAAAATTTGGCACCGGCGCAGGACTGCTCGTCCCCATCAAATCTTCTCCACTCCAAGCAGAAACCCGGTACCCCCAGAGGAGCAGCTCGCTGTTGATTTCACTGTGCACCGCGGCCGTATCCACATCGCCCAAGGCAACCGAGGTGGCTGTTTCTGCGATCGTCTCCCAGGCTTCACCCTCGGCCGGGCGCGCTTCCACCTCATAGCGGTAGGGTCCGGGAAATGCCTCCAAGGTGTCGGCGTCCGATGGAGGTGACCACCTGACTTCCACTTCACCAACTGTCAGGTCCGAAACCTCGACCGACGCACCGGTCATGACGGGAATCTCCTTGTTGATTTCTGCGCAGGCCTCCGGTCCGAAACGCGAACGGGCACCATTGGGCATGACCGCGACCACACGGTAACAATACCGGGCTCCGTAGCTGATGGACTCCGTATCGAGGAAGGCATTGCTCCCCAAGCCATCCACATAGCCAACCAGCGTATACCCTGCATCAGCTGGCATGCCCACCGTGCAGTAACCCGGGTTTGGGAAGCCCGGCCCATTTCGCCGGTACACCTCATAGCCTCCCAAGGATTGGAGCGCCTCTGAGTAACTGCCTGTGCACGGATGCTCAGACCAATCCACCTCCACGGCATTGCCTATAGGAACGGCATCCGTCGATTCCACGGGCCGGGCGATGACCTTGACCTTCATGGTCGATACATCGCTCAGGGGGATGGCATCGTCATCGGTGGCTTTGAACACCAACTGATACGGAGCCTCCCTGACCGCATCGCAGCCGGGAACCCAACTAAACGTGCCCACATCCATGATGGGGTTCCATGTAAAGACCGCTTGCGGATCCAAGGCATCGGTGGGACCACCCACCACTGTGACCGTTACGTCGTCGCCATCGGGGTCCGAAGCGTCCACCTGAAAAATGAGCGACGACCCTTGGAGGACGCAGGTGTCGGGAGGGGCTTCCACCACCGGTGGTTCATTGTTGCAAATCTCCACAGTGATCTGCATGTCGCGGGTGATTTCACCCACCACGATCCATTGGCCACCCACATCCCTCCATTCGCGGATGCGCAGCGCGATGTTGTATTCGCCGGCAAGACCCGGCGCGTCCCATACCACTGTACCCGTTGTAGGCTCCACATAGAATTCACCACCGGCTCCCTCCACTTCATTGGGCGGCACAAAGTTCTGTATGGGCGAGCAATTGAAACCCGCGCATGAAATGAGGTCGTAGGTCAGCGAATCGCCGTCGGGGTCGTAGGCCCCGGGATTGTGCTCCCAAACTTGGTTGATGCAGGCATTCTCTACCGCCGGATAGAGCAGAATCGGACTGTCGTTGTGCCCTGCTTGCGGGTCGATGATGAGCAGACTGGAAATGCAAAACGGGACGTCGACCGAACCCGGAATGTTCAAGACGCCCGCATTGCGGTTCGGATCTTCCACAATCAGCGTGTACACGCCTGGGCCCGCATAAGTGTGGGTGCCGCGGTAAAGGTTGAGGCGGATGTCCCCATCGAGCAACTCGCCCGTGGGAATGCCTGCGGGATTGAGCGGCCCATTGATCCTTGGCAAGCTATCTGTGATGCCCTCTGAGCCCTCATCGCCCCAGCGGATTTGGAGGGTTTCTCGGTCCGCCACCACACTTGCTTTGGTGTAAGTGGTGATGGTCACTTCGTAGGTCGAACCGGTCAAATGGCGGTAGGTGATTTCGCCCGCCCGATTGTGGGTCGCTGCCATCCTGAGTGGAATGGAAAGACAGAGCATGAGCAAAAAGAAAACCAACCGCATGTACACCGAAAGGTAAACGCTCAAAGGAGGCAGAAGTTGGCCGCCGGTGCAAAAAATCCCACCGCGCTGGTAAAATCTCGCGGACCCTTGGCCTTTGTCTTCCGGAGTACCTTCGCGGTCATGGCAGTGACCAAACCCGTCCGCATCGGCATTACGTGGGGAGACCCCCATGGCGTCGGATCCGAGTGCATCCTCAAGGCCTTTGCCGATGAGCGTGTGCTTCAAGACATGATTCCTGTGGTGTATGGCCATACGGACACCCTCCGTATCCAAGCCAAGCATTTCGAAGTTGAGGTCGACATCCGCTCCACGGAAGAGCCCGAAAAGACCAAGCAGGGCGCAGTGCATTGCGTAGACATCGTGCCCTCGCTCTCCGCTCCTGATTGGGGTCAACCCCATCCGGATGCCGGTGAATTTGCGCGGCTCAGCTTGGAGGCTGCTGTTAAGGATTTGGCGGCCAACAAGGTCGATGCACTGGTCACGGCTCCGATCAACAAGGACACCATCCAAGGCGGAAAATTCAAATTTCCAGGTCACACCGAGTACTTGGCCGACATGGCCGGTGTCAGCGATGTGCTCATGATCCTCGCTACCGACGCCTTGCGGGTCGGTGTGGTGACCGGGCATGTCCCCATCAAAGACGTCGCTGCCTCACTCAACAAAGACACCATTGTGCGCAAGGCGCGCCTTCTGCACGAGAGCCTCTGTAGGGACTTTGGAATCGCAACGCCGCGCATTGCTGTGATGGGGCTCAACCCCCACGCCGGCGACAATGGTCTGATTGGAGAAGAAGAAAAGACGGTTATTTTGCCCGCCGTTCGGGCCTTGCAAGAACAGGGACTTTCTGTCCAAGGCCCATTTGGAGCCGATGGCTTCTTTGGCACTGGCGGGTACAAGAAATTCGACGGTGTGCTCGCGATGTACCACGATCAAGGCCTCATTCCTTTCAAAAGCCTGTCTTTTGGAGAAGGCGTGAACTTCACAGCGGGATTGCCCATTGTGCGGACCAGCCCCGATCATGGAACGGCCTTTGACATCGCTGGCAAAGGCCAAGCCGACGGTGCCAGTTTGCGCGCCGCATGCTGGGCTGCTGTTGACATTAGGCGTCACCAAACCGAGCACCGGGAGATGACTTCCGACCCTTTGGAAGTCGCCCCACGGAAGGACTGGGAACGTGACCGGTTCTGAGTTCAAACTGGGCTGCACTGAGATTGCATTGAATCCCGTACCTTTGCCCCCCCTCAAAGCTGGGGTCACGCATGCGCGGTAATTCCGAATTCGAAATTCCCTACACGGGTTTGGGCATTGGAAGGCACGCTTTCGGATTTCAGCTCGATGGGACGTTCTTTTCAGTTTTTGAACCTTCGGGCTTTGATGACGCTGATATATCAGCTGAGACAGAGCTTGACCGGTTCGAAGGAATGATGCACTTCGATGTCCATGTGACAGGCACTGTGCGGTCCTCTTGTGACCGATGCACTGCGCCCGTTACACTCTCGATCGACCACCGCGTGCGATACGTGGTCAAGTTCGGAGACAAGACCTACCGCAATGACGATGACATTCTTGTCCTCGGCCCTGCGGAGCACCTGTTGGATGTCAGTGAGTTCCTCTACGAGTCAACGGTGTTGGGCATGCCCCTGCGCCGCGTCCACGAACTAGAGGATGACTGCGACCCCAACGTGTTGCAGTGGCTGACAGGCAGCATTGATAACGCGCCCGAAGAAGAGCAAGAGGAGCAAGAGGAGACCGATCCGAGATGGGCGGCACTGAGGGGATTGTCCTCCAGTGGACCCAAGGACGAGGAGAACGAAGAGTAAGAGTTGATTTAGACAGTACAAACCATTGACCCCGAGGTGTTTCGGCACTGAGGACCAACAATACCACCATGGCACATCCAAAGCGACGCCAGAGCAAGACGCGCTCACGTAAGCGCCGGACGCACTACAAGGCCGAGACCCCCAACGTCTCCACCTGTTCAACGACAGGCCAGGCCCACATGTTCCACCGCGCCCATTGGTACGAGGGCAAGCTCTACTACAAGGGACGCGTTCTGATGGAGAAGGAGGTCGCTGAGGCCTGATTTCTCTTTCCAACTTTTTTCGGAAACCCGCCCAGCCGATGGCTGAAGCGGGTTTTTCCACATCCGGTCGTGGCCCAAGCTGAATTTCACGCTTAGCCCGGGAAGAAAGCGGCGTTAATTTCGGCGCCACCCCAAGTACACAGGGACAATAAACCGTGCGATGAGCTCACTTCAATCCGCCGCCATTACTGCAGTGCAGGGATGGCTCCCCCCCGACAAGTTGACCAATGCCGACCTAGAAAAGCTGGTCGACACCAACGATGAGTGGATCCGCAGCCGCACTGGCATTTCAGAGCGGCGCATCCTGAAGGATCCCACCAAGGCCACCTCAGACATGGCGGCCGAAGTCATCAAGGGCCTCTGTGCCCAACGCGACATTTCTCCCGAAAGCATTGATCTGGTGATTGTGGCTACGGTCACCCCAGATATGTTTTTCCCGTCGACCGCCCAGCTGGCCTGTGTCAAATCTGGCGCCACCAATGCTTGGGGTTTTGACCTGAGTGCGGCATGCAGTGGCTTTCTATTTGCACTGCGCACCGGGGGGCAATTCATTTCTTCTGGCACGCACAAGCGTGTCGTGGTCGTAGGCTCTGACAAGATGAGCAGCATTGTCGACTACACCGACCGCACCACTTGCGTTCTATTTGGGGACGCTGCAGCAGGTGTGCTCTTGGAAGCTGACGCCACAGGAGAAAACGGAATCCGCGACGCCATTTTGCGCAGCGATGGCAGGGGAGCGGAATACTTGCGCATGCCCGGTGGCGGCTCATTGAACCCGCCAAGCCACGCAACTGTGGACGCCAAAATGCACTACCTAGAGCAAGATGGCAAGCCCGTCTTCAAGGCGGCTGTGACGTCCATGGCCGATGTGAGTTACGAAATCATGGAACGCAATGGCCTTTCGGCGGATGACGTTTCTTGGCTCGTGCCACACCAAGCCAACCTGCGCATCATCGACGCAACCGCCAAGCGCATGGGGGTTGGCCGTGAAAAGGTGATGATCAACATCGAGAAATACGGAAACACCACCGCGGCGACCATCCCATTGTGTTTATGGGAGTGGGCTGACCGCCTCACTCCGGGCGAAAACCTCATTCTGAGTTCCTTTGGAGGAGGGTTTACCTGGGGCAGCATTTGGCTCAAATGGGCCATCCCTCAACAAACAAAAGCAGAGTAATCCCGACCCTCGGGATGCCCTCCATAAAATTTGCGGTTACTTTGCCGCTCTGGATACACCAATTCCTAAAGTCACACAAACCATGACCCAGGAAGAAATACAGGACCTGATCAAATTCGTTGCCAAGTCTGGCGTGAACGAAGTCGAAATCGAACGCAAGGATTTCAAGATTACCATCAAGAGCCCTGGCAACGGCAATAGGCGAGGCAAGGCGGCCCTTCAAGAGCCCCAAACGGTCCAAATGGCCATGCCTGCTGGAATGGCCATGCCCATGCAGATGCCTGCAGCCATGCCTGCTCCGTTACCGGCTCCGGCTCCAGCTGCTGCAGCTGCTCCTGCAGCCAAGGACGCTTCTGAGCCCGCAGCCGATGCCGGTCTGATTGAAATCAAGAGCCCGATGATCGGTACGTTCTACCGCAAACCCTCTCCTGACAAAGACAACTTTGTCGAGGTAGGATCTGCAGTTAAGGTGGGCGACACGGTCTGCGTGATTGAAGCCATGAAGCTGTTCAACGAAATCGAAAGTGAAATTTCTGGACGCATTGTGAAGATCCTCGTGGACGACAACAGCCCGGTCGAATACGACCAGCCCCTCTTCCTCGTGGAACCGGCCTAAGCCGGATCACCCCCATTGATTCACCACATGTTCAAGAAAATCCTGATCGCCAACCGCGGTGAAATCGCCCTTCGGGTGATTCGCACTTGCAAGGAAATGGGCATCAAAACCGTCGCGGTGTATTCCACCGCTGACGCAGAGAGCCTCCATGTGCGCTTTGCGGACGAAGCCGTGTGCATCGGCCCCGCCCAAAGTGCCAAGAGCTACCTCAACATTCCCAACATCATCGCAGCGGCGGAAATCACAAATGCCGACGCCATCCACCCTGGATATGGCTTCCTTTCTGAGAACGCCCAGTTTTCGAGGGTCTGTCAGGAGAACGACATCAAGTTCATTGGTGCCGCTCCAGAAATGATTGAGGCCATGGGGGACAAGGCTTCTGCCAAAGCCACCATGAAAGCCGCTGGTGTCCCCACCATCCCGGGCAGTGTCGGGGTTTTGGACACCCTCGAAGAAGCCGTGGTTTGCGGAAACGAAATTGGTTACCCCATCATGCTCAAAGCCACCGCCGGTGGTGGTGGACGCGGCATGCGCATGTGCGAAAACGACGCAGATGTAGCCGAGGCATGGGACACCACACGTCGTGAGGCCGGTGCGGCCTTTGGCAACGACGGGATGTACATGGAGAAGTTCATCACTGAGCCTCGCCACATCGAGATCCAAATCGCCGGAGACAAGAATGGCAAATGCTGCCACTTGTCTGAGCGCGATTGCTCCATCCAGCGCCGCCACCAGAAGCTGGTGGAGGAGACCCCCTCTCCATTCATGACCGATGACCTTCGCGAGAAGATGGGTCAAGCTGCCATTGCTGCGGGAGAGGCGGTGAAATACGAAGGAGTGGGAACGGTAGAATTCTTGGTCGATGCCAACCGGGATTTCTACTTCATGGAGATGAACACCCGAATTCAAGTGGAGCATACCATCACCGAAGAAGTGGTGGATTACGACTTGATCAAGGAGCAAATCAAGCTGGCCAATGGCGAGCCGATTTCGGGCCGGAACTACTACCCCAAGATGCACGCCATCCAGTGCCGCATCAACGCGGAGGACCCCGACCGCAACTTTGCCCCGAGTCCGGGAACCGTCACCGATTACCATGGCCCCGGCGGACATGGCATTCGCATCGACACCCACGTCTATGCCGGGTATCGAATTCCTCCGCATTACGACAGCATGGTCGCCAAACTCATTGTCTGCGCGCAAACGAGGGAAGAGGCCATCACCAAGATGCAGCGGGCCTTGGATGAGTACATCATCGAAGGGGTGAAAACCACCATTCCATTCCATCAGCGTTTGATGCGCCATGAGCGCTTCCGCAGTGGTGACTTCACCACCAAGTTCTTGGAAGAAGAGACCGTCTAAGCCCGACGGAAGGCTCCAAATAAAGCGGGCGCCTTCAACCCTTGAGCTTCTTGGCCATGGCCGTTGTGCTGCGGCCTGGAACCAAATCTATGGTGGCCACACGGCCTCCTTTTGCCTTCACCTCTGCACTGCCCACGATGTATCGCGGATCGGTAGCATCCGTGCAATCGGCATCGTAGTCTCCTCCTTTCACCAAAACATCGGGCCCGATGGCCTCGATGAGTTGGAGCGGGGTGTCTTGTCCAAACAAAACCACACTGGCCACTGAACGCAATGCTGCCACCACGGTGGCTCGGTCCTGTTCAGGAACAATCGGTCGATCTTCTCCCTTGCCCAGTCTCCTCACGCTGTCGTCATCGTTGACGCCCACCACGAGCACATCTCCCATGGACGCGGCTTCGGCTAAGTAAGTGACATGGCCTCGGTGCAAGAGATCAAAAACGCCATTGGTGAAGACCACCTTGAGACCGCTCTGCTGCCATTTCGCGCATTGGTCCGTCAAAGAACCCAAGTCCACAACCCGTGCTTCCGCCCCCGTCATTCAGAAAGGGGGCCTTGAGATTTGGGCGCCTTTT
>ENA-OREB01000745-OREB01000745.1-marine-metagenome-genome-assembly--contig:-NODE-745-length-16116-cov-2.690255_pt1 | contig 16116 bp, 12 predicted proteins | sample MGYA00248625_ERZ508552 | MGnify/ENA primary metagenome ERZ508552 (study PRJEB26219, sample SAMN06267888) | marine metagenome | isolation source: Monterey Bay, California, USA | place: USA:Monterey Bay...
AAAAACCCCATGTCTTCCAAAAAGGATGAGAAACGCAGGTGTTTCCATGATCTTCCGATAAGAGCGTTCGTTCGGCTCCTGTTTTTTTAGAGTGTTGCCAAAGCTCATTTCTGGGTGGCCTGGTTACAAGGCTGAACTCAAGGTTCCAGCTTTCGCTTAGCGGTGACCTTCACTTACGACAAATAACCTGCATCTGAGTATAGCCTTTCACAAAGCTGGAGAAATTTCTTCGGGGCTCGGCAACGACTTCAATCTTGGAAAATCGCTTCAGCATTTCATCCCATAAAATCTGTAATTGCAGCTCAGCCAAGCGATTACCAAAGCAGCGGTGAATGCCGAAGCCAAAAGAGATGTGGTTTCGCGCGTTGTCGCGGTCAAAGATTAATTCATCGGGCCTTTCAAATTTTCGTTCATCACGATTCCCCGACGCATACCACATGGCCACTTTGTCACCGCGTTTTATCGTTTTTCCGTGTAGTTCAACATCCTCAAGGGCCGTTCGTCGCATATAGGCTAGCGGGGTTTGCCAGCGAATAATCTCTGCGACGGGATTGGGAATAAGATCTCGGTTGGCGCGCACCTTTTCCCACTCTGCAGGAAACAGGTGAGAGCCATAAACAGAGCCAGACATCGAGTTTCGTGTCGTATCGTTACCACCAACAATAAGTAGGACTAAATTCCCCAGATACTCCATGGTATCCATGTTTCGGGTTTCCTCACCGTTTGCCAGTAGCGTGATCAGATCATGGCCATCGCCACCAACTCTTTGCTGCCACAAATTCATGAAATACTCGACGCATTCCATCAGCTCTGCACGGCGCTGTTCTTCGCTTTCAACAATGCCTGTTTCCGGCCCTGCAGTAGCGACGTCAGACCAGCGAGTTAATTTTCGCCGATCTTCAAAAGGAAAATCGAACAAAGTCGCGAGCATCATTGTGGTGAGTTCAATAGACACTGTGTCGACCCAGTCGAACTCTTCGTCGAAAGGAACGCGATCGAGAACAAACTGGGTCCTTTCGCGGATGAGCTCAGACATCCTTGCGAGACTGGGTGATGAAACCACGGGCCCCACCGTTCGTCGCTGTACATCGTGTTTGGGCTGGTCCATGGCAATGAACATGGGTAGTGGAAAGTCCTTACCGGGGTTCGGCAAGGCAATAGCTGGTTCTGAGGAGAAGCGATGGTGGTCGGTATCAATAGCCATGATGTCCTCAAAGCGCGTCACAGACCAATACGGACCGACAGGTTCATCATCGGGGGTACGTGCGGCTGAATCCCATCCGGCTCGGCAATAATGCAGCGGGTCCTCGTCTCTCAGGCGCTTAAAAACCGCCCACATTTCCTCACTCGGCCACAACCGAGGATGAGAAACATCGATATCTTCCAGTGGGGTGTTGTAGGCGTAGTCATGGCCAGACTTAAAGACATCACTCATAGCTTGATTCACAGAGAACTCCCCGCGGTTAGTAGGCACATAGAGCACAGCATATTGCTGACGTCTGCGGCCGCTTTTAATTATTAGGTGTTAATTCTGGCCTCATCATATGCCGAATGATTGGTTGAAGGCGAGCGCCAATATCGGCGACTGGCGGCGGAGTCATGGATTGTTCCCGAGTGATGGTACATTTTCATGGGCTGGGTCAGGCTTTGTCGATAATATGCTGTCTTAATGTCCCTAGGTCTTGCCCGTAACGCCCTAGAGCAGGGCTATCGATGCTTTATTTTAACGTTCGGATTTAGGGTTATGAGTGCAGCGCTTCAGGTCTTACAGACAACCTTTGGGTTTTCGCATTTTCGCGAGCCTCAGCAGGCTATTGTCGAAGCGATTATTGCTGGTGATGACGCGTTTGTTTTAATGCCAACCGGCGGGGGTAAATCGCTTTGTTACCAGATTCCAGCCTTAGTTCGCCCCGGCTGTGGCATTGTTATTTCGCCTCTCATTGCGTTGATGCAAGATCAGGTCTCGGCCATGCAGCAGTTGGGTGTGCGGGCTAGTTTCCTAAACTCAACCCTTGATACAGCTAGTGCACTTGAAGTTGAACAGGCTTTGAGCAGGGGTGATCTCGACTTGCTGTATCTTGCTCCCGAGCGGCTCAGTCAAACGCGAACACGGGAGCTGTTGCAGCGGTCAAACATTTCTCTTTTCGCAATTGACGAGGCGCACTGTGTTTCCCAGTGGGGACATGATTTCAGAGCTGATTATCTATTGCTGGAGCAGCTGCAAAATGATTTCCCCGGGGTTCCCCGGGTGGCGCTAACGGCCACTGCTGATCCAAGAACACAAAAGGAGATTATTGCTCGATTGGGTCTAGGGGAGGCAGCGCAATTTATTGTGGGTTTCGACCGCCCAAATATTCGTTACCGCATAGGATTAAAAAACAATCCAAGGCATCAGTTGTTACGATTTCTTAAAGATGAGCATGCAGGTGACGCTGGCATTATTTATTGCCTCTCCCGAAAGAAAACTGAAGAGACCTCGCAGTGGCTTACTACTCAGGGGTTTAAGGCATTGCCTTATCATGCGGGACTATCTGCGGAACTCCGAGCGACCCATCAGGCGCGGTTTCTTCGGGAAGAGGGGGTAATTGTCGTTGCCACCATCGCTTTTGGAATGGGCATTGATAAACCCGATGTGCGTTTTGTTGTGCACCTTGATTTACCCAAAACTATCGAATCATATTATCAGGAGACAGGGCGAGCTGGTCGTGACGGCGAGCCTGCGACAGCCTGGATGATTTACGGGCTGCAGGATGTCATAAAGCTTCGACAGATGCTGTCTGAGTCTCAGGGAAATGAGCTGCACAAGCAGGCAGAGCAACATAGGCTTAATGCCATGCTGGGCTTGTGTGAATTAACCAGTTGCCGACGCGTGGCGCTTTTACATTATTTCGGCGAGACCTACCCTAACCCCTGTGGCAACTGTGACAGTTGCCTAGAGCCGGCAGAAACCTGGGACGGCACCCAAGCCAGCCGTATGGCGTTAAGCGCGGTTTTCAGAACAGGCCAGCGGTTTGGGGTAAACCATTTAATCGATGTACTGCGAGGTGCCGAGACCGACAAAATTTGGCAATTTGAACATCACCACTTACCGACTTATGGAGTAGGTAAGGGACTCGATGGCAATCAGTGGCGGTCTGTTTTTCGTCAGCTAGTGGGTCGCGGCTATTTATCAGTCGATCTCGACAGGTTTGGTGCATTGAAGCTTGAGGAGCACTGCAGAGCGTTGCTAAAAGGCGAAGAAGTTATTGCTCTTCGACAAGATCAGTTGCAGAAAACCACGCGGCGTCAGACCAAATCGGCGCTACCCGATGATATTAATGTGGAGCTGTGGGAAGCTCTGCGGGAATGCCGTCGGGTTCTCGCGGAAGAGCAGGGGGTGCCGCCCTATGTGATCTTCCACGATAGTACGTTGGTGGAAATGTGCTCATCTTTACCTCAGTCGATGATAGAGTTTGCAGACCTCAGCGGTGTGGGGGAACGCAAGCTGGAAAAGTATGGAGAAAAGTTTTTGCAAACGATTCGCAATGCGTCGCCAGCATCTTGAAAATGTGCTGCGCTAGCCAGTGCATTTGGGCCTATAGGCTTAAGCGATTAAGAACTAGCTTTTCCCGTGTTTTGTCTACCCTAAACGCTATGACGATCATGCCGAGCCACTATCCATCGGCTTGACCCCACGACATAAAGCCACGTAGTTTCGTTATTTTGAAATTTTCAACTGACACTCAGGAGCCCCCCATGCCAAACGCTTATATTGTTGACGCCTGCAGAACGCCTCGAGGTATTGGCAAGGTCGGGAAGGGGGCCTTGGCTCACCTTCACCCCTCGTATCTGGGTTCTACCGTTCTCAAAGCACTCGCGGAACGCAACCAATTAAACACTTCAGAGATTGACGATGTGATTTGGGGAACCTCTTCCCAAAGCGGAAAACAATCGGGCGATCTGGGCCGTATGGCGGCGCTGAACGCGGGTTATGACATTCGTTCCTCTGGGGTGACCCTAGATCGCTACTGCGGCTCAGGAATCACCAGCGTTAGTTTGGCTGCAGCTCAGGTGATGTCTGGGATGGAAGATTTAGTTGTAGCGGGGGGTACAGAAATGATGAGTTATTACCCCTCAATTGGTGAGCCAGGTGTGCCGCCAATGCTGGATTCGGGGAATTTAGATCTGCGCGCGATGCATCCGCAATCTCAGCAGGGCGTCTGCGCCGACGCCATAGCCACAATGGAGGGTATCGATAGAGCCTCAGTTGATAAATTGGCGCTAACGAGTCAACAACGAGCGGCCCAAGCTATCGCTGAGGGGCGCTTTAGTCGTTCACTGATAACGGTGACGAATCCCGATGGGTCTGTCGCTCTGGATCACGAAGAGTTTCCTCGCCCCGAGACAACGCTCGAGAGTTTGTCCGGCCTGAAGACGGTTTTTGATGTGGTGCGCGATGTGCCGGTAGAAGCGTCAGGGACAACTTATGGTCAGTTAATCCAGCGCAAATACCCCGATTTGGAAAACTTTAATCACATCCACCACGCGGGCAACTCATCCGGTGTGGTAGATGGGGCTGCGGCCTTGCTGCTTGCCTCCGAGGATTACATTCAACGAACAGGCCTTAAACCAAGGGCGCGAGTGGTCGCTACAGCCAATCAGGGTGATTGCCCTACGCTGATGCTCAACGCCCCCGTACCTGCCGCGCGAAAAGTCTTGGCGAAGGCGGGTCTGGATATTGCTGATATAGATCTTTGGGAGATTAACGAGGCCTTTGCTGTGGTTGCGGAAAAGTTTATTCGTGACTTGGACCTCGATCGCGAGAAGGTGAATGTTAATGGCGGTGCCATGGCCTTGGGTCATCCCATTGGGGCCACGGGATCTATTCTGATTGGTACCGTTCTTGATGAGTTGGAGCGCCAGCAAAAGCGTTATGGTTTGGTTACTATGTGCGCGGCAGGTGGAATGGCCCCCGCTATTATCATCGAGCGCATTGCGCCATAGCAGCTGTTGATGGTATTGCTTCGCATCCCAATGCAATACCGCCCTGCAGGTGGTTGCAGTCTGCTATGGTCTGCGTCCGCTTGCGCCTGTGACTTGTAATGACCTCTACACTCTTTTCTTCGCTTCCGCTGAATCCGGCACAGCTCGACGCTTTAACCGGCTTGGGTTACGCCACTATGACTCAGGTTCAGGCCCAAAGTTTGCCGCCAATACTGAAGCGGCAGGACGTGATTATTCAGGCAAAAACCGGCAGCGGTAAGACCGCCGCGTTTGCTATTGGTGTGCTGCACCACTTAAACCCAAGGTTTTTCGGTGTTCAGGCGGTGGTGATGTGCCCTACACGGGAGTTGGCAGAGCAGGTAGGTGAGGCCACTCGTCAGTTGGCCAGCCGAATGTCTAACGTGAAAGTCGTCATGCTGTGTGGAGGCAAGCCCTTTGGTGCCCAGCGAGACTCGCTGCACCACGGTGCCCATATTGTTGTCGGCACCCCAGGGCGAATTCAGGATCATTTGCAGCGTGGCACTTTGGAGCTTAAGGGCGTGACGACCTTTGTACTCGATGAGGCTGACCGCATGCTAGATATGGGCTTCGCCGATGTTATGGCAGAAATTACGGCGAAATTGCCCGCCGACCGACAAACGCTTTTGCTGTCTGCGACGTTTCCTGATGACATAAAAAAGATAAGTCGATCGATACAAAAAAATCCGATTCAGATTACCGTCGATGCCGAAGTTGTTCATGACGAAGTTGTGTTGGAGCAAGTTTTCTTTGAGGTTCAAAAGCATGAGCGCAATGTGGCATTGCTGGCGCTTTTTGAGCACTACCGTCCGGCTAACGCAATGGTTTTTTGTAATACAAAAAAGCAATGCGCAGAGGTGGCGCGTTTCCTTCGTGAACACGACATAGAGGCCGCGGCTATTCACGGTGACCTTGAGCAGCGAGAACGCGACCAGGTGTTGCTGCAGTTCGCCAACAATTCCTGCCCCGTGTTGGTGGCTAGCGATGTGGCGGCCAGAGGTCTTGATATACCTTCGTTAGAAATGGTGGTTAATTTTGAGTTGCCTAGAGACGCAGATACCTATGTGCATCGGATTGGGCGCACCGGTCGAGCGGGTGAATCAGGAAAGGCTTTTAGTATTGTGACGCCTCCTGAAGCCCCGCGGATGCGCGTTATTGAGGACTACCTAAAAACCCATTGCGTTTGCGATGTTTTAGCATCGCTAGATCGAGATCCTAATTATCAACTGCAAGGCGCCATGGTGACCTTACAACTCGACGCGGGAAGAAAACAAAAAATACGTCCGGGAGATATCTTGGGTGCTTTGACCGGGGATGCAGGGTTGTCCGGGGGGCAGATTGGTAAGATAAAAATCTTGGATAATGGTAGTTATGTGGCAATCGAACGGTCGGCGCTGCGTCAAGCGATGAATTATCTTGCCGACGGTAAAGTTAAGGGGCGCGCGATTAAAGTCCGCCGAATGAAAGCGCAGCGTTAATAGTTGGCACGCCTTTTTCGGTCGGTTGGCTGCGCTGAATTTGACTTAATTTCTTGTTCCCAGAGCTACATTTTTTCCAGAGAGAAATAGGCGTCGCGAAGGCTAGCAATAGATCTGATTTAACGAATTAGGCCAGTCATAGAAAGGTATGCGATCTAGGCACCAAAGCCCAAACGCAAGTCCGCCCGCTACGCTTAGCCCGGATTACCGGCGAGCTATTCACCGAGGGTAAACAAGCGCCAAGAAAATGCCATTGTTACCGTTAAAGCTGCTTGCTCTCGAAGCTTGGCTTTTTTTTCACGGTGCCCGCGGAACGCGAGTGGGGTCGCGGCCACTAAGGCCTGAAGCTGTGTGTTATTCAACCGCTTGTCGTAACACACCTCACCGTCTTGCGTGAGCGCGCTGCCCTCTATTGAGCGTCTTAACTCACTGTGCTCACGGGGTTGATCGTAAAGCGCTGTCTTGAGTTGCCACAGGTGGCGAGGTGCCGGCCCGACCTCGAGATAATGACCGCCTTGTTTTAGCACACGAGCCACCTCGTTATCTGTTGAGGGCGAGAAGATGCACATGGCTAGGTCAACACTTGAGGTTGCCACTGGCAGATGGCGGGCACCCGCCACGGCAAACTTCTGGTCGGGGTATGTTTTGGCCGCCAATTTCACCGCAGACTTTGCGATATCAATTCCGTAAATAGCAATTCCTGGAGCTGACCGGGCGATGAAGCCACCGTAATAACCCTCGCCACTTCCAATATCGAGCAAGGTGCTTATTTGCTTACAACCTGCGACGACATTCGCTAAGGTCTCAGCCAACGGCTGATACAGCTGTGCTTCATGAATCGCCCTACGCCCCAGTACCATCTCAAGATTGTCTCCCGGATTTTTACTGCGTTTTTGGTGAGCTGGCAGTAAATTGACATAGCCTTCTTTAGCTTGGTCAAAGCTGTGCTGATTGTCGCAAGACCAGCTGTGCTGGTTTTTCTTGAGACCAAGCTGACAAATAGGACATATCCAAACCATGATGAGGCTCTACACTTCTCTCGTTGATAATCTAGTGCGCCAGTTGAAACCCCTGTTATTGTATTCCCCAGCACAAAACAGGATGTTTGCTGACTAGGGGATCACCATAGCACTGATATTAATGGGAGATGAGACGATAAAAGCACCGATTGACATTACGCAACACTGGATTCAGTCATTTGTTGTTGACCTAAATTTATGCCCCTTCGCAAAGCGAGAAGTTACTCGGAACGCGATCGATTTTCGAGTTTATGAAGGCAGCGATCAGGAAGGTATTCTCCACGCGCTGCGTGATGCAGTCGTGACTTTGGATGACAATCTAAATATTGAAACCAGCTTCTTGATACTGCCATCGGCACTCCCAAATTTTAGAGACTTTAACGATTTTCAAGATGTCATCCAGAGGTTGCTTGAGTTGATGAATCGGGTGGGCATCTACCAAATGGTGGGTTTTCATCCGCGGTATCAATTTGCCGGGACTGCTGTCGATGACGCTGAAAATTACACCAATCGCTCGCCATATCCCATGTTGCATATACTGCGTGAGTCCAGCGTTGATCGTGCCGTTGAGACGTCTGCAGATGCGGTGCTGATTTGCGATCAAAATGTGACTACGTTAAATCAACTGGGCGCTATTGAGCTCGAGGCGCGCTGGCGAGCGTGCTTTGGATAACCGCTGTGGTCGAAATGTGTTCTCACGAATTGGGCTGGACCCTCTTGCTGTGCTACTTACGTAAGCAGTAGGTTGGTTTAAGTGACGCCTGTGTATTTACGTAATTGCAGGGCACCACTAGTATGAGCGAAAGAGACTGCGAGAGATAAACGCGACCAGCAGGGTGTAGAGCATGCTTAGAACCTCCGTAATATTTTACCTTCTGTTGCTCATGGGTTGCGGGTCCGAAATAGAGCCCGCGCCGATGTTGTCGTCGGCACAAACCGTGATTGTTTCCCAGGGTGCCGTGGAAGGTGTGCAGTCGCCTTACACGCCCACATCGGGGGCCTCGGTCACTGTTTTTCGAGGCCTGCCCTATGCACAGCCCCCGGTGGGAGAATTGCGCTGGCAGCCACCCGTTGCCCCAGCTTCCTGGCAGGGTGCGCGTAAAGCCGATACATTTTCTGATAGTTGCTACCAGCCACAACACACGTCGAATTTTGTTTGGCGCAGAGAAGCCTTTCCGGTATCTGAGGACTGCCTCTACCTCAATGTTTGGACGTCAGATACCAAAAGGCAACAGCCAGTTATGGTGTGGTTTCATGGTGGATCTCATACCAGTGGGCAGGGGCATTCTCCAATTTTCGATGGGTCCGAGTTGGCTGGACAAGGTGTCGTGTTAGTTACCATCAATTATCGCTTGGGTCCTTTTGGTTTCCTCGCGCACCCGCTATTAGCCGGTGAATCACTGTATGGCAGTGCGGGAAACTATGGACTTTTGGACAAGATCGCAGCTCTGAGGTGGGTACAAAATAATGTTGCAGCATTTGGTGGCGATCCTAGTAACGTCACTATTTTTGGCCAATCAGCGGGTTCACAAAGCGTTTGTGCGCTTATGGCATCACCCTTAGCTGAGGGGCTGTTTAGTAAAGCAATCGGTCAGTCTGCGGCGTGCGTTAATACCATCCCGGAACAAGATGCTAATGGTTACGAGCGCGGTAGGAAATTAGTTGATGCCTTAGATGCAACGACTCTGGTAGCTCTACGGCAACAAGGGCCCGAGACCGTACTAGCAGCATCAGAGTCGACCCAGTGGGCAGACGCAAGTCGTATTACCGTCGATGGTTGGGTATTACCCGAGCTGCCGAATGCTACGTTTAGGGCTGGGCGGCAGGCGAAAGTACCTCTTCTGTTGGGTTTTCTTGCTGATGAAGGAGTGGAGTTGTTCCCCGTTGATACAGCCCTGACTGAGGAGGGCTTAGATAGCTTTCTAACTATGTTGTGGGGTGATAACGGGCAAGCGTTGAAACAGCTTTATTCTCAGCCTGGTTTGACTCCGGGGGAGATACACCATGCTGTTGTTACCGATTATTTTATGGCCTTTGGTATGCGTCGTTGGGCGGAATATCAGCAAGCTATTGGTCAGCCGACGTTTTTCTACTTTATGGATCATGTTCCCCCTGCATTTCATTTGTATATGTCTGAGCCGCCCGAATTAAGTTTGCCGGGCGGACCTCGTAGCGGGGGTGCTTACCATTCGGGCGATCTAGCCTTGGTGTTCGGTAATACTGATAAGGTTGGTTTTGACTGGAATGAGGTTGACCGCAAGGTCTCGAAAAATATGATGCGCTATTGGGTCAACTTTGCACGTTCAGGGGATCCTAATGGCGATCAAGTACCTCTATGGCCCGCCTTTAACCCTGTTTTACAAAGCACTCAGGTCATCAACGAAGTGCCGATGACGGTTCAGGGTGTGCGCAGGCCTCAACTCGATATTATGGCCAAGCCAGAGCTGCTGTAATTTGGTGGTTAAATTAAGGCAAAAAACCCATGAGAGAGCCCTGCGCGCCGGTGTTATCTTCTGGCCGGGGAGATAGGGTAAATTCAACAATTGAAAGCGTTTGCCGGGAGTAAACGATGAGTGGCTTGCTAGCTTTGCATATTTTTGCGGGATCTCTTGCCTTGGTTTCGGCGGGTGCCGCGCTGCTGGTCAAAAAAGGCGGTCAACCTCATAGGTGGGCTGGGCGCTCCTTCTTTCTTTCAATGGTAGTAATTTTTTTGACTGCAGTGGTCATGGCCGTGCTGACGTCCAACACCTTTCTTTTTCTCGTGGCGCTGTTTTCTTTTTACCTTGCATTTTCGGGTTGGCGTTTTGCTAGAAACCGAAGCGGCGAGCCTCAATGGATGGACTGGCTGGCGGTTATCATCATGATGTCGTCGGGACTTTTGATGTGGTTTCTCGCGTTTAAAGACTTCCCGCAATTCAGCAGCACATCAGTGACCTTGACGGTTTTTGGCTTTATTGCCCTTGCGCTGGGTTTCGCAGATGCCAGGTCCCACCATGATCGTGCCGCAACGGGTAAAATCAGAATCGCCAAGCATCTCGTCAATATGTTGGGCGGTACCATAGCCGTTATGACCGCGGTGTTAGTGGTTAACGTTAGCCTAACGCCACCGTGGTTAGGCTGGGTTTTACCGACAATTTTCATGCTACCTGTGATTGTATGGTGGAGTAGAAAAGTAAAAGCTTAGGACATGGGTTCGGGGTAGGCGCTACGAGCTCCTTGGATAAGTTTGATTACGGGCGGCAAAATTCATTGCCTGACTCTTCTGGGTTGATATGAATTTGGGTAAGTCAGGGTTCAATATGTGGAGTGGTTAAGTATGAAACTCGCGGTATTCACCACGGGCGGCACTATCGATAAAATTTATTTCGATAAAAAGAGCAATTACGAAATAGGCGATGCCGTTGTTGGCCCACTTCTTGAGAGTATGGGGGTGGGCTTTGACTTTGTGGTTGAGGAGCTCATGAAGGTTGATAGCCTCGATATGACCGACGAAGATCGACGTTACATTGTTGAGTGCGTTAACGCCTCCTCTTGCGACCGCGTTCTTATCACTCACGGGACTGACGGCATGATCGAAACCGCCAGAGCGCTGTCTATGATTCAAGGTAAAACTATTGTTTTGACCGGCGCTTTGCAGCCTGCAGCCTTCGCACATAACGACGCAGTCTTCAATATTGGCGGCTCAGTCGCAGCCGTACAGACCCTGCCCAATGGCTGTTACATCGTGATGAACGGACGCGTGTTTACCCCGGAAAACGTAATAAAAAATCTTGAGAAAAACCGTTTTGAGCCGCTAAAAAACTGACATTCATCGCCCCGGATACCCGATACGCTAAAACACCGTTTTACGGGATTCATTGGGAGCTAAGCGTCTTAATCGCGCTGAATTTGCGGAAGGCTGCGCCCCAATTCCGAAGGACGGCATGGATAGAAGTTGAGGGCAAGGCTGCTCTATGGCAACGGAGCCATTGGGGTGTCGGCAGGTTATGGTGTTCGCTTATAAGTTGATGCGCTAAATTTTTCTGGGAGTGGTTGTCGTGCTGTGGGATGAGTTTTCCGAATGGGGTAGAAAAATTTCTGAGTGGGCCTCAGATTATCATCAAAGACTACGAACGCTACCGGTGCGCGCTCAAACAGCGCCGGGCGCCATAAAAGCGCAGCTTCCCGTGTCACCTCCTGAAGCTGGCGAAGACATGGACACTATCATGGGTGACTTTGAGCGCATCGTCATGCCCGGGATGACCCACTGGCAGCACCCTCGGTTTTTTGCCTATTTTCCAGCAAACGCAGCGCCACCTTCGATGTTGGCGGAAATGTTGGTTTCTACCATGGCGGCGCAGTGCATGCTCTGGCAAACATCTCCTGCGGCGACCGAGATGGAGCAGGTGATGGTGGATTGGCTGCGACAGGCTCTGGGAATCGCTAATGGTTATACCGGAGTGATTCAGGACAGCGCATCATCGGCGACCCTTTCTGCCGTGCTAACTATGCGAGAGCGAGCGACGGGTTTCACTGGCAATGCACAAGGGCTTTCAGAACAAGGAAAAATTCGTATTTACTGCTCTGATCAGGTTCATTCGTCAATCGATCGCGCGTGCTGGATTGCCGGTATTGGACAGGCCAATCTGGTAAAAATTTCCACTCAAGGTCCGCTACACGGTTTAGACGGTGATGCGTTGCGTAGAGCTATTAGTCATGATCGAGAGAATGGCCTTCACCCCGCTGGAATTATTGCGGTAACCGGGGGAACAAGTATCGGGGCCAGCGACGATCTTGAGATGATTGCAGCCATCGCCAAAGACGAGAACTTGTACACTCATGTCGACGCGGCGTGGGCGGGTGCAGCCATGATTTGTCCTGAGTTGCGGGGCGGGTTATGGGAGGGGGTCAGCGAATTTGACAGCATTGTATTCAATCCTCATAAGTGGCTAGGTGCTCAGTTCGACTGCTCCGTGCAGTTTCTTAGAGACGCGCAAGCTCAAATTGACACGCTAAAAATTCAGCCCGAGTACCTCACCACCAGCCAAGAGGAAATTACTAATTTTTCGGAATGGACAATTCCTTTGGGGCGCAGATTTCGAGCCCTAAAGCTCTGGTTTTTAATTCGATCCTATGGCTTGGAGGGGTTGCGCACTCGACTGCGAAACCACGTGGTTTGGGCGCAGGAACTGTGCGAGCGCCTGCGGCAAACTCCCGGGTTTTTTATTACCAGCGAACCTGTGCTCAGCCTGTTCTCTTTTCGCTGTGAGGGTGACGACAGTATGCAGCAGCAGCTGGTCGATGCGATCAACGACGATGGCCGAATTTATTTGACTCAGAGTATTTGGCAGGACCAAAAAGTGATTCGTTTTCAAGTAGGGCAGTTTGACTGTACTCACGAAGACGTGATGTTGGCGCACGCTGTTATAAAAGAAGTTTACGCCAGAATGGTCTAGGGCCCGTTTACCCCGTTACCGGGCGAGAAATATCTCGAGCTCAGCGCGCATTGTTTTTGCAGACAATTTCGCTACCGAAGGTTGTCTCAACTACGGTGACATCGGAATTTTCATACGCCGTCAGTTCGAAAAGAGTGTCATCCAGTATCACTTGGTCTGCTCGTTTGCCCGCCTCGAGGAGGCTTTTTTCCTGCGTTATCGTGGGGCGCTAGTGGATCGAGACTCAACTTTTCTTGCCATGTGATGGCTAAGGAGCGCGCAACTGATGACGACGCTCAGCAGCCCTGCGATGAGCAGAAGCCCTTCTGCCATGCTCAGCCCGAACAGCATTTCCGGGGTAAACGAACACAAATTTCGGACCTCAAATAAAGAGGGGAGCCACTGGTCAATGGCGAACCAATCGGGCATGCCGAGCTGAAATTCGCAGCTGCCATTACCAATGCCATTTTCTAACTGGTAAAGGAACCAGGCGCGCTCCCCCAGCCCGACGGCGCAGGCCAGTGCCAAAAGGTTGCCGGAGAGCCCCCAGAGTCGATTTTCTGGGAGTGTGGCTGTAGTCAGACTGACTAGAAGTAAAGCAAACACCCAGAGGCGAGCCTGAATACAGACCTGACAGGGCTCCTCGCCTAGTGCGTATTGGTAGTACAGCGCGATGACCAGCATGGCCAGGCTGGCCGCAGTAATCGTAAGCCAGTAGCTGCGAGAGCTGAAAAACGATGCCGCAGTCTGCATTTTAACTTCCTGATTGGTTATGTTCCGGACACGCCGTACTTGTTGCGAAGGCGCCGCTAAGTTCGGTTCGGTGCCAATTCACCGGTACTCTTCGTTTCTGGAATGCTAGTCACGACATAGTATAGGCCGATAAGTCGATAAAATGGCAGTTACCTGTCCGCCAACGAGACGGCAGAGTTTTACTCAAGGGCAATGATCAAGCTTTGCGTCAGAGCGCCTTTGAACTAACCATTTAATATCCCCCCAACTGAGTCTGTGCAAGGGAGAGCGGCCTAAAGAATTTGTGGTCACAGACGAACAAGTTTGCCGAGCTGGGTCATGACTCGGGAAAAATGGCTTCACGCCCAAGCCCAAGCCCAAGCCCAAGCCCAGACCGAGGCCCGAGGAGGCACGGCCCCACAAGGTCGGAAAGAGTCAAAGTCCACCTAGTCGCAATGACGGCCCACGTTGTCGTCTTTTGCTGTGAAACAAGCCACCGCACCATGTTAGGCTTTTGCCTAAGAAAAGCTCTTCTGATTGCCTTTAGTTATTAGATAACGACGGGGGCCTAACGGGCCAACGGCTAGGCGTCAGTCTGAACGCCGAGACTTACGGGGTTGTACTTCCGCATATTTGCACCATAGCGATCCAAGGTCCTCGACGGCACAAACCCCATGGGGGGAAAGTTTTTCATTCTAATTTAAGGCTTCTAAGGGAAACACTGAGGCTTATTGAGATCCTGCGTAGCGCATGAGGCTGTGCCAAGGAGCGCCAAAAACACCGCCGAGCCTCAAAGAGGTCGGGGTTAACGATGTAAAAATTGAACACTAACAAAGATTATTATTTTAAATATGCGACACATGATCAGATCATTGGACTAATCAAAACTAGGAATTTAGATATGCGCGGTACCCCATATTTTGTTACTACTCTTGTGTTTACAGCATTTTTAGTCGCTGTGCCGGCCGTTCAGGCGCAAAAAAAAGGGCAAAACGTGATCGTTCAATACGGAACGGTCATCCAAAAAGAGACGGTTAATCTCAACAGCGCAGTACCTCGCGGTGCTGTAGTCGGGGGCGCTCTCGGGTTGGCGAGTGCCGGGGGTAAAAGCAACAAAAAGAAGGCGCGTAATGCCCTTGTCGGTGCTGCAGCGGGTGGTGCAATCGCCTCGAGCTCTCAAGGAAGTACGCATGGCATGTTGTACACCATCGACCTTGGGTCTGCGGGAATGGCACAGGTGGTCACCGATCAAACAGAAATTGTGCGGGGTGATTGCGTAGCCGTGGAAAAAGCCGGAGAGACTGCCAATGTCCGCCGTATTTCCTCAGGCTATTGTCAGCCTTCCAACGCGGCAGCGGTTGCGTCCGTGGCAGAAGATTCTGCAGAAGAAGCTGATGAGTGCTTGCAAGCTAAGCAAATGGTAGTGGATTCAACAACGGCCCAGGAATTTGAGTTTGCCAAGGCAAAAATGTCATTGCTGTGTGATGACTAATGGTAGTTCGTCTAGCTGGGTAGTAGTCAGGTAGCCCCGAGTCAACTAGGCCTCGGTGGCCAAAGTGTTAATCGTCGTAGCCTGGGGGGGGAACAAACGCCAAGCCCTCCAGCTCCAAAAGTTTGGCAACCCGCAGCACCTTTAAATCACCAAATTCGGGGCCAATGATTTGAACGCCGATAGGTAGGCCCCCACCGAGGGTGCCTGTGGGCACAATCGTGGCAGGTAAGTAGCTGTTAATCGCAAGCCCGGCCCAGAATAATTGCTCAAAGTAGGGCCGCGGTGCACCATCGACGTCTACGGTGCGTTGTCCGAAGGGTTGGTGGTCATGTTGAAACGCCGGTGTGGCCATGATGGGGGTCACCATCACGTCATATTCTTGGAAAAACCGATGCCACGCCCACCGCTGATGCGTCCTGGCTTCATTGGCGGTGCTGTAGTCGCGGTAGGTAGCGAACCGTGCTCTGAGATTTTGCGCACGGGCTGACCGATCATCGGGGGCTAGTGCCGCGACCTCTGCCGCTAATTGTGCATAAGTTGCATCATCTGAGCGGGAAGCCATGACTGCCCACAGCAAATTTTGGTAGACCTCATGTCCCTCACCCAAATCGAAGTCAGGTCTGGCGTCGTAGTTTACCTGTCCTCCAGCATGGCGAACGATGTCTAAAACACCCTCTACCCGAGATTCACAGACCTGTGATACGGGTGCGAGCGGGCTATTGACCATGGCGGCGACGCGCAAGCGCTTCAAGTCTGTGAAATTTGGCTGGGACAAGTCCAATCGATAACCGCTGGCCATGATTTCGTCCGGTCCCGCCTCTGCCAGTAGTAGGGCTTCTAAATCGGCAGCACTGCGCGCGATGGGGCCAATTACGGCTAGATCAGATTGTGCCAGAACTCCCGGCGCGGCGTGGCCTCTGGGTGGGAGAAGTCCCCAAGTGGGTTTATGACCGAAAACTCCGCAGTAATGTGCTGGGTTT
>ENA-OREB01000746-OREB01000746.1-marine-metagenome-genome-assembly--contig:-NODE-746-length-16101-cov-5.484960_pt1 | contig 16101 bp, 10 predicted proteins | sample MGYA00248625_ERZ508552 | MGnify/ENA primary metagenome ERZ508552 (study PRJEB26219, sample SAMN06267888) | marine metagenome | isolation source: Monterey Bay, California, USA | place: USA:Monterey Bay...
AGTTATTGATCGCAGGCGACCACGGCACGACGTACGGTGGCAATCCCATCTGCTGTGCGGCAGCCAGTGCCGTCATCAACACACTCAGTGGTGAGCAACTTTGGAACCGCGCCGATAAAATTCGCGATGCTATTTTTGAGGGCTTGGATGCCGAGCTGTTAGACCCAGGGCTTGTGCGTGATCGACGAGGCATCGGATTGATGATCGGCATTGAACCCACAGTAGCAACCACAAATCTCGTCAAGCTGGCGCTGGACCGTCGAGTCCTGATCAACGTCGCAGGCGGGAACACCATTAGACTACTGCCACCACTCGTGATGAACCTCGATGACGCGCGCATGGTCGGCGAAACGATTGCAGACATTTTGAATGCGCTTAAAGACGATAAAGGACAGGCCTAATGAATACTCCTCGCCACTTTCTGACGCTCAATGACCTCTCTCGGGACGAACTGCTCGCGATTCTCTCTCGCGCATCAACGCTCAAAACACTCAAACGCAGCGGCACGCCACACGCAACACTCCCAGGCAGGGTGATGGCCATGATATTTGCGAAGGCCTCAACGCGCACACGAGTCTCCTTTGAAGCAGGGATGAGTCAGCTCGGAGGAAGCGCCATGTTCCTTTCGTCAAGCGAGACGCAAATGGGTCGCGGAGAGCCTATTGGCGACACCGCAAGAGTCATCTCGTCCATGGTCGACATCGTTATGATTCGGACTTATCAGCACGCCGATGTCGAAGCATTTGCCACCAACTCGCAGGTACCTGTTATCAATGCACTGACTGATGACTTTCATCCCTGTCAATTGCTCGCAGACATGCAGACTTGGCTCGAGCACCGAGGCGACATGCGTGGCAAAACCGTGTGCTGGCTTGGCGATGGAAATAATATGTGTCAGTCGTACATTAACGCAGCAAAGATACTGGACTTTAAACTCACCGTGTCCTGCCCTGCAGGCTTTGAGCCCTCCGCAGAGGTCCTGCGCCAAGCGAGTGATCACGTCTCGATCGAGCCAGATCCTGAGCGCGCCGCGGCTGGCGCACACCTCTTAGTGACTGACGTATGGGCGTCTATGGGGCAGGAGTCAGAGGCAGATGCACGAATAAAAGCACTCAAGGCCTATCAACTTAACCGCCCGCTGCTAAGTCTCGCCGATTCAGAGGCGCTTTACCTGCACTGCCTACCCGCACATCGCGGTGAAGAAATCACTGCTGAGCTGATGGATGATCCTGTGTCCGTGATCTGGGATGAAGCCGAAAATCGTTTGCACGCACAAAAAGCGCTCATCGAGTTCCTCTTGCGCAAATAACACTAGGAACTCAGACCAACTCAACACGGTGAATTTACTGCACTGATGTGACACCCACAGCTCATCACTGTGGGTTATTTGCTAACCGCGTTTTGCACCCTCCCTTGTTAGTAAGCGCTAACTTCTAAAATCACCACATCTTATCCACAAGAAATCCGCCGGGTTTTAGACTTGCATTCGTGCCCAGACCGCCCTATCTTGGGTCGAGAACACTAAGCAACCCCAACATGTGGTAAGAAGTACGATAATAGACACCACACGGCAGGCCGGTTGCGAGCCCGCGAAAAAAACAGTTTGAGGTGACCATACAATGCAGACAGGCAGTGAATCGGTGAGTAGTACAACGCCCGCGACCCCCCCTATTACAGGCACGCCCAGCCAAACGCGACTGGCAGCAACGGCGCCGGGGCAAATGCGTGTCATTAAACGTAATGGCACCGTTGTGTCCTTTGAAGACAGCAAAATATCGGTCGCCATCACAAAGGCCTTTCTCGCAGTTGAAGGCGGTACGGCGGCGGCAAGCACTCGAATTCATGAGACGGTTGCCAAGCTCACCACACAGGTGGTGGGCACCTTTAAGCGTCGCATGCCCTCAGGTGGAACAATTCACATTGAAGACATTCAAGATCAAGTCGAGCTCGCACTCATGCGTGCGGGGGAACACCTGACTGCACGCGACTATGTGATTTACCGAGAGTCGCGGCGGCAAGCACGCGTAGAGAAAGAGGCTCTGTCACCCGAGTCTCAGGCCGCGGCTGGCGCCATCAATGTTGTTGGGGCTGACGGAAACGCGAAACCACTCGATATCGAGCGTATCCGAACCATTGTGGCAGAGGCCTGCATGGACCTCAGTGACGTCAGCGAGGCGGCCATCATCGATGAAGCCCTCAAAAACCTTTACGACGGCGTGACAGAGCACGAGCTGAGCACCTCGCTCGTGATCACAGCGCGCACCATGATTGAACAGGAGCCAAATTACTCCAGTGCGGCCGCGCGATTACTGCTCGACAATCTGAGGGCAGAAGGCTTGAGTTTTTTAAACGTCGCGGACTCGGCAACGCAGAGCGACATGGAGACGTATTACCCGCAGGCACTGAAGTCATTCATTAGTCGCGGCATTGAGCTCGAATTATTGGCGCCGAATTTAGCCGAATACGATCTCGACCGACTGGGCGATGCGATATCGCCTGAACGAGACCTTCAATTTAGTTATCTAGGCCTCCAAACACTGTACGACCGTTACTTCATTCACAGTAACGACGTCCGTTTCGAGTTGCCCCAGCTGTTTTTCATGCGCGTAGCAATGGGCTTGGCCACTCGAGAAGAGGATAAAAATGCGCGCGCAATTGAGTTTTATCAACTGCTGTCATCGTTCGACTACATGAGTTCGACGCCGACGCTGTTTAACTCTGGCACACTGCGGCCGCAACTCAGCTCCTGCTATCTCACGACTGTGCCCGATGACCTTCACGGTATTTATGGTGCGATTCAAGACAACGCAATGTTGTCAAAGTTTGCAGGCGGCTTGGGGAATGACTGGACACCCGTTCGCGCACTGGGCGCCTACATTAAAGGCACCAATGGTAAGAGCCAAGGAGTTGTTCCATTCTTAAAGGTAGTGAACGACACGGCGGTTGCAGTAAACCAGGGCGGCAAACGAAAAGGAGCAGTCTGCGCCTATCTCGAAACGTGGCACATGGACATCGAAGAGTTCCTCGAGTTGCGCAAGAACACCGGTGATGATCGTCGCCGCACGCACGATATGAATACCGCAAACTGGGTACCTGATCTGTTCATGAAGCGCGTCTTCGAAGACGGTGACTGGACATTGTTCTCGCCCAATGACGTCCCCGATCTACACGACCTTTATGGCACTGCGTTTGAAGAGCGTTACAACCACTACGAAGCGCAAGTACAAAGCGGAGTGCTCAAACTTCACAAAACGCTCAAAGCGCAAGCGCTGTGGCGAAAAATGCTCGGCATGATCTTTGAGACGGGTCACCCCTGGATCACGTTCAAGGATCCTTGCAATATTCGATCACCGCAGCAGCATTGCGGTGTCGTGCACTCATCAAATCTGTGTACTGAGATCACACTCAACACCAGTAAAGACGAGATTGCAGTGTGTAATTTGGGCAGTGTGAACCTCCCCCAGCACATCGAGAATGGCGCTCTAAATATTGAGAAGCTGCGCAAAACAGTCACCACCGCAATTCGCATGCTCGACAACGTCATCGACATTAACTACTACTCGGTCGAAACGTCAGAGAACTCCAATATGAAGCATCGTCCGATCGGGCTCGGCTTAATGGGTTTCCAAGACGCACTTTACAAAGTAGATGTGTCCTACGCCTCGGATCAGGCTGTTGAATTCGCGGACCAGACAATGGAAGCGATCAGCTACTTCGCGATCAGCGCGTCGACAAGCCTCGCAGCGGAACGTGGTGCCTACGCGAGTTACGAGGGTTCACTCTGGAGTCAGGGTATTTTCCCAATTGACTCACTCGCGATGCTCGTTGAACAGCGAGGCGCCAACTACATCTCAGTTAACCAAGACAGCACTATGGATTGGGATGCGCTGAGGGAGACGGTTAGTCAGCAAGGAATGCGAAACTCCAATGTGATGGCCATCGCGCCCACCGCAACCATTGCGAACATTACCGGCGTGTCGCAATCGATAGAGCCGACTTATCAGAATCTGTACGTCAAATCGAATCTCTCGGGCGAATTCACTGTGGTCAACCCTTACCTCGTGCGCGACCTCAAGGAGCACGGACTTTGGGATCAGGTCATGGTTAACGACCTGAAATACTACGACGGCAGTGTCCAAGCAATCGACCGCATTCCAGCGGACTTGAAGGCCAAGTACTCAACCGCGTTTGAGATCGAGCCACGCTGGTTAGTGGACAGTGCGAGTCGGCGCCAGAAGTGGATCGATCAAGCCCAGTCGCTCAACTTGTACATCAATAATGCCAGTGGAAAGAAGTTAGACGTAACCTATCGTATGGCTTGGTTCAGTGGCTTGAAAACAACATACTATTTGCGCTCGCTGGCGGCGACAGGCACCGAGAAATCCACGGTGAATACAGGGCAACTTAACGCCGTGTCGCAGCAATCAGAAACGCCTATACAACCCGCACCGGTACCACAGGCTTGCTCGCTTGACGATCCAGACTGTGAAGCCTGCCAATAACCAAATAAGTCAGAGGAGTTAACAATGCTTAATTGGGACGATTACAACGTAGCAGAAGGCGAATCACAGGCCGCTACACAACAGCAGACACCGGTTCAACCGGAGGTCGTTAATAAGGCGTTAGAGACCCTAGTCGAGACGCCTGCCGCCGTTGCCGCGACAAGCCAGGTGCAAGCAGCTGCTGTGGCCATCGCGAATATTGATACCACACAAGGCTTAGCCGAGCTGGAGATGGGCGGGGCCCGTATTTCAGTTGATGAAAAGGCCATGATCAATTGCCGTGCAGATCTCAACCAACTTGTGCCGTTCAAGTATGACTGGGCGTGGCAAAAATACCTTGATGGGTGCGCCAATCACTGGATGCCGCAAGAAATTAATATGACGGCAGACGTTGCGACATGGAAAAGTGAAGACGGTCTTACTGAAGATGAGCGTCGTATTGTGATGCGTTCTTTAGGGTACTTTTCGACTGCTGACTCGCTCGTCGCTAATAACCTGGTGCTGGGCATCTATCGATTGATCACTAACCCAGAGTGTCGCCAGTACTTGCTGCGCCAGGCGTTCGAAGAAGCGATTCACACGCATGCCTACCAGTACTGCATCGAGTCACTTGGAATGGACGCGGGCGAAGTCTTCAATATGTATCGAGAAGTGCCCTCGGTCGCCAAAAAAGCGTCTTGGTCACTTGACAAAACTAAGGTGCTCTCAGATCCCAATTTCAACACCGGCACTGTCGAGGCGGATCAGCAGTTACTGCGAAACTTAATCGGTTTCTATGGTGTTACCGAAGGGATCTTCTTCTACTGCGGCTTTACTCAAATCCTGTCGATGGGTCGTCGCAATAAGATGACGGGGGTTGCAGAGCAGTTCCAGTACATTTTGCGAGACGAGTCGATGCACCTGAATTTTGGCATCGACGTCATCAACCAGATCAAACTTGAGAATCCACACTTGTGGACCGAAACATTCCAGCAGGAAGTGATTCAAATGATTCTTGAGGGAACAGCGCTCGAGATTGAATATGCACGCGACACCATGCCACGCGGTGTTCTAGGAATGAATGCGAGCATGATGGAAGAGTACTTACAGTTCATCTCAAACCGTCGTTTGACTCAACTCGGGTTGCCAGAGCAGTTCCCAGGCGCGCAAAACCCGTTCCCCTGGATGTCTGAGATCATGGACCTTCGTAAAGAGAAAAACTTCTTCGAAACCCGCGTTATTGAGTATCAAACGGGTGGTGCGCTGAGCTGGGACTAAAGCTCAACCGCAGTCCGCTAAAAGCCCCGCTATAAGCGGGGCTTTTTTTTGCCCGCTGTGAACGAGTAGCGCTGACTCGTTATGCCTCTAAAACGGAACACATACAGCCGCAGAGTGTTTAGCGCTCAATATCAAACTGGTATCGAGGCAAGGTATCGAGAATGGCACGACCGTAACGCTTCGTCACAATACGCCGGTCCAGCAACGTAATGACCCCAGAGTCTGTCTCAGTCCGCAGTAATCGCCCACAAGCCTGAAGAAGCCTGAGCGCCGCACTGGGGACCGTCAGCACCATAAAAGGGTTTTGACCCGCCGATTCCAGTAGTTCCGCATGCGCTGCATCAATCGGGTCGTCAGGCGCTGAAAATGGCAATTTAGCAATAATAACGTGCCCACAATAGTTACCCGGCAAATCCACGCCTTCGGCGAAACTTGCAAGTCCAAAAATAGTGGACGACTTCCCAGAGTCGATACGGTGACGGTGTGCGTCGAGGATCTCAGCCTTACTCATGACACCCTGAATCAATAACTCAGACTCAAAGCGAGGACCCAACTCATCCACTACCTCCTGTAACTGCCGCTTAGAGCTGAACAACACCAACGTCCCCTGACTGCACGCCAGCAGATCCGGTAGCAGCTCCACCAGCTCTGCAGTATGGGCCGCTGGAGTACTCGGGTCGCTGGTCATCGAGGGCACCACAAAACGTCCTAAAGAGGCATCAAAGGGGCTCTCGACACGTGCAAGCTTTGTGTCCGCTGGTAATCCCGACTGCTGCATTAAGTGATCAAATGACCCAAGAGCCGTCAGAGTCGCCGATGTCAAAACCGCCCCCGCGACCCGATCCCAGACATGCTGGGACAGAATGTCACGCGCATAAATCGGACTGGCGTAACACTCAATTGCGCTCTCGTCGCCATAATGCCGCATCCAACGAGCCCAGGGCGTGCCGACTTCGTCGGCAGAACTTGCGTAACTTTCCCAAAGCGCGAGCTGTCCCTCAGCCCGGGACATGACGACCTGCAAATCATTAAGATTGCCCTCCCAAGCCTCGCGCTGCTCCGCGTCACCCTCTTCGACCAACGCCTCAACGAGCCCCACCAACGGTGACAATCGCTGGATGTGTAGCGTCCATAAATCACGCAGCGCAGCAGAGGCGTCACGCAACTCAGGATCGACAACACCAAAGGGGAATCGCAAGTCAGCCCTGTCATCAACGCGGTTTGAAAGTGCGCCCCAGCACAAGGAATACGTATCGCGTGTCACCTGAAGCAGATCTGTCACACTGGCACTTAATGCTGACAGTGCCTCTGGCCGCACCTCGTACTCAAGCAGTAACTCGCGCTTGCTGTCGATCCACTGTTGAGTTTCAGCAAGATTATTGAGCGTTCGTCCGCTGCGGGAAAAACACGCGAAGTGTTGTAAGCACTTCTCAGCCAGCTGATGGCCTTCATCGAAAATATAAAAGCTGTCCTCCGGATTAGAGAGGATCCGACCGCCACCGAGTCTGAAGTCCGACAAAACCAAATCGTGATTGGTGACGATAACATCGACTTCCTCAAGCCCCTCTCGCGCTCTGTAAAAACTGCACCCCGAAATGTGAGGACATCGACGACCTAAGCACTGCGAGTGATCAGTCGTGACGGAGCGAATTACACCGGTATCTAAGGCTTCGGGCCAAGAATCCAAGTCGCCGTCCCAACGATCCTCACTGACAGCACTCAACATAGCGTCGAAGGCCCGCTGCGCGTCCTCACCCTCAGGGAGATCAACGTCATCGGGGTACATCGACAACATGGGTGATTCCGCGAAACCCTGAATCAATTGATCGAGCTTGTATAAACACAGATAACGACTGCGTCCCTTGGCCAGCTGATAGCTGAAATTAAGCCCGCTATGACGTTTGATCTCAGGGAGATCCTTGAAAATCAGTTGCTCTTGTAACGCTACGGTCGCGGTTGCAATGATCAGTGTTTTGGATCGTGCCTTTGCAACCGGAAGTGCGGCGATGGTGTAAGCAATTGTCTTACCGGTTCCAGTGCCGGCCTCAATCGCCAGGAACGAAGACGCCTCGGTATCGCCAAATGCATTTGCCACCTCTGCAATCATCTGACGCTGACCCCAGCGCGGCTTTAAGTCTTTTGCCTCAGTGAGCGCAAAAAATGCGGCTCTGACTTCTTCGCGGAGCGCTTCGGTTAACAAGCGTTATCAGTCCTTTTCATGACGGGCCACCCAGTTCAAGACAGGACGCGCATACATCGAAAACGCGGCATGTCTCTCAGCCTCAGACAGCGAATCGAATCGCGACATGAACTCGTCGCGTGAAACTGTGGCAATAGCACCAGACCGTAGCGTTGCCGGCACCGGATGACCCAGCGCTTCGACGGCCCACAGATTAGTTTGGAATACCCGATAGTGGTCGATCATATGCACATCGATCAGCTCGACTGCCTTCGTTACAGACAAAGTCTCCTGATTTAGCGGCTCGCCAAAGCGTAAATGAACACATCCTTTTTGACCCTGAATACCCTGAGCAATACTCGACAGATCTTCAAAAGGCTTTTTCATATACCCCTCACCAAAGGAGAGCTCCTGTGCCTTGAGCACGTCACAAGGATCAAGCTCGTAGGCAATCGTGATCGGCACAATATTGAGCTTTCCCAGAATCTGATCCGCCGTCTCGATGCGCTTATCGCGCGACAAACTCACCATTTTTAGCACCGCCGCTTCGGTGCAATCATCACCATCCTTCGCTCGCCCCTCTCTCTGAGCGATCCATATAGGGCCGAGATTTTCAGAGATAGATTCCCGAATAAATCCAGCTAACTGCTTTGATGCCGCAAGTTGCTGCTTAGGCCCACTGAGGCTTCGCTTGACGATGAAGCTCTTATTGATTCGCATCAAGTCAGACACCCATGGCTTCTGGAGCAAATTGTCGCCAATGGCAACTTGTGCAGTGCGATGGCCATGTGTCACCAAAACGATATTCGCGTACGCCGAATCCATGGCAATGTCTCGGTGATTGCTGACAAATAAATACGACTGAGTGGGGTCCAGCTTTTCAATCCCAGCGCTACTGAACACAGACGTAGCGGCAACCACCCGATCCAGCCGAGGCTTAACCAGCGCCTGAAATGCGTCCACCGTCGAGACGTCGGACAACTGCTTTCGTAAAGCGCGGCGCGCATAAAAACGCGACACAACAGGGAACCGCATCGCTATTTTATTACCGTGCAGAGCGACCAAGGTATCGATGAATTCATCATCAGCCAAAAGTGCATTCACAACCTTACGAACTTCCACGTCTCGGTACGGCCGTATATCGCTATAAAGGTCGCTCATCATTCAACACACCCTTGTTTTCGGGTCAGACTCTCATTAACCGCTAAGAATACGATTTTTAGCTCATAAATGCTTGGCTCCAGCTCGTAATCTGTTAGGATCGCGACCCGTCGAGCACCCTACCTGCGGAGATGAAAAGATGGAAGCGTACAACGCTTATTTGATGTTTTTAGGAGTGTCCTGCTTGATCGTCAGCTGGGCTTTGTTACTGATCACTTCGTGGAAAGAAGATTACGCATGGGGCATGTTCTCGTTACTCTTTCCACCGATCGGTTACGGCTATGCCTTTTTTCGCCTAAGTGAGGCGAAAGAAACACTGATATTGGCGGGACTGGGCTGGCTTTTAATCATCCTTGGGCTCTAACTTAGACATTATTACCGTATGGGCTTAGAGCGGTTGACATAGGCACTGACCTCAACCACTATTTGCGCCCTTTGAATTCCGGAGAGATTTCGTGGCGAACTCACCACAGGCTCGTAAGCGAGCAAAACAGAACGACAAAAGACGTGCACACAACGCAAGCCTTCGATCGCTCGTTCGCACCAAGATGAAGCAAGTACTGGCAGCAATTGGTACCGGTGAACATGGCTCTGCTCAAGACGCCTACAATCAAGCCGTTCCCGTTATCGACCGCATGGCCAACAAGGGCATCATCAACAAGAACAAAGCCGCTCGACACAAGAGCCGCTTGAATGCCAAAGTTAAGGCGCTCGCCGCAAGCTAAAACCTCGAGCCGCCATACAGCGGCTCGATTGTGAATATTCTATGCGAGTTTCAGGTCGCTCAAAGAGGCGACCTTGTTAAACTATTCACATGTCAAAGCATCCCTCCAACGATGATAGTTACCGTTTTCTTTTCAAGGATGCAGATATCCGTGGAGAGACAGTCACCCTCGATCATGTGCTCACCGATTTATTAGCGGCCCACGACTACGGCGCAGGTATTCGCCGCTTGTTGGGCGAGTTCGCCGCGGCAACAGTAGTCATTTCAAATAATTTAAAATTTGACGGGCGAGTCGTCTTGCAAGGACGAAGCGACGGCCCGGTATCCCTGATTATGCTCGAGTGCTCGAGCAACGGCGAAGTCCGGGGCTTGGCTCGTGGTGAACTGGATGTGCCAGACGGTCCGTTGAGCAGTCATCTTCCTCAGGGCGTCTTGACACTGACCGTCGAACCCGACGTCGGCCAACGTTATCAGGGCATCATTGCTGTGCAACGGGACGAATTAGCAGACGTCCTCAGCGACTACTTCGAACAGAGTGAGCAACTGGCTACTAAATTTTGGTTATCCACCCGAAACGGTGCCTCGGCAGCCCTGATGCTGCAACAGCTCCCATCGCAGTTGGTGGCGGATGACGACGAACGTCTCGACCAATGGATCACGCTGTGTGCGCTCGCAGACACCCTTTCGGACGACGAATTGATCGACTCAGAAACTGACACACTCTTGTACCAGTTATTTAACGAATGGACCGTACACAGGTTCGAGCCAAAGCGTATAAGATTTGCCTGTAATTGCTCACGTGAGCGCAGCCTAAACGCGATACGCTTGCTCCCTAACCATGAGATCACTGAACTGTTCGAAGAACAGAAAACAGTGGCGATGAACTGCGAAATGTGTGGCGAGAGCTACCACTTTTCGCGCGACGATGTACACCTGTCAGAGGAGCATACGATCCACTGATTGGTTGACTGTTTCTTCACACTCACACTGGAAGCACACACCCATGACCGTTGAACAGAGTGCAAAAGCACCCAACAAACACACAGACTGCAATGCAGCACAGCTCATCGAGATGGCATTAGACCGAAATGAGGGCTGTCTCACTGATACCGGCGCCTTGCGCGTTGAAACGGGACACCGAACAGGACGCTCGCCCGCAGACCGCTATGTAGTGCGCGAAGCATCGAGTGAAGACGCGATCGAATGGGGCAGTGTAAACCGAGAGTTCTGTCCCTCAAAATTCGATGCGCTATGGGATCGTGTGAAAGCACATATCTCAACCCGAGAGCAGTGGGCCCAGCATCTACATGTCGGCGAGCATCACGACCACTATTTGCCTGTAAAAGTGGTCACAGGAACAGCCTGGCAAAGCCTCTTTGGGCGGAATATGTTTATTCGACCCGAGAATTACAACCCCTCGGATAAAGCCGAGTGGAAAATCATGAACGTCGCAGATTTCGTGTGCGACCCTGAGCGCGACGGCACGAACTCAGAGGGTGTCGTCATCATCAACTTTGGGCAACGAAAAGTTCTGATTGCGGGCATGCGTTACGCCGGTGAAATGAAAAAGGCGATGTTCTCAGTGCAAAACTTTTTATTACCTGAGAAAGACGTGCTACCCATGCACTGTTCCGCAAACATTGGCGACGAGGGCGATACCACTCTCTTTTTCGGCCTCTCTGGAACCGGGAAAACGACCCTTTCAGCAGATCCCGCTCGTTACCTCATTGGTGACGACGAGCACGGTTGGACACAGGGCTCAGTGTTTAATATCGAGGGCGGCTGTTATGCAAAAACCATCGACCTGAGTCAGAAAAATGAGCCCATTATTTGGGATGCGATCCGCTTTGGTGCAATTGTTGAGAATGTAGCCCTCAATGACGCTCGACACGCTGATTACTCAGACACGACTCTCACCGAGAACGGTCGCTGCTGCTATCCCCTATACCATGTAGAGAAACGCTCAGCGACTAATATGGGGGGCGAGCCCAAGTGCGTTATCTTCTTGACCTGTGACGTCACGGGTGTGCTTCCACCCATCAGCCTTTTATCCAAAGAGGCCGCCGCATTTCATTTCTTATCAGGCTACACAGCACGTGTAGGCTCAACGGAGCTGGGTGCAGAAGCGGGCATTCACCCCACGTTTAGCACCTGTTTTGGGGCACCCTTCATGCCACGCCCGGCACAAGATTACGCCGACTTGTTAATGAAGCGAGTCGCTGATTTTGGCTCTCAGGTCTACCTCGTCAATACGGGTTGGACCGGCGGCTCCGGCGGCTCTGAAGGTAAAGGGAGTCGTTTCCCCATTCCGGTAACACGAGCCGTGGTGGCTGCAGCGCAAAGCGGTGCATTACTCAATGTCGAAACCAAGCATCTCGACGCACTGAACCTCGACTTTCCCGTCAGTATTCCGGGCGTGGCGAGCGAGTACATTGACCCTCAAGCAAGCTGGGGTAACGATGCGGCGTATGATGCACAGGCTACAAAGCTTGCCAGTTTATTCAGAGACAATATTGAGAAGTTTGACGTAAGCGACGACATCATCTCTGCAGGACCGGCAGGGTAAAATACCTGTCTCAAAAAAAGGGGGCTCATCGCCCCCTTTTTTATATTCCTCGTTTAAGGCACATCGTTTTACGTGCCTCGTTTTACGTGCCTCGTTTTACGTGCCTCGTTTTACGTACCTCGTTTTAGATGCCTCGCTTAAACCATGGGCGGCACGGGGTCTGATCCCGCGCTCTTTATTTCCCGTTTCGTCACACGCATAAGCAACTTGCCCATGTCATCACCGAGGAGATACAGCGCAGGGACCAGTACCAGCGTAACGCCCGTTGCAAACAGCACCCCGAAAGACAGTGAGGTCACCATCGGGATGAGAAATTGCGCTTGGACACTGGTTTCCAACATGATCGGCACAAGACCCACAAATGTGGTGACTGAGGTGAGAATAATAGGGCGAAAGCGATCAGTGGCGCCCTGCAGCAAGGCATCGACCAGCTCCATGCCCTCGGCGCGCAAATTATTCACGCGATCAATCAAGACGAGGTTGTCATTAACGACCACCCCCGCGCAGGCGATCACGCCCATGATCGAGAACATACTCACCTGCCAACCCAGCAACCAGTGGCCGAAAATCGCGCCCATCAAGCCAAACGGCACTGCGGTCAAGACCAGTAATGGCTGCCAGTAAGACTTAAATGCGATTGCCATCAAACCAAAAATAACCAGCATTGATAGTGATCCCATATAGACCATTGCTTGCTGAAACTCGATCTCCTCTTGCAACTCGCCATCCATATTAATGGTCAGTCCGGGATAACGCTGAAGCCACATGGGACCGTCACTGCTCAGTACTGACTCGACAATGGCGCGGGGCGCGGCGCCGTCCTCTGACACGTCAGCACTGACTTCCAAGGTCCGCAATCGGTCAAGTCGCTCAATTGACTGATAACCCGTCTCAACACGGTATGTCGCAACCGTCGAAAACGGCACTTCTGCTCCATCGCGCGTCCGGATGTACATGGCGTTAATATTTGCAATCGCGCGACGTTCGGCCTCGGGATAGCGGACCATGACTCGAACATCCTCACCATTGCGAGGTACTCGCTGAACCTCCTCGCCATAAAACGCTTGCCGGATTTGACGAGCCACGTCTGTAAGCGTCAGGCCTAAGTTCTCTGCAGCAGGTTTCAGCGATAAAACCAGCTCCTCCATTGGCGCATCAAAGCTATCACTAACGTCAAAAACACCAGGATAACGCTCCAAGGCGAGACGAACATCCTGCGACAAGACCTCTAAATCCGCGATGCTATCAGACGCAAACAAGAGCGTGATGGGTTTTCCTGGATCACGTATCGTGTAATCAAAACGCACATCTTTCGCTCCCGAAAGATCGCCTAAGCTCGCACGCAGTCGGTTGGTCATTTCCTCCGTGTCCAAATCATCGTTGACTGTCTGAACTAATAAATCGACCTTGTTACCGCCCGCAACCCCCAAAATATTATCGATGGCGGGCTCATCTTTGTACCGCGGTTGATTGTTGTAACTGGCCTTTAATTCCTCGGCCGCAACCACTAAACGATCGCGCATCGCCTGCGAGTCGCTAAAAGCCCCTCCTTGCGGCAACTCGACCATCCCCACAACAAAGTCTGAATTAACGCGGGGGAAAAAAGCGCTTTTAAGATAACCGCCACCAAAGAGTGCCAGGCTGAAAGAGAGTAAGACTAAAAAGAAGCCTCCAACCATTGCGTGATTCCGCAGACACTTTGCGAGAAAAGGTCGGTAGCGCTCGTTGGCAAACCAAGATAAGCCACTTGCACACGCCATCCGTGTTCGCGTGAGCCAGCCTGCGTCGGCAACCTCTGGCTCTGGCTTCATGTGCGCCAGGTGCGCCGGTAAAATAAGGAGGCTTTCAATGAGTGAGAAGGCCAAGGCGAGACACACCACCACCGGAATACCCTTTGAAGCGGGACCCCATTCGCCCGGCAAGAAAAACATGGGTGCGAAAAACACCATAGTACTGATCACGGCGAAGACCACGGGCTTGACCACCTGTCGTGTCCCCACCAAAGCGCCGTGCACGCCACTCAAGCCTCTGGATTGTGCCGAATGCACCGACTCCCCAACGATAATTGCATCGTCCACCACAATGCCGAGCGTCAACAAAAAGGCAAACAGAGAGATCATGTTGAGGCCCTGACCGGTATAAGGCAGGAGAAACAGGGTCCCCATGTAAGCCACAATAATGCCCACCGACACCCAGAATGCGAGCATGGGCCTCAGAAACAGCATCAACACAATAATGACTAAAAACAGTCCCCCTAAACCGTTACTGACGAGCGTACGGACACGCTCTTTGAAAGATTTTGATGGGTCTTGCCAAAACTCAAGTGATACGCCGTCTGGAAGCGACAGTTCGCGCTCCTTGACCCACGCCTTGACCGTATTGGTCGTCAAAATGACGTCTGGGGAGGTTGTTACAAAAACGTTCAAGCCCAGCGAGCGAGCCCCATTGAACTCAATATCGACATCAACATCTTCGAAAGTGTCGCGCACGACTGCCACATCGCTGAGTAACAACTCTTGGCCGGAAATATCACTGCGCAGAACAATGGACTCAAAATCTGCACGGTCGTAAGCCTGACCTCGGGTTTGTATCAGCAAGTCGCCGCTCTCACGCTGCACCGCACCTGCAGGTAAGTTAATCGATGCGGTTCTCACCGCGGCTGCCACCTGATCGAGCGTCAACTGAAATCGCTTGAGGCTCTCTTCAGAGACCTCTATGGATAACTCATAAGGCCGCGCTGTCTGCAGCTCTACCACGGAGACCCAGGGCTGACGGACGAGTTCGTCACGCAACGTCTCGCCCAACTCCTTCATCTCACGCTCACTTAAGTCTCCATAGATCTGGACACGCCCCATCTGATGTCGATAGGTCCTCTCCGTGACCGTGGGCCTCTCTGCATCGGAGGGGAAACTACGAATTGCGTCGACCCGTGTATTAATGTCATTCGTTAATTTTTGAGTCGGGTAATCGCTCTCCACCTCCACCATCACGATCCCCAGGCCCTCACGCGAGGTGGATCTGAGCTCCTCGATACCATTGAGATCATGGATCGCCTCTTCGATACGAACAGCAATTTGTTCTTCAACTTCGCGAGGGCTCGCCCCCCTAAACTCCATGCGGATTTCAATTTGATTGACTTCTGGAGTCGGGAAAAATTGCTTATCCAGTTTCGGAATACTGGTGTAGCCACCAATGATCAGGAGCACCATTAGCAAATTGCCGGCAATCGGGTTTTTGATAAACCAAGTAATCAGTCCGTTCACGTCAATTTACCGCCCGCTGAGTCGCCACACGAAGACCAGGAAACAGCGTGTTGTTGAGCTGCGTCACCACGCGTTCACCGCTGGCGAGACCCGACACCCACACCGACGCGCCTTGACGGTTGATGATTCCGACATCCCGTCGCTCAAGCCTCGACTCCTCGCTTACAACAAGAACATGTCCATCCGGACTCAAAGCCGCGTTTGAAAGCTCAATGACATTGGGAACTGGGCGTCCCAGCAATTCAGCGCGCGCGAACATCCCGGGCGTGAGAACCGGCCTACCCAGCGCGAGGTCAGACGTTCCGGGGAATTCTGCAATGATCGTGGCCACGCGACTCCGCCGATCAAGCTCTGCCTCTGAACGCATAATCGGTGCAGAAAACTGCCAGGCTCGCCCACCGATATCGACCGAAACCCTTGAAGACGAGCCGACCATACCGTCGGACGAC
>ENA-OREB01000752-OREB01000752.1-marine-metagenome-genome-assembly--contig:-NODE-752-length-15981-cov-2.510501_pt1 | contig 15981 bp, 10 predicted proteins | sample MGYA00248625_ERZ508552 | MGnify/ENA primary metagenome ERZ508552 (study PRJEB26219, sample SAMN06267888) | marine metagenome | isolation source: Monterey Bay, California, USA | place: USA:Monterey Bay...
CATGATTCTCCATGAAAATTTTTATATCTTCAACGCTCTTTAGAGTTTCATAAAGATGATGCTTTTTTAGCTGATATCTTAATGTAGAAATTTCTTGTTCTATATCTTGTAATCTATTCATTTTTTTTAATCAAATTTAATATTATATTATAATTTAATCTCTAAGCTGATGTATAAATTTCTGTCTGGTGAAGGAATAATTCCTGGTCCAGGATAACCTGTTGCTCTTCTTGTGAAATAATAATTATTTAATACATTGTTTACACCTGTTTCTAATTTAAATTTTTTGTAAGAAAATGAAAAAGAAACATCTAAGATATCATAAGCTGGAATTTCTCCAATAACTCCGCTTAAGTTTCCGAGTTTAGCATTGGTAGCATCTGTAAATTGTCTAGATAAATAGGTGTATTGTATATTAGATAGTAGATTTTTATAACCAAATCTAATACCAGTTTTAAAATTTATATTTGGAACAAATTCTACTTTATTTCCCTCTACACCGTTAACTTGAGATGAAGTATATTTAGAATCAATAATTGATATATTAGTAAAATAATTAAAAATTAAATCATTATCTCTAATAAATATTTTATTAAGATTAAAATCAACTAGGGATTCTATTCCATAAACTAAAGCGTCACCAACGTTACCACGTTCACTTTTTACACTTCCATCAGAGAAGGCTTTTTGAACAAAACCAATACGGTCGTTATATACAAGCCCGAAAGCTCCTATATCGTAGGATATTTTACTTTTATAATTTCCTCTAAATCCTATATCTGAAGTAAATCCTTTTTCATCATCTATATCTGGACTAATTGTAAAAGCCGGGTTAATAATACTAATATCAGCAAAAGTTACTGAGCGATAGTTTTGGGAGATGTTTCCATAAATTTCAGTATTCGTAAGAGGCTTATAACTAATTCCTATACCCAATAAAACAAATGTTCTTTTTCTTATTTCACTATCTAAAATAGTTTCGTTTAAAATTACATTCCCGGCTCCATCGGTATTAATTAGTTTGTAATAACCATTACTCTCAGTTTTTATATGTTCGACTCTTAGACCTGGAGTGATCGATAATTTTTCGTTAATATATATTATATTTTCTCCAAAACCACTAATGTTAAGGTTAGGGTAAGTATAATTGGATTGGTTTATGTAATTAGGAAAGTCATCTAACTGAAAATCAAAATTAGCATCTGATCCATTAGACCCCGGTCCTTGTTGACCTGTATTATTTGATTTGTAGAATTTAGATCCTATAAGTAAATTAGATTTTTTATTTGATATTTGGTATTGATGTAATATTCTTGCCTCAAAGCCATAATTATTAAAATCTCCTTTAATTAAATCCCTTTCATCTAAAGAGTCTACTTGGTCAACACGATTCGTTCTAAATCCTAAGGCATTCCTTGTTGCGTTTAATCCAAAGGCATTAATTGTTAAATTTGTTTTGCTTGAAAATTTATGAGAAAATTTTAAATTATATAAAAGCCAATCAATAGAAAACCAATTTCTACTCCGATTACTTTGAAATGGGTTTTCATAAAACATCTGATCATTTAATCCTCCTGCTTGTTGAGCTAGATATGAAAAATAGGTTATCTCTGCTTTTAGCGATGTAAGATCATTAAATTGATATCCTATATGTCCATAAGCATTTTTAGATTCAAATTCTGAATTTGGTCTAAAACCATTACCTCTCTTGTAGTTAAAAAAAGAATAATAACTCCACTTTTCTTTGCTACCACTTATACTGGTAAAATTTGTGTACAACCGGTTACTACCTAGCGTATTCCTGACAACTACTTCAACAGGTTTATTAGGGTTTGGTGGCTTCATTATAAAATTCACTAGGCCTCCAAATTGCGTACCATATTGTAATGAAGCTGCACCTCTGATAACTTGTATTTCCTTTAGAGCTTCTGAAGCTGGTGTATAATAACTCTCAGGGTATCCTAATACATCAGCACTAATGTCATATCCATTTTGACGGGTATTAAAATTAGAAGTACGGTTAGGGTCCAAACCCCTACCTCCAATATTTAGTTGCAATCCTGCATCATCATTTTGAAAAATATTTAATCCTGCTACTTGACTAAAAATTTGCCTTGCATTATTGGATGCAAGATTTGCCATTGATTGGTCTACTAAAACTACTTCTGTTTTTTTACCTGCATAAATAGAGGTTCCTTCTACATCTTTTAAACGACTTAGCTCAAATACTTTTGCTTTTCTAGCCTTTATTTCAACTTCGTTTAATTGTTCTGACAATACTGACAAATTTTGATTAATTGAAACATCTTCAGTTATTACAAGATCAAGTTCAGAAACTTCATAATTAAGAGTATAAAATATTAAATGAAGCTCTTTTATTTTAGTTTCAAAAAGGAAATATCCATCTGAATTAGATGTTGCTAAAAGACCATAATCTCTATCGAAAATACTAACTTTATCGATTGGAAAATTTGTACTTGTGTCAGTTATTACACCCGTAATTTTATTTTGAGAAACTAAGTTTAAACTTACAAAACTCAAAATACATAATAATTTAAAGTCCTTTAATTTCATCGTTTAGTGGTAGTATCCAATTTTTGTGTTTCCAGGATTCTTTTTCTTTATATAAATCTATACTTTTATCAATAAAAGGCTGACTTAATCTTCCATTTAGAGCTACATAGCTCTCTGCAAATACTTGAATGTTTTTGTGACCCTGTTTTTTAAAATGGTCCCCTAAATAATGAGCATATTCTAAAATAAAATCTGGCTGAAAGCTCATTTGTTTTTCTTGTAGAGGAGTTAAAAAATCTTGGTTATCTACATAAAAATAATTATTTGTCTCTGCGTTTACTATCTTGAAGTTAGTATATCCCATCTTTTCAATAAGCATTACCCTCCAGGAAAATCGGTACCCTTCTTCTGTCCAGAATAGTTCTCCAGGATAAGTTAGGTATCTAAATGGGAATAAAAGTTGGACACTTAAAAATAAAAAAACAATAGTTAATGAAATTTTTCTGTTTAATAATGGATATACCTCATTAATTAATATTTCATTTTTTAACTTTAATAAACGATTGATTCTTTTTCTCAGAAACGAAATAATTTTTTTGTGGAAATTTGAATCAAAGAAAATTAGAGTTGAAATAATCATCACATATGGAAACATGCCTATAGGGAACAGGACTCTGGTAAACACATGAAAAAATACCACTAAAATAAAAGCGAAAATTCTAGTTCTTTTATAGAACAATAAAAAAGGAATTAATAAATCGTAAAACATTCCCGACCAACTCATAGCGTAATGAAACCAATTTTGTTGCATCAAATTTTCCCCTAAAAAAGGTAAATCGTATTTTGAAGGTAACCAAATCTTTAGTGGCATGGCTTTCAACAACCAATCAGAATTTATTTTTGCTAACCCAGCATACAAATACACAATAGTCAACATGATTTTTATAGTATCGATAGTCCAATTTGGAACTAAGTTGTACGATTTTTTTTGTAGATAGGAATCTAAAGAGAATGAAGCATTTAAGGGTAAAAAAATCATTAGAAAGCTCATCATACTTATGAAATAATAATGATTCAAATAAATCGTCTTATCCATTAATTCTATATAAGTAAAACTTAAAAAAAAGGTAATGATTGCAATCCGATATTTAAAACCCAAGGCGATAAAAATTGTAGCTAAACAACAAATAATAAATAAAATATAGGTAAAATTACCTAGTGGTTTTACCCATTCAAAACCAAAATAAGAAAAATGAAAATTGGGTTGTATATAGATTGTTTCAATCCAACCTTTTATCCAGAAACGAATGATGCCGTAACACATCATGATTCCAAATCCAATCCTAAAAATAACTAGGGGAGAAACATCTGTAGTTTTATTTAAATATGTATTTAGATTTTTTGCCATGAAAAGATCGGCTAAAATACAATCTTTATTTATTAATCTCCATCTGCATCTACATAATCAACACTAATATTGAATGCTTGAAGCATGTCTACTTTGATTAATACAACCACTGTTTGTAATGCATCATACGCTTGAGTCATTTTTGTGTTGTCGTTATTAATTTGGTCAAAATAATTATCATCTAGAATAGAAATTTTAGCTCTAGCTTCATCTAATTGATTATTAATTAGGTTGACTAAGTCATTCCTATCCAAATAATTGAGATAATCTTTAAAACCTACTCCGCTATCATTAGTATTATAATGCGTTCCATTAAATAAATTTTGAAAAGCATTTAAGGCCTCTAGAGTAAGGTCTTTTGAAGTTTCTCTAACATAATATCCTTCTACAGTGTGAGGTAATGGGCTTGAAGAAAAATTTCCTGCTGGGATTCCTATTTTATTTGCTCTTAGTCCTTTTTCAAAATAATAAATGAAATCATTTACAAATTTATTTACTGCGCTTGATGCTGAATTTTCCGTACTAGCAATAAATTCATCTCGATAAGCGGTGGTCCAGTCATTTAATACAATTTCAGTAATGCTTTTCATTTGGTCAATAAGTGATGACACATAATTTTTATGATTTTGTCCATAATCTTGATTATTATAGGTGTCTAATATCTCTGCATCGTTATCACCTATGCCATAAAGCATATAGTCTAATGCAGGAAAACCTGCTGCATCATTGTTGTTAGGATTAAATAGATCAGCATTACCAGTGGTTATGTTATCTTGAATCTCATCGGTATTTGTTGGGTAGACATTCATTTGGTAATGATAAAAATTCTCTTCAGCTTTACCAATATTAAACATTTCTAATGATTGCCAAACCATGTACGATTCTAAAAAATTGTTTCTAAGAACTTCTAAGTTTTCTTGATTAGAATTTGCAATAAAATTTTCTTTTGCAGACACCAATAAACCTAGTTGTTGAGTTAGGTCTTGATAGGCAGGAATGATAATATTATCTGCTAGATTAGTTTGCAAGCTTCCCCTATCAAAACTTTCATTTTGGCTGTTATCCAAATCATCACCTTCGGAGCAGGCAAACATGAATCCAATTGAAAATGTTATTGATAAAATAATTTTTTTAAACATAGCACTTTATTTTTTTGCAAAAATAAGAATGTAGTTGCCATATAAAAATTAATATGGCAACTACTTTTTGATTAATTCATTAAACAATTTTAGTTGGCTGCTTGTTCAACTGTAAATCCGAATTCAGCAGCAATATCTTCGGACATTTGATCCAACGTTTCTGGAGTTACATCCCAAAAACCATTGTCTTCCATAAGTGTGTTTATATAACCATCTACCATAGATTTTGATACATAAGGAGCATCTGTCATTGGATTTCTTGTAAATTGAAGACTGTATATAAAACCAAAACCTTCCGATAAATCATGAAAAGCACTTGGTAAATCTTCATTTGCAATTTCACTCTTTCCACCTTGTAAATAATATACTGCTCTAATTCCAATTATCATTGAAATTTTTTCTCTTAAAATTTCTACTTGCTCGTCACGAACAGTATAGTTTTTAGCAACAATAGCTGCTCTTCCTAATTTAAAAGCATTATAAATATCATCGGCTATTCCAGCAAAATCCGAATCACCTTCAACTTTATCTAAGTACTTGTTTAAAAAGCTATCTACACCTAATACTGGTGAAGTTTCATCTTCTTCAGCACCATATAAATATCCAAAAGCTTCATCCCATTTGTGTTCCATAGTGGTATAATCTTTACCATCAACTAAAACATCATTGTCATTATTAGTTATATTATCACCTGCATCGAGTACAGCAGAACTTAAGTAATTGTTACATATTTGATCAGCTAGAAATGCACCATTTAATGATTTTGCAAATGCTTGGTTATATTCTAATCCTTTTTCGTTAACATAACGAATAGATCCACCTAATTCTTGGGCTAAACCAGCATTTCCAGGGCTTGCTGTATTTTCCCAATTAGGAAATACATCATTAACCTGAGAGGAAATCCAGCTATCAAAATCTGCTTTAATTGCATTAGCATCCGTTGAATTTGAAGAGAAATAATCCGCAGATCCAGCTGTTTTACTCCTTACATTTTTTGAAGAAGCATTTAATTCTAGCATATCTGGATCGCTAAAATCTTGATCGCCTTCGACGTGAGCAAACATTGCGTCTAAGCTTACTTCATCGCGTGTTTCGTCTTTAAGAGCAGAAATTAACTCTTCTGCCATTGCTATACGTTGAGATTGACCTGAATAGCTTACTGTGTTTTCTCCGTTTCTAGTAAATAGATAAGTAGCAGGAGCATCAACATTTTGGTTGTTGTTGTTGTTGTTACCGTTGTTATTATCATCGTCACTTGAGCATGATATTAATACCAAAGCTGATATTAATATTGTAAATAATTTTTTCATTTTATTTTATTTTTATTTAGACTTATTATAAATACTGAGCAAATATATAATAGAAAATTATAAAAGCAAAACTTATTTAGAATTAATCTTAATAAAAATTAAAAATAATTTAAATTGAATTTTATCAGAGAACTTTTCATTGTTCAGAAATAAATTATTAGTAGTGTTGGGCGAAACGTTTTCGGTAAAAATTTTATTACCAAAAGCAAAAACAGTTTGAGTTATAACCCAAGCTAAAAAATAATTATAATATGTCTACCAATAGTCAATCAATAATTCTTTGCTATATAATCCTTCATTATAGCAATATCTTCCTTCGAAGTTAAATCGGGGACATGCTCTGCAAAAGGAATTCCTTTTATATAATTATTGGACTCACGAATCATATTTAGGATAGCTGTGGGAAGTTCTTTTTCGTCTCGTTTAATATCTATGGGGCAATTTTTTAAAAAAGAATAAATTTCAGTCCCCGTAAATTTAAATACATTCATACTGACCCTAAAGTTACCTTCTGCATCCTCATAGTCATTTATTTTTTCTTTGGAAGGCTTTTCAATAATAGCTTCCAATTGAGAATTTTCATCGACTAAGGTCAATGCAAAGCGTTCTATTTTTTCCATCGGAAAGAGCAAAGCATCCCGATCATAATTGATAAAAGCGTTTGCGTCTTTACAGATTAACAATGCTTGCAATGCTGCTACCGAGTATAAATTATCGCTATTGCATACGGTAAATACTTCATGTTGTAATTCTGGAAATTGCGTTAAGGCCTGAAACAGCGCATCTGCAGTTCCAAAAGGTTTGTCTCTTCCTTTAGGAATATACTGGATCGCATAGGATATAGACAGACCTCTAAAACTATTATCTTTTAGTTGTTTACCATAATATTCTTTAAATAATGCTCCTTGCTCGCCAATCACAATAACTACTTTTTTATAACCTGCTTTTTCGGCGTTTAGTAACAGAAAATCTAAAATAGGTCGTTTAGCATTTCCAAATTCCAATAATGCTTTACTTCTGGTATTGGCATTTTTTAATTCTTCTTCCGAAAGATTTTTTGAAATCATGGAATTTTTCATTCTGGAGGAAGCACCTCCTGCAAGTATGATTATGTTTTTATTCATTAAAAATTTTTGTTCCGGAAGTTACTTTAACCGAATAAGCATCTTTTGCTCCAGCATTTTTGATCGCTTGACTAATTTTTATTTGTAAATGAACAGGAGCAAGGGCTACAATGCACCCGCCGCCGCCAGAACCAATAATTTTTGCACCATAGGCTCCTGCATTTAATGCGGCATCGATCATTGCATCTATTCTAGGAATTGTAATTTTTAAATTGTTTTTTAAAACCTGATGATGTTGACTCATTAAATCTCCAATAAGCGAATAATTCAAAGTAGTTTTTTTTAATTCAATTAAAGCTTTCTGAGTAATTACATGATTTTGTATGGCTGCATAAAAATAAGGAACTAAGTCATCTGGCAGTGAATTTTGATGAGTTTCAAAGTCTTTTAAAGTCGCTTTTTCTAAATTAAAAAAGGTGTCAATTTTTTTTACAATATCTATCGCTTTTAAAGCATTACCTTTGATATTTCCCAATACTCCTAGGGTATCTTTACCAATTCCAGATTCACCTAATACTAGTCCATCAAGAGTTTTTCCTATTATTTCGTATTTAAAATCAGCACCCGTTTTTAAGAAAATAACATGACCAATACCAATGGTATATTGGTCCATCTTACCTCCTGGCGAACTATGTTCTAAAACTTCTGCTTCGTAGGCTAATTGAGCAATAAAATCAGGTTGCAGCTGTTTTTTTGTGCCAAACGCTTTTAATAAAAAATGAACCCAAACAACCACTAAGGCTGACGAACTAGAAACCCCTGCATTAATAGGAATGTTACCACTTATTTGAATATTATAACCGCTATCTATACAAACTCCGTGTCTTCTAACGACCCTTAACGCAGCGGCAAAATGATCTCCTTTTTCAAGATCTTCGAACTTTTCGGATACTTCAATAATCCTTTCAGAATTAATGTTTGGAAGCTTTATATATAATTTTTGATGCTTATTTGCTACTGCTTTTAAATTAATAAAACGGGCTATAGAACAAGCAATAACCGGTAAACCTAAATAATCTTGGTGATCTCCAAACAAACAAATTCTTGCAGGAGCTTTTATATAAATAGACCGACTCATACGTTTAGTAGGTGTTTTTATTCCATTGATAAGGTTTTCTTTTAACCCAATCTCCTCGTGTAAAATCAGGAAAATCTTGAGGTTCTCCATTATTGGCAATTGATATTTCAGAAAGGGGAGTGATAGCACTCCATGCTGCAGCATCATAAACATCTAGGGGGGGGGCAATATTTTGTTTAGCGGACTCCACAAAAGCATTAATCACAAAAAAATCCATTCCGCCGTGACCTGCTCCTTCAGCGTGTTTGCCAAATCGTTTCCAAAGAGGATGATCATAGTGCTCGAGCCATGGGCTTGCATCATCCCAACGGTGCGCTTTTTCTGTTTTACCCTCGATGTAGATACGATTTCCATCAACTTCCCAGAGTCCTTCGCTACCTTGTACTCTAAAACCAAGTGAATAGGGTCGTGGAGAGTTACAATCGTGAGTAACAATAATAGTTTCTCCATTGGCAGTGTCAATGGTAGAGGTGATAATATCACCTTGTTTAAATGTTAATTTAGCGTTAGGGTGATCTTTGCCACCTACCTCTTTGATATATTTGTTCAATCCAATTCCTTTGGTAGCATGGGAAGTCATCGATACAAAACGGTTACCACGATTGATGTTGCACATAGTCGCAACAGGACCTACACCATGAGTTGGATACACATCGGCATTTCGCATCAACGAGTGTTGGGTTCGCCAAGCAGACTCTGAAATTCCTTTTTCACCAAATTCAGCTCCTTTACCGTAAGCAGTTTTACCATCGTTAAATTTTACAAAACGTAAATCGTGTTGGTAACCACATCTAAAATGTAATAATTCTCCAAATATATTTTGTTTTACCATATTTAAAACAGCTAAAATATCTCTACGATAACAGACATTTTCTAAGATCATTAAATGCGATCCTGTTTCTTCATGTACATTCACTAAATCCCAGCACTCTTCCATGGTATTGGCAGCAGAAACTTCCAATCCAGTAAATTTTCCTGCTTTCATTGCATCTTTAGCCATTTTGGTATGCCACAACCAAGGGGTCGAAATAATCACAGCATCCAATTCTTTTAGAGCTAGTAAATTGCGATAGTCATAATCGTATTTCCCAAAAACTTTTGCTTTATTTTGTCCCTTTTTTGTAATTAAATCCTGAGCTATGGAAATTCTTTTTGAATCGATATCACAGATTGCAGTTACTCGACAGTCATCTCTTAATAAAAGGTTATTTAAATGATTGATTCCTCGCAGACCAACACCAATTAAGCCAATATTTAGTGTTTCCTTGATACTAGTACTCCCAAAAGTTAATTGTGGAGCCAAAGCAATTCCCGCTCCTAGGGCTGCGGTTTGCTTTACAAAATTTCTTCTTGAACTCATGGTGATTAATTTAATTGTAAGTGGTTACCTAACAAATTTAAAATAATTATAGAAATAGTGTAAGTATTCAAGTTTAATTTTGACTATGGTTGTATGAAAATAAATTTTATAAAAAAGTAGGAACTGCTTGTTGCAATATTTTAAAAGTATACCATACCATTGATAAATTATTAATAGAATAAAATAGTTCTTGTTTTTCTATCCATTACTGAGCTTTTTTTTGCTACTAACTTTAGTTTCACAATCCGCTTGTATCCTAAAATCATTACATTTGTATCAATTAAGAGAATAGATTTATGAATATTATAAAACAAGGGTTTTTGTCTGATATAGAAATTGCACAAGCCAATAATATGAGGCCTATTAAAGAGGTTGCAAATAAGTTAACTATTGCGGAAGACGATATGGAAGTGTATGGTAAGTTCAAAGCGAAATTACCTATACGATTAATCGATGAGCGTAAAGTAGCAAAAAGTAATCTGATTTTAGTAACGGCACTCACACCCACTCCAGCTGGAGAGGGAAAAACAACCGTCTCTATTGGATTAACCGAAGGATTAAATAAAATAGGGAAACAAGCAACGGTTGTATTAAGGGAACCCTCCTTAGGGCCGGTATTTGGAATTAAAGGAGGAGCTGCTGGTGGAGGGTACTCTCAAGTAGTACCTATGGAAGATATCAATCTTCATTTTACAGGTGATTTTTCGGCTATTGAAAAAGCTAATAATTTACTTTCCGCATTAATAGACAACAACCTACAATCAAAAACAAGGAACTTAGGAATCGACCCTAGAACCATCGCCTGGAAAAGAGTGATGGATATGAATGACAGAGCATTACGTGATATTACTATTGGTTTAGGAGGGACTGCAAACGGAATTCCAAGACAAGACGGGTTCAATATCACTCCTGCTTCTGAGGTAATGGCTATTTTATGTATGGCTAAAGATTTTTCTGATTTAAAAGAACGCTTAGGAAATATTTACATCGGTCAAACTTTTGAAAAAAAATCTATTTACGCAAAGGATTTAAATGCAGAAAACGCCATGGCAATATTATTAAAGGATGCCATCAATCCAAATTTAGTTCAAACTTTAGAGGGAAATCCTGCTATCATTCATGGGGGTCCTTTTGCCAATATTGCTCAAGGAACCAATACTATTTTAGCTACTAAAATGGGAATGACCTTATCAGAATATGTTGTCACCGAGGCGGGGTTTGGAGCAGATTTAGGTGCTGAAAAATTTTTAAACATCAAATGTGTGTCTGGAGGATTAAAACCCAAAGCGGTAGTTTTAGTAGCTACTATAAGAGCTTTACGTCACCATGGGGGCGCAACTAAGGACCAATATAATGATGCTAGCGTAGAAAGAGTTGAAAAAGGTTTTGAGAACCTTGAAAAACATATTGAGAATATGAAGAAGTTTGGGTTAAACCCGGTAGTAGCTATTAATTCATTTTTCTCAGATAGCGATGATGAGGTACAATTAGTTCAAGAACGTTGTGCCAATATGGGAGTAAAAGCAGTTGTATCAGAAGGCTTTACGAAAGGCGGTGAGGGGACTAAAAACCTAGCCATCGCAGTAGTTGAAGAAATTGAAAATGGATCGAATGAGTTCAAACAATTATACCATTGGAAAGCACCTGTAAAAGAAAAAATTGAAATAATAGCCAAGGAGATCTATGGTGCCGATGGAGTTGAGTATTCTAAGAAAGCGTTAATAGGGCTTCGTAAAATTGAAAACTTAGGTTTGGACAATGTAGCGGTGTGTATGGCAAAAACTCAGAAATCTTTTTCAGACAATGATAAATTAACCGGAAGACCCACCGGTTTTAGTGTCACTGTTAGAGAATTTGAGTTTGCAGCTGGAGCGGGATTTGTGATTCCTATTTTAGGAAATATGATGCGTATGCCTGGTTTGCCAGCAGTACCTGCTTCGGAGGGAATGACTATCGATAATAATGGAAAAATTTCTGGATTATCTTAGTTATCTTCTAAGTTTTATGATAGTAATAACCTGTCAATAAACTTAATTTAATTTTTAAAAAACAGATGATTAAATAATCATAACATTTGTTATTTTTGTAGTCTTAAAATAAGTCCTATTAATTTGGAAAAATAACACTTTATGAATTTACACGAATATCAAGGAAAAGAAATGTTAAACAGTTTTGGAGTTGAAATTCAACGAGGAATTGTTGCGCAAAATCCAGCTGAAGCTGTTGCTGCCGCTAAAAAATTAACGGAAGATACCGGTACAGGTTGGCACGTTATAAAAGCACAAGTTCATGCCGGCGGACGTGGAAAAGGTGGAGGTGTTAAATTAGCAAAGAGCCTAGTAGAAGTAGAACAAATTGCAGATCAAATTATTGGAATGCATTTAGTAACTCCTCAAACTACGACTGAGGGAAAACTAGTGAGTCAAATTTTAGTTGCAGAAGATGTTTATTATCCGGGCGATTCAGAACCAAGCGAATTTTATATAAGTGTTTTAATGAATAGAGCAACCGGTAGAAATATGATCATGTATTCAACGGAGGGAGGAATGGATATTGAAGCAGTCGCTGAAAATACGCCACATCTTATATTTAATGAGGAAATTGATCCGACTCTGGGTTTACTTCCTTTTCAAGCCAGAAAAATTGCATTTAATTTAGGATTAAGCGGTAAGGCATTTAAACAAATGACAAAATTTGTTTCTTCTTTGTATACTGCTTATGTTAAATCGGATTCATCATTATTTGAAATTAATCCAGTATTAAAAACAAGTGATGATCGTGTTATTGCAGTTGATGCGAAAGTAACTATCGATGATAATGCCTTGTTTCGTCATAAGGACTACGAAGCACTAAGAGATTTAAGAGAAGAAAACCCTGTGGAGGTTGAAGCTAAAGCAGTTGGTTTAAGTTATGTAGATCTAGATGGTAACGTAGGTTGTATGGTTAATGGAGCTGGATTAGCAATGGCAACCATGGATTTAATAAAGCAAGCAGGTGGAGATCCTGCTAATTTTTTAGATGTGGGAGGTACAGCTGATGCAGAACGTGTTGAAATTGCTTTTAATTTAATACTTAAGGATCCAAATGTAAAAGCTATCCTAGTAAATATATTTGGAGGAATTGTTAGATGCGATCGAGTAGCACAAGGAATTATAGATGCCTATAAAAGTATTGGCTCAATTGAAGTGCCAATTATAGTTCGTTTAGAAGGAACCAATGCTGATATTGCAAAAAAATTAATTGATGACAGTGGCTTAGATGTATATAGTGTAATTGAATTCCAAGAGGCAGCTGATAAAGTACAAGAAGTATTAGCTTAGTTTAAGTTTTCATAACAAAAAAAACTAATTTTTTTTTGTTATAGATAAAAAACGGTTTCAATTTAACAGTAGATTATAAATTATAATTTTCTGTTAATGTGTTACTTATAATTAAAATTAAGTATGCTTGAATAATATATTTATTATATATTTGTAATTCTGAACTAACCTTCAAAAAATATTTTTTTAAGTCTTTTATCGATTACAAAAAGACCGATCGTACACAAAAAAATGGTTGAGATTTCATAATTGAAATTTAATTTGGTTAGTTAGTTGATATAACCACGTGCTTCTCAATCGGTACGTGGTTTCTTTTAAAACTATATTAACTTCGTTGTTTTGCAGAAATATTTAATGAGTCTCCTAGGGATTGTTTTAAATCTTTTAATTCTTTCTCAGTTAAATATCGCCATTTACCAGTAGGTAATTTCCCCAATTCTATATTCATAATACGTTCTCGTTTTAGAGTTTCCACCTCGTAACCTAAATGCTCACACATTCTTCTTATTTGACGATTTAAACCTTGTATTAAGGTGATTTTAAAAACGAATCGGCCAATTTTTTCTACCTTACATTTTTTGGTAACTGTATCTAATATTGGGACGCCTGACTGCATTCTTTTAATAAAACTATCTGTAATACGTCTATCCACTTTTACAAGGTATTCTTTTTCGTGTTGGTTACCTGCTCTTAAAATTTTATTCACAATATCACCGTCGTTTGTCATTAACAATAATCCCTCACTTGGCTTATCCAGTCTTCCAATATGAAATATTCGTTCTTTATGATTAATAAAGTCTACCACATTACCTTCAACTCTTCTGTCTGTTGTACAGGTAATTCCTACAGGTTTATTTAAAGCAATATAAACTAATTGTTCGCTTTTGGTGATGGTTATATTTTTTACTTTGATAATGTCATTAGGCATCGCTCGATCTCCCAAAGATGCTAGTTGATCATTTATGGTTACTAAACCTTGCTCAATAAATTTATCAGCCTGTCTCCTAGAGCAATATCCACTATCGCTAATCGCTTTATTTAGTCTTTTAGAATCTTGATGATACATGATGTTATGTTTTTTTAAGAAGTTCTAATTCCTTTTGATAATACTTGATAGTATCTCTTAATTTAGCAGCTACTATAAAATCTAACTCTTTTGCTGATTTTTCCATAGATTTTCTCGTATCTCTAATTTTTTTCTCAAGTTGAGGTTGATTTAAGTATTCGTTTTTTGATTCTGCTGCAAGATTATCTATTAAATTAGCGGTATAAACTTGCTGTCTTTCTTTTGTTAATGCGTTGTCTAATGATTTTATTATTGCTCTTGGGGTAATATTATTTTTTGTATTGTAGGCTACTTGTTTTTTACGGCGGTATTCCGTAGCATCTATAGTTTGTTGCATGCTTTTAGTGATTTTATCTGCATACATTATAGCTTTACCATTTAAATTCCTTGCTGCACGACCTACGGTTTGTGTTAAGGATCTAGTAGACCTTAAAAAACCTTCTTTATCAGCGTCTAAAATGGCAACTAAGGAAACCTCAGGTAAATCTAAACCTTCCCTCAATAAGTTGACTCCAACCAAAACATCAAAAATACCTAAACGCAAATCTTGCATGATTTCTACACGTTCTAGGGTATCTACATCACTATGTATATACCTACAGCGTATTTCAATTCTTGCCATATACTTGGTGAGTTCTTCGGCCATTCTTTTTGTAAGTGTAGTAACTAAAATCCGCTCATCTTTTTCGACTCGTAACTGAATTTCTTCTAATAAATCGTCAATTTGATTGAGACTTGGGCGAACCTCTATAGGAGGATCCAAAAGCCCTGTGGGTCTTATGATTTGTTCCACAAAGACCCCTCCACTCTTTTCCAATTCATAATCTGCTGGCGTAGCACTGATATAAATTACTTGATTTTGCATGGTTACAAATTCATCAAACTTAAGGGGTCTGTTGTCCATTGCAGCAGGTAATCTAAATCCGTATTCTACTAAATTTTCTTTTCTTGATCGATCGCCTCCATACATCGCTGAAACTTGGGGTATCGAAACATGACTTTCATCTACTATCATTAAATAATCATCAGGGAAAAAATCTAATAAACAGAAAGGTCTTGTACCTGGTAGGCGTTTATCTAAGTACCGAGAATAATTTTCAATTCCACTACAATAGCCTAATTCTCGAATCATTTCTAAATCAAAATTAGTTCGTTCTTCGAGCCTTTTCGCTTCCAAATGCTTTCCAATTTCCTTAAAATAGGCAAGTTGTTTTGTTAAATCATCTTGGATATCAACGATAGCTTCTTGTAAAATATCTGGTGAGGTAACAAACATATTTGCAGGGTAAATAGTGATACTTTTATAATCTTCAATTAATTTATTTGTATTAATATCAAATGATTCAATAGCCTCAATCTCATCACCAAAGAAATGAATTCTAAATCCATAATCTGCATAGCTTGGAAAAACATCAACAGTATCGCCTTTGATTCTGAAATTACCGTGGTTAAATTCTCCTTCTGTTCTGGAATATAAACTTTGTACTAGCTTGTGTAGCAAAGTGGTTCTGGAAATAACTTCATCTACTTTTAGGGTAATTACATTTTTTTGAAACTCAACAGGGTTACCAATTCCATATAAACAAGAAACGGAGGCAATTACAATCACATCCCTACGACCAGATAAAAGAGAAGAAGTAGTGCTTAAGCGCAGCTTTTCAA
>ENA-OREB01000757-OREB01000757.1-marine-metagenome-genome-assembly--contig:-NODE-757-length-15945-cov-3.499559_pt1 | contig 15945 bp, 9 predicted proteins | sample MGYA00248625_ERZ508552 | MGnify/ENA primary metagenome ERZ508552 (study PRJEB26219, sample SAMN06267888) | marine metagenome | isolation source: Monterey Bay, California, USA | place: USA:Monterey Bay...
TTTGATCAAGCATGGTCAGGCTCGACCAATCGGAAACGCAATAACATCTTTGATCTTCTTTAGTCCAAGTGCGAGCATGACCAACCGATCCACTCCCATCGCCACGCCCGCACAAGCTGGCAAGCCCGATCGCATCGCGTGCAGCAGGCGACTTTCCTCTGGCAATAGAGGCTGGCCATCTTTCACTCTCTCCTGATTGACGACCGAATTCCTTCGAGCCAGTTCATCAGGATCCAATAATTCGTGGTAGCCATTGGCCAACTCGACACCATGGACGTACATCTCAAAACGTTCGGCAACAGGTACTTCTTCCTCGCGAATCACCGCCAACGCAGCTTGGCTGGCGGGCCAATCATAGATGATAACTCCACCCTCAAAACCAAGCTTCGGCTCGATCAACCGAGACAGAATCAAATTTAACCAATCATCACGGGCCGACGCCTCACATGGCATTTCGATCTCTATTCCATGCTGGAGAGCAACAGATTTGAGTTCGCTAACTGCACAAGAAAACGGATCAACGCCTACATACTGAGAAAAAACCTGACGATAGGTCACTCGTTTCGTTTTCGGTTGCCCCAGCATCTCCTCGACTAATTCTCCTAATAAAGCCATGCCTGACTCGAGGTTATCACCAACGCGATACCATTCGAGCATCGTGAACTCAGGATTGTGCATCTCACCCGTTTCGCTTTGCCGAAACGCTTTGCCAATTTGGTAAATCGCAGTCGCTCCACTTGCGACCAAACGCTTCATGCCAAATTCAGGAGACGTCTGAAGCCACAGCATCTCATTCGAATTAGAATCGACACCGGTGATCTGATTTTTTGGAATCCCGACAGGGTGAAGATGGCGGTCGACCACGATATCATGGGAGATCAACGGGGTTTCAACTTCAAAGAATCCTCGGTCATCAAAAAAACATCGCAGTCGTCGCAAAACATCTGCCCGTCGCTGCAGTGCATTAATCTGTGCCGAGGGTAGAAAATCGTCATTCATGGCGATTGCCAACTTTCCTTATCAAAAAACAAATGAAACGCTATGAAACTACAGTTTCTCGAAACCACCTATTCTGTCTGTCAGCTCGCTGCTCATACGAGCGTCCCCGACTGGGCAAGTTCGTATATGGCAGTCATTCGCACCGACGATGAACTGACGATCATTACCGCAACCGACGCAGTTCCTGAAACGGTCAAAGCAGAGCATAATTTTGCCTGCTTTCGCGTCACAGGAAAGCTCGAATTCGACGTGATTGGCGTTATTGCTGCAATCAGCCGAGTGCTCGCAGAATCAGAGATCCCTATCCTATCAGTTTCCACTTACAATACCGACTACTTCTTAATTGCAAATGACAATCTTGATTCAGCACGTTTATCGCTCTCTCAGGCCGGATTTGAAATACTGAACTAATATGTGTGGACGACTAACACTCAGAACTCCGACCACGGCGCTAACCGCCTTGTTTAGTGGGCTCCAGTTCCCTCAACGAGAATTCCGTTTCAATATCTGCCCGACGCAATCGGTTCTCTGCATTCGCCAAGCAAAGTCATCTCAACTCGAATCGGTGGATCTCCGCTGGGGCTTAATTCCATCATGGACAAAAGATACCAAGACCGGTGTGGGCTTAATTAATGCTCGATCGGAAACTGCCGCCACGAAACCCTCGTTCCGAGATGCATTCCAACATCGGCGATGTTTAATAATTGCAGATGGTTTTTTTGAGTGGAAAAAAACTGGATCCACCAAACAGCCTTTCTATATTTGCCGGAAAGACCAGCAACCATTTTGTCTAGCAGGATTATGGGAATCGTGGCAGAACGAAAACCAAACCGCCATCCAAACCTGCACAGTTCTTACCACCTCAGCAAACGAATTCATGGCTCCTCTTCATGACCGCATGCCAGTGTTCCTTGAGCCGAATCAATTTGAACGCTGGCTCGACAAGACAAGTCATCTCGCAGACACGATTCAACCGATGATGTCCCCACTTTCTACGGACTCGCTGCAAGCCCATCCAGTCTCCACATTGGTCAATCGCCCCGGCAACGACTCCAAAGAATGCATCACTCGTTCAAACAAGCCTATCCAGCAAAATCTGTTTTAGCCGCTTGCCGTCAAACCGGGACTCACTTTCCAAGGGGATCGCCGCTTTTCGACATCCATTCCTGAAGCGCCTCAAACATTCGATCGACCTGATCAGTGTATTGGGGGTCGCCAATCAAATCGTTGGTTTCCCAGGGATCCTTTTCTAAATTAAAGAGTTGCTTGCGTCCGCTGTGAGTGTAATACAACAATTTCCACTCACCTTCTCGTACGGCTCGCACACCCTTAGGAACCTTCACATTAGGCATGTACGCACCAAACACCCGATCCAAACCCTGGCTGTTACCGCGAATCACGCTCGCAAATTCAAACGGCTCGGTGTACGCCGGGGCTTTTAGCCCTGCAAAGGACGCCAGAGTTGGATAGAGACCATGAAGATAGGCGAACCCAGTTCTAGTTTCTCCTACGGGGATTCCAGGGCCCGCCAAAATCATTGGCACCCGCCACGATCCGTCATACAAATTTTGTTTTCCCATCAATCCATGCTCACCAACGGCCAGTCCATGATCCGCAGTGAATAGTATCAGGGTATTGTCTAGCTCTCCCATGGCTTTTAGCTTCTCAACCAACTGCCCAATGCGATCGTCAATCTGTGCGCACATCGCAAGGTAAATTGCTCGTTCTTGGCGAACCGTCTCAGGTAGATGCGGCGGCTTGTAAACCATTTCATCCCTGACTTTCATATCGCCGTTGTCAAACGGATGAATTGGCAAATAATTCGGTGGCTCTTTCACATTGGGAAAGCGATTTAGAATTTCAACGGGTACATGCCTTGGGTCATGGGGAGCATTAGTGGAGATGTACATCATGAACGGCTTTTTTCGATCCCAAGTCTGATCCAGAAACGATTCAGCCGCATCGTAAAAAACATCCGTACTCCATCCTTTTGACTGATGCTTTTCGATCTTGCCGTCACTATTAATTCGAACGCCAGTCGGATCCATCATCCCAATCTCGATCGCATTGTCCTTCGCTCCCCCTCGATCCCGGAGATTAAAAGGCAACATTCCACCAGTCACCGCCTCAGCGTGATCAAAACCTCTCAGCAGCGCCTCGTTACCGTTGTGCCACTTACCGGTGGCGAATGTATCCCAACCCTCGTTTCGAAATTGTTCAGGCAGCAAAGTGTCAGAGGTATTAAGCTGAGCTGGGCCCTTGTAGCTCAACTCGCTAGGGGTGACCGACCATAACGCTCGTCCCGTTAACAACATCGCTCGACTGCAAGTGCAAATCGCACCGCTGAAACCACCCTGGTGAACCGTATTGCTCATGACGGTGCCACGTTTTGCCAAGGCATCGATGTTAGGTGTCCGCGCCTGCTGCCCGCCCGTGGCTGTCACACAATGGCGACTGAAATCGTCAGTCATGAGAACCAAGACGTTAACCGGTTTTTCCCTTTCGGAAAGATGGTCTTCGGCGATTACATCGACGCCCCCCAATCCTCCACAAACCAACTCGGATAGAACAAAAATTAATACAAATTTCAGATTCATAATTTATCAAACATATTATTTGTTTTACAGAGAAACCAAGCCGCCATTGTAGGAAGGAATGCCGTGATTGCCAATTTTAATTTCTTGATTCACTAATTTCACGATGCGCACTCAACAAACATTGGAAAGGTTGAAACCGCACGAATCGCAATTTCACAAGGCCTGCTAAAATTTCAGTCCTAGCGGATAACTTCCCCCGTCTCCTGCAAAACTGCTAAACTGATCAACAAGAATAAAAACCACCCATGGAGTGTACAAATGCTGAAAAAAATCGATCGACGCCAGGCATTAAAAACGGGTCTCGCCATTTCCAGTCTTGGGTTGGCGGCTGGGCATGTTCAGGGCAGCGGACTGAATGAAAAGTTCCGAACAGCGCACATTGGAGTCGGCGGGATGGGAGGGGCCGACCTAGGCTCCATTGCCTCGCATCCACAAGTCGAAGTTGGAGCACTCGTCGACGTCGATGCGAACACACTCAAAGGAGCTTCACAAAAACACCCGGGCGCGGAAACGTTTGCCGATTATCGTGAGATGCTCAGTAAGCTGGGTGATAAAATTGACGGAGTTGTGATCTCAACACCAGATCACACTCATGCGCCGGCAGCCATGTCGGCCTTGAACCTTAACAAACCAGTCTATTGCCAAAAGCCGCTGACTCACGAAGTCTTTGAGGCGAGAAAACTAAGAGAAGTTGCGGAACAAAAAAATCTCGTTACGCAAATGGGAATTCAGGTTCATTCCAGCGCGCCCTACAGAAGAGCAGTTGAGATGATTCAAAGCGGTGTGATTGGAAAAGTCAGCGAGGTTCATGCCTGGTCGAATAAAAACTGGGGCTATGACGGCGGTCCATTTCCCAAACGAGCTGGAGGCCCCCCCGCTCAATTGGATTGGGATTTGTGGCTCGGAGTCACAGCGACTCGCCCCTACTGCGACAACGTTTATCATCCAGGCAGCTGGCGAAAAATGATCGACTTTGGAACCGGAACTCTCGGTGACATGGGCGTTCATATCTTTGACACGCCTTACGCCGCTTTAAAATTAACAGCACCAAAGTGGGCCAAAACTACCTGCAGAAAACCCACTGGGGTTGGGCACCCGGAAAAGAACATCGTCGAATATGAATTTCCTGGAACGGCATACACAACCGACTCCATGACTTGGAAATGGTATGACGGTAGCTACGCCCCTCCCCAAGAACTCGAACTGCCCCAAGGACTAAAGCTACCAGGCCAGGGCGCACTCTTCATGGGCGAAAACGGACAGATGCTTCTGCCACACGTTGGTGAAGCTCAACTATTTCCCCAACAACAATTTAAGGATTACCAACGACCGGACATTGGAAGCAACAACCATTACCACCAATGGGTCGATGCCTGTCTTGGAAACGGCCAGACCAGTGCCGACTTTGGTTATGCGGGGCCGCTAACTGAGGCACTACTCTTAGGTGTGGTCGCAAATCGATTCCCGGGAGAAACACTAAACTGGGATGCCGAAAATCTAAAGGTTACCAATCTTGATGCGGCGAACCAATTAATCAAACGCAACTACCGCAAAGGTTTTGAAGTTACAGGACTTTGATGGGTACCGCCTGAATTTCAAACTGAAGAACTGAGTTTCGTCTCACGAACCCTCTAGCGCTCCCCGATTTCAAGACAATACTATGATCCAACAGCAACTCTCGACTGTCCGCATTCTCGCATTCGCAATGACCCTTACGGCGATAATCGGCCAAGCTTGCGGGCAAGACCTTCATTGGTCCGACGATGGAAAACAGGGTTGGTTCCAACAGTCGGATGACTCTGGAACCAAACAATTTCACTTCATCGATGTTGAACGCGGATCTTCGCAAATCGTGATGGAGCAATCTTGGTTTGAGCAACAAAGTGGCAAAAGTACGGTCACCGGTATTTATCCTACAGAGCAACCCAGCATTTTCTTAATTCAATCTGGTCGAACTCTCTATCAAATCGATTGTCAGAAAAAAACCAGCGAATTACTCGACCCAGCATTAATTCGACAACATCGCCCCCGATTGTTTCTTCCACCCAAATCCGGCTCGCGTGGTCAATCAACCTACATCACGATGGAAAACCAAACCGACCATCAAATCGAAACTTTCTGGGTCTCTGAAGTTGGCAAAGAACGTCCATACGAAGTTCTCAAACCAGGCCAGCAACTCAAACAACAGACGTTTGTCGGACATGTTTGGTATTTAAAACGAAATGGAAAGCCAATTGGTTGTTTTACCGTTCGACCCGATGACTATATTGTCTTCGACAAAGCATTTCTGGATGACATCCGATTCGAGTCGCTTCCCCGCGCTCAAAATTCTCGTCCACTCGCTCGTACTTTTAATCGTCGAGGAACCCAGTCGCCTGATCGAAAATGGAAGGTACAGGTTCAAGATCATAACCTTTGGATTGAATCCAAGGGGGACGATTCAGCGAAATCTCAATTAACGCAAAATGGGACAGAAAAAAATACATTTCGCCACATCGGCTCGGGAACGCGATGGCTTTCAACCTCTTCTCGAAATCCAGACCAATGTGAAGTGCGTTGGTCCCCCGATTCGAAGCGATTCATTGCCTACCAAACACCCGTCGCACCTGAAAATCGCGTTTACTACATTGAATCGAAACCAAAAAACCAACTTCAGCCCCTCCTAAGGTCTTATCAATACCCCAAACCGGGAGACACTTTATTATCACCACGGCTGAAACTGTTTTCCGTCGATTCGAAAACAGAAATTCCAGTTTCAAACGAACTCTTCGAAAATCCTTTTTGGACTCGTTTTCTTGGCTGGTCTCAATCAGGAGATCGATTTCGAATCCTCTACAATGCCCGAGGCCACCAAAAACTAAGATTGCTTGAGATTGACGCAAATGATGGTTCAGTCAAAACGATAATCGAGGAGACGAGTCAGACTTTCATTCACTACTCAGACTCGTGCAAGTCAACTTTTCGAGATTTGCCCAATAATGAAATCCTTTGGGCCAGCGAGCGAAGTGGCTGGAACCACCTCTACCGATTCGACCGCGAACAGGGAACATTAATCAACGCAATCACCTCGGGTGATTGGAATGTAAAGAGAATTCATAAAATTGATATGGAGCAAAAGTCTATCTGGTTTTACGCAGTTGGAATTTACCCCGACCAGGATCCTTATCACGAACATTTTTGCCGCGTCAATTTCGACGGTAGTGATTTAACCTATTTAACTACCGGCGACGGCACCCATCAAATCCAGTTCCAACCTAATCAGAGTAGTTTTATCGACACTTATTCTCGTGTCGACATGGCGCCAGTCCGGGAACTACGAGACAGCAAAACTGGTGAATTAATCACTCCGTTAGGGCGACAAAACACAAAACAACAATTTGGCAAAAGAAAGCTAACCGAACGGTTTGTAGCCAAAGGTCGGGATGGCGAAACAGACATCTGGGGGATCATTCACTGGCCAATTAATTTTGATCCAGCAAAAAAATATCCCGTCGTCGAGAACATTTATGCGGGCCCCCACGATCACCACGTTCCGAAGTCGTTTCGAACCGGTTATGGCCATCGCCATAGAATCGCGGACGCAGGAATGATCGTTGTTCAGATTGACGGAATGGGGACAGCCTGGCGATCGAAAAAATTCCACGATGTTTGCTTTAAGAATCTTCGCGATGCTGGTTTTCCCGATCGTATTGCCTGGCTAAAAGCGGCTGCCGCAAAGTTTCCTCAGATGGATTTATCTCGTGTTGGAATTTATGGCGGGTCCGCTGGCGGACAAAATGCAATGGCTGCCTTACTGTGGCACAACGATTTCTACAAAGTCGCAGTGGCGGACTGCGGATGCCATGACAACCGAATGGACAAAATTTGGTGGAACGAACAATGGATGGGTTGGCCCGTCGACGACAGCTATCAGGAAAACTCCAACATGGAAAATGCCCACCTTCTCAAGGGCAAGCTTATGCTGACACTTGGGGAACTCGACCAAAATGTTGATCCGGCCAGCACAACACAGGTAGTCGGTAAATTAATCGAACACGATAAAGATTTTGAGTTCGTGTTGATTCCAGGCAAGGGACATGGTGCGGGCGAATCACCTTGGGCCGCAAAGAAAAGACTGAATTTTTTAAAGGAGCATCTCGGCGTAGAATAAAACCCAATCCCACCCAGTTCAGAGAAAACCAGTTTACTTATCTGGCGACGCTGGCGTTTCACTGAGAGATGAATCCTGCCCGTCAACAGATTTCTCCGAACCTACAGACTGGTACAGCTTTGCCAACTTGAGCAGGACAGGCTCAATCGATTGATAGTAATTCACCTCGCCTAGCGCATCTTTCTTTTGACGCAACGTTTCCAATTCTCGTTCTAATTGTTCGCGTGTTTCTCGCTGCTCAATAGTCAACTTCGCTTCGGTGCCGCGGCGGATCAAAAAAACCTGATTCGAAACGAAACCATCTGGCTCGTTCGCTTTAGACTTTTTTACAGCCCGAGTCCCCTGAAACCAATCCGACGGCGTGCCTTTACCATCACCATTATCATCAATCATCGCCAGTTCTGTGGCCAGTCGCGTCTCTTCCAGATAAAACTCCTGCGTCTGCGAGGAAGCTGCCACAACCGCTTCCAACAGAGACGTCTGCAAGTCTTTATCGAGATCGTATGCTGGATCATCAATTGCAGCAGATAAATATTCTCCAAATCTTGCAAAGTTCCGCTGGGCACTCGACTTGGTGGCCGTGATGACTACCCGATTGGGGTACTTAAGTTTTTCAACAAACCCGCCACTCGATGACGCACAGTTCACCACAATCGTGCGTGCCTTTTGATCAAGTAACCATTCGTGCAATTGCACTGCAGAGAGATCCGGCCCCCGGAGATTGAATTTAGAGACTTTGCCATCGTCAGTGCCATGCCCGATCAAAACCACCCACAATTCAGCGGTTCCCTCGCCAGGATTTGTCAGCGCTTGCTTCAATCGCAACAGATCGTTTTGCTCCGCCGGATTGTCCTCTAAACCGATACATACAAAATCAGGCCCCGATTCACCAGCCGAGGTAATCGCTGACTTCCAATTATCAGCCCAGGTTTCAAACTGCTGCTGGTAATCGTCACTTCCACCAGCTCCTACCACGACAATGACCTTTTGTTCCTGACTGTAGAGGTCTCCAGAACAGAAACACAGGCTTGCCATCCAACAAAGTGTCCCCAACGTCCTGTGAAGTACATTCCAATTCTTCGGCTCAGATAGCCATTGTCTAATCATGGTGAGCCATTCTTTAATTTCTTTAATTGATCTCACGCCAACCCCTTCCAACGTCGTAGTCCCCATTCTCCGATCAGCAATCCGATCGCCAATGAGAATACAGTCCATCGATGCCACCAGGGATTCGAGACGGTCTCCATGACCGGCACTTCTCGATACTCCAACCCGGCAACAAACTGCTCCAAAGAATCAATCTCAACAACCTCGCCGCCGGTTTGATCAGCAATCTCTTTCATCAACCGGGGGTTGGGTTCGAGTGATTGAAACTCTTCGCTGTCTGGTTCAGAAACCCATCCCGATTCCCGCGTTTCAATCTCGCTCCCATCGGGTGCCTTCACAACGACTGACGCCCGATAAACTCCAGTCTCCCCCGAAACAAAATTTGCAACATAGACACCCGGCACGGAATCGGTTGGCTCACCAGCCAGCTCAATGGTTTTACCTTCAGGGGTTTGCACCTGAATAACCACAGTGGCATTATCAAAAGGCTTGTAAGCTTCATCATTAACCGACACCTTTATTTCAGACGAGCGATTCGCATCGTTGAGCCGATTTATTTCCACTTCGACACGACGGGGAACATCAGCTATTGCCCACCGCAGAGTCTGACGCCACGCCTTGAGCAGGTCTTCATTGTCCTCTTCGCTCTTTAATTGCCAGCGCCAAAAATCTCCAATCAGCAAAGCCCCAGAACGACCGCGTCCATAGGGTTGAACCACGAGTGCTGGATGCTTTTTCTCGGCGTCCGAGGTCACCGTCGCTAATACAGTCGCTCCCGGCTTGATGGAATTCGTGAGATTCACTGTCTTAAATTTCGGCATTGCCGCTAAGCGAATGCGTTCTTTTTCTTCCGTTGATTCAATCCTTACCCAAGGCTGCAGCCAACCTTCACGCGTGAGGTCGAGTTCGTATTTTTTATCTGATGGAGTCGCAAGGCGATCTAGATAGACCGGCAACATCTCGCCAATTTGAGTCTTTGCATAATCACCGGCAACGAAAGATTCCTGCCCACCGAGCATCAACAGGCCGCCACCACGCAAACTGACAAATTGCTGCAGCAATGACTTTTGATCCTCGGTAAAGAAATCCGCCTCCAAGTCATCAATCACAATGGCATCGTATTCAAAAAGCGTTTCAGCATCCTTGGGAAAACCACCTCGCAACTCTTCTTTATCTCTAGTCCCCAGACGAATGAACACGGGCTCGTCATTCTGCTCTGTTGTATCGTCGTCCTGAGAGTCGAACCCACGAAAAAGGGAATTCGATTGCTGACCGTCCCGCCCTCGAAACGTAAACTTAGCCTCTCGTTTGGCAATTCTTACCAAGGCGACGAGATCTAACTCGTCGTCCCCCTGCAATGACCTTCGTAGAAATTTAAGCTCCCAGTTTGGGCGACCAGTCACGTAAAGTATCCGAAAAGGTCCTCGACCACGATCCACGAGCACCAGTCGCTCATTGTTAACAACGGTCGCTTCGGCCTGAGGATCGACGACCGACGCCTCTCCGGCAGCATAAGCCTTTACCTTGAAGACATTAATGCCACGACGTTCGGGCCGTGTTTGAAAACGAACGACAAACGGCTTACCGTCTTCAACATCCACCACTTCTTTTTTTGAAACTTCCTCTCCAGCTTCATCGAGCAGGGCAACCACAATTTCCTCACCCTCGTAACCACTAGCCATCAATTCAGCCGTTATTGTCACAGGAGCCGATTCAAAGTTAGTTTGCGTGCTGCTAACTCTGGTAATGCCGAGATCTCTGGCTGGTAGCTGGTCACCCAATAAGACTGGAAACACAGGCGGCATAGAATCCCAGGGCATGGCAGCGAACGCTTCTTTATTCCAATCAGTTGCGTTTCCATCGGTCATTAAAATAATCCCTGCTGCCGGGCGACCGGCAAACCGATTTGCGGCTAAACTTAGATTCGAAAGAATATCGCTGCCACGTTGGTCGGCACGAAAGCCTTCAAAATTGGAAACCGGTCTCAGCCGCCGATCAAATTGATATTTTCGAACATCAAAATCTTCAGCCAACTGACTCAACCAATTGGCCTCATCATTAAGCTTCTGGAATAGCTCCGCCTCTCGCGTCGTGCTGCCACCTCTGTCTTTTATCTGTAGACTTTGACTGTCATCCGCCATGACCACCATCAAGTTCGCTCCCTGTTCAGGGCGAGCATAGCGATACATGGGCTCCAGCAAACAAATTGCCAACAACAATACGGCTAGAATCTTCATCACCGCCATCAGCGATTTAGCACCAACAGCAGCGCGTGCGTTGAAATAAGACCAGATGACAATTCCAGCCGTGATCGCCAGTAGACTAGCGACTGCGATTCCCCAGTCGGAGGCTCCCCATGCATTCGGGATCCAGGAACTATCCATTACTTCCCACCCCCAAGCTGCTCATAGTATTTGCGCACTGCATCTTGATATTGAGCTGGAACAGGGTCGCGATCGACGGGGACCATTGCTTCATCAGATCCGCGGCGAAGGATCTCCTCGACGACTCGATCCTGCAACTCGGCCAACGGTTCAGCAACCTTCATTTTGATTAAATCCCAATTGGGTTCCTCTGAATGCCGATTCAATTCCTTTCGAATTTCACGCGCCTGCTCACGTATACGGGAAGCTTCGGCTCTCAACTCTGGGTCATCCACCATTTCCTCTACATCTCGCAATCGATCCGACCAGTCCCGGAAATCATCTCCAGTCAAAGGCCGTACGATTCTCTGATCGCCCCCTGCGTAGCTTCCTTGAGGTAGATTCCCCGCCTGCTCAGAACCTTCATTGGTACCAAGATTTCTCATCAAATCTCGCTCTTGAGGCTCGCTGTCTTGTCCGCGTCCCCCCTCTCCATCAGGCGATTCCTGTTGACCCTGTCCGGGAGATGGTTCCGCGCCTGGGGTTTCACCCTCACCCTGAGGCCGCTCACCTGGCGGAGCTTGCTCAGACTCTCCACGTCCCTGACTTGGTTCCTGACCTGGAGGTTGAGGTTCACCGCGATCCTGAGGTCGCTCGCCCGGTGGATTCTGTTCGGATTCTGAGCGTCCCTCTCCGGAAGGCGGAGATTCAGAATCTTCCGAACCCGTTTCAGACGTCTCCGACGCACGTTCTTGCGACCCTTGCTCGATTTCGTTTTGCAAATCTCGATTGAGTCCCTCCAGTGTGCCGCGAGCTGCCTTCAACGCTTCCGTTTCATCGCCAAGTACGCTCTCTGCCGCATTCTCAATTCCCTCGCGTATTTCTTGAATCCCCTCACGAGCCCGTTGTTCCTCATTGATTGCATCTTCTTTCCAGCCACGATTCAATGACTCTCGCGCCGACTCAAGTGCTTCATCAGGTCGGCTGGATTCCGAATCACGATAAGTATCGTACAGCTCTTCAGCAAGCAATGGCTCGAAGGGCTCAGCTTCCTCAATGGTCTCCCGCATCCGATCCCTTAACTCCCCAACAGCCTGCTCCTGTTCGGCCAGTTGACGATCCAAATCAGGTTGCTCAGATTCTGTTTCCCGCAACGACCTCGCGTCCTGCTGAGTTCGAGGCAAATCCGACGCTGCCAGTTGTTCCGCAATATCTTCCTGCTTCCGCTCAATCTCCTGAGCTTCCTGCCGCAACTCTCTCATTTGTTCAGTAAATTGCCCGGAGGATTGGCTCTGAAGTTCATCTCGCAGCTCTTCCAACTCTCTTTGGGCTCTCGTCCCTTCAGCGGCTGCTCTGGAAACTTCATTGTCCTCCAGGGCTTGGGCGGCTTGTTGTAAATTTTCACGCACGTCTTCAAGCTGCTCTGCCTCTTCCGCCATCCGCTGTTGATTTTCCTCGCTCTGCATTCGGTCGAGCAATTCTTCCGCATCGCGAAGCATCTGCTCTTGCTGCTCTCGAAGCGATTTAAGCCTCCGTTCTACCTCGTCCTTTTCTTCCTGCGAATCAACCTCTTCTAACGCCGATTGCAACTCCTTGATCCGTTCGTTTAAATCCTCTTGCCGTCGGGACAATTCACGCAAACGACTGAGGACTTGGCGATCTTCCTGCTGCTGTTGATTCTGTTCGGTTTGCTCCTGCGCTGTCTTTTCGTTTTCGTATCGATTCTCATCTTCTTTCAGATTCAATTGATCTAGCTGATCCTGCTGTCGATTGTTTTGTTGCTGAGGCTGTCCCGGTTGCTGAGGCTGTTGTTGCTGTTCTGTAATTTCAAATTCCCGCGCACGCAATTTGAGCAAACCCTGGTAAGCCGCTTGCTCGCTCGACAACGCCGCTCTCAGCGAATCCAGATCATTCGTTTCTTTAGCACGGTCGAGCTTTACAACAGCTTCATTCATGAAGTTCCGAGCTGGCTCGACAAATGAAAGAGACTCTTCATCTTCTAATTCACTTGCCAACTCCGCCAAACCCTCAATGGCGGTCGTCTGTGATTGGGACAAGAGTTCGACATCAGAAACGAACGTCTCCGAAAGCCCACGCTTGCGCGACTCTCGACTCGACTCACGACGAATGACCTTCCAAGTCGCATTTATGATTTCCTTCTGCAATTCGGCGAGCTCTTGAGCCTGTTCAGCATTTTGGCCGCCTTCTTGCTGTTGCTGCTGTTGCTGTTGCTGCTGTTCACTCGCCGTTGGAGCCTGTCCCTGTCGAAAGATCTCTTCGAAATGTCTGACTTCGGCGAAAAACATATCGCTGGCAACTTGCCGACGCTCACCGTCCGCACCAATATCCTCTGCCCAAAAGTAATAAGAAACCAAGTCGTCTGGCTGCACATCCAACGACTCCAAATCCAAAAGATACTCAACTTTCTTCCGCTTATTCCCTGCAGCAATTTGCTCAAGCTCAACCTCTTCAGCCGCACGCCCAGGAATCACAAAATTAACACCAAATGATTCGATCCCAAAATCATCCCAAGCGCTCGCACTCAATTGAACCTCTTCAATGGGCGAGGCATCGATATCTCGCGCGGGGGTCAACAACTTCAAATCGGGCGGCAAATTCTCCAAGACGTTTAGGACAAATTTGGGAGGAGTTCGATTGTCGCGTTGATCGACATCCGTCAACTCCAATTCGTACTTACTGGACTCCGCCAGTTCTAACGTGAGCAATAACTTCTTCGGATCCTCCGCGTCGAGAACCAAGTCGATCGGCTCCCCACCGTCCTTTGGAAAAAGGACAGCACTGGCCACCGGTTTATTTAGGTAAAACTCCAACTGTGCCGAAGTTCCCTCGACGGCGGTCAGTCTTCGGAAATCCTGCAAGACCTTATCCTCAGACCCCGTGTACTCTGGGTATTTCAATGTCGCATCCGCCCGAACGAGTCGAGGGTAATCAAAAACCGTGACCTCATAATCATCGGTGGCTTGGTCAGCGTACGTCACTCGATAGGAAAGCGGAGCCTGCACCATTGGAATTCTCGCTCCGAACACCGGATCGTCGAGACTCTTCGACATCGATACACTTACTTCTTCCCCAGCTTCGTTGACGTAAATGAGATCCGCATTGGTCGGAATCGATCCTCCAAATCGAGCCAGTATTAGCAAACTCGTACCACGCTCGACTTCGGCGTTACCAGGCTCAACTGCGATGGTTATCGCCCCCGAGTCAATCGCCAAATCCGAAAATGCGATTGCAGTATCACCCTCATGCGGAATGGCGAACCAAACCAAACTGATCAACGCAATCATCCACCCGAATAAGCTGAAGAAGCCAACCACGGGTGCCGCAATTAGCTGCCAGCGTGGCACCAACGAAGCCCAGCTATTTTCATAACTATGGGTCACGGCTTTCCTCATGACCGCCTGTTGCAAGAAGCTAAGACTCTTACCATCCTCTGCCTGCTGCTCAATCGCAGTCAACAAACTGGAATCCAATTCAGGAAATTCGCGCTCAATTCGCTTCACAGTTTTGAGCGAAGAATCGGACTTAAACAAACCAAAACAAATGCCCACGATCGAGGCTGCAAACGTAGAGATTAAAAAAGGGAAACCGACTCGTGAAACATCAAGCTCGCCGGTGCGATTTAGATAAATCAAAACGACCGCAATCACCAGAGACAGGCCCCAAATCAAAGCGAGAGTCCACGCCACTCGAAGGAACCGAGTTCTTCGAATAACGGGCTCAATACGTTTGTAAATTACGTGATCCATTAAACCAATTCTCCACCAGTTTCGACTGCCACCGTTTCGCCATTCGACAATTTCGACCTCGACGAAGTCCGCGCGGCAAGCCATGTCTCAAACATCAATAATAAAATAGCCGCAACAATTAACCACTTCCATATTTTTTGACGATCTTCAATATCTCGATCCAGCATCGAACGCATCTGCGCCCGTTCTGAAGCTGCCGTTTCCTGCTCTCCCACATTGACGGAAAACATCTCGATCTGTTCGAGTGGAATCGCTGTCGTCGAACTTTCAGATCGATTTACATTGACAGCAAAGAGCACTTCTTCTTTGCCAGAACGGCCTGCGTCAGCGTCCGAATCCCCGCCAACGGAGTCCCCCCCGTCGGTAATCAATCGGTAGATTCCCGGTTGATCCGTCTCCGAAAAAACTTCAGCATCGGCCTCAATCGCCTCGCGTGTACCGTCCGGCTTGACCATCTGGCGACGCCTCAAGCTCGACTCTGCTCTCGGAATAACAATGGTTTCCCCGACGGTGTAAGACTTATCGAGCTCCGGCAGATCGGCTGCAATTTCAACCAGGCCATTGATTAATGGGACAAACTTGGTGGATAACGCCAGTTGGCTTTGCTGCGGATTCCAACCACTCGCCATCACATAAACACATCCACGGTCAGAACCGTCTAATTTCCAAACCGCCGGATCATCGTTTTCAAATCGAGCCAGCACCACCGCTTGTGGATCGACAATTTCAACCGATTGGTGATTCCAAAATCGAATATTAGTAAAATCGTTATACCGAGGATTGGCGAACAATTGAAATAAGCGACTGGAAAAATCAATCTCCGCCAGCATCTGGTAATCGTTTTTAGAACGCCTCGGTTTGCCCGATTGCGTTTTCAAACGGCCACCAATCCAGTCTTGCGAAAAACTGACTGTTTCAGCATTGGAAAGGATCACGAACAACGTCCCTCCCGCTTTCAAATA
>ENA-OREB01000790-OREB01000790.1-marine-metagenome-genome-assembly--contig:-NODE-790-length-15657-cov-2.859114_pt1 | contig 15657 bp, 13 predicted proteins | sample MGYA00248625_ERZ508552 | MGnify/ENA primary metagenome ERZ508552 (study PRJEB26219, sample SAMN06267888) | marine metagenome | isolation source: Monterey Bay, California, USA | place: USA:Monterey Bay...
GGGCTTCCTTACCCCCGCTAAGGGCTTTTGATTCGCTTCCGCTAAAGGCTTCTTTCACGCTTCCGCTAAGGGCTTCTCTCACGCTTCCGCTAAGGGCTTCCTTACCCCCGCTAAGGGCTTTTGATTCGCTTCCGCTAAAGGCTTCTTTCACGCTTCCGCTAAGGGCTTCTTTCACGCTTCCGCTAAGGGCTTCTCTCACGCTTCCGCTAAGGGCTTCTCTCAAACTATCGATGAACCGCATATTTTCTTCCGGCAGCCCGATCGTCACTCTGAGGTGATTCGGCATGCCGTAAACACCAATAGGCCGGACAATGACGCCTGCGCGCAGCAGGCCTTCATAAACTGGCATCGCATCGCGCCCACAATCGATCGTCAGAAAGTTACCGACCGAGGGAATGTAACCCAGCCCAAGCTGGTCACAAGCATCCGTTAGCATTTTCATGCCTTCATTATTAATCCGGATCGACTCCTGAAGGTGGGCTTCGTCATCCAACGCAACCAGTGCCGCGGCAAGGGACATAGCATTCACATTAAAAGGCTGGCGAACCCTGTTCATCAGATCAGCGATATCCGGGTGACTGACGGCATACCCAATCCTCAGCCCCGCAAGCCCATAGGCCTTGGAGAAGGTTCGAGTCACAATCAGATTAGGATAGTTGCCGACAAGCTCAAGCCCGTTGGGATAGTCAGGCTCAGAAACATACTCGGCGTAGGCTTCATCCAACACAACCAGAACTTCTTCTGGCACAGCATCAAGGAAACTGAGCAGACTTTGCTTGTTGACCCAGGTACCGGTCGGGTTGTTGGGGTTGGCAATAAAGACAATCCTGGTTTGGTCACTGATGGCCGCCAGCGTTGCCTCAAGGTCCTGCCCGAAGTCGATGGCCGGTATGACGGTTAGCTTGGCACCAAGCGATTTGGTCACCAGCGGATAAACGACAAAAGAATGCTCCGATACGATTGATTCGAGTCCAGGCCCCAGAAACACCCTGGCAACCAACTCGAGTACGTCGTTTGAGCCATTGCCCACGGTGACCATCGCAGGAACAATGCCCAACCTGGCCTGCAACTTATCCTTTAACTGGTAGGCGCTCCCATCCGGGTAGCGGGCCAACTCTGCCAGTTGGCCGGCAATACTCGCCGTAACAACGGGCGAAGGCCCCAGAGGGTTTTCATTACTGGCGAGCTTGATAATGTCGGCGATACCGAGTTCCCGCTCAAGCTCTTCAACGGGCTTTCCGGGTTGATAAGGTGACAGCTCAGTAATACCTGGCTGCGCCAGTTTTAGAAAATCGACCATTTAGCTAGATCCCATCCCTAACGTCGTGTTCTCCAACATTAAAATACGCCTATCAAATAATGTTAATTAATAAATCAATCACCTGACGGGAAATAGCCACCGCGGTGCATGTTGCTCGGACAGGAACCCCTCTACAGCCTTCCTATCTTGCGTGGCTAATAGCTCGCGGGTAACTGCCGAGCAGCTTGACTTCGAGTGCATCGGAGTCAATTTCGCCAAGGACAGTTTGAACCAGCTCATCTTCCCTGTGGCCATCGAAATCAATGAAAAAGACATATGACCACATGCCCGTGCGGGAAGGACGCGTTTCGATAGAAGTCAACGAAACACCATGCCTGTGGAACGGTTCCAGCAGCTTATACAAGGCCCCGGGCTGGTTGTGGGTAGAGACAACGATGGAAGTCTTGTCGTTACCACTGGGTCCAATGTCTTCCCGCCCGACGACGATAAAACGCGTGGTGTTATCTGACTCATCTTCAATCTGACGAGACAGAATATCCAGGCTATAGATTTCTGCGGCCATTTCACCAGCGATGGCGGCGGCATCTTTTTCTTCCGCGACTCTTCTGGCAGCCTCGGCATTACTGGAAGCAGTCAGTCGTTCCACGGTTGGGTAATGGCCATTCAGCCAACGACGACACTGACCAAGTGTTTGCTGGTGGGAGTAGATTCGTTTTATGTCACCGGTTGATTCGGGCGACACCATCAGGTGATGGTGAACCCTGACCTCTACCTCACCACAAATACGCAGATTAGAATCGAGAAAGTTGTCCAGAGTGTGGTTAATCACGCCTTCCGTTGAATTTTCCACCGGTACGACGCCGTAGTTACAAGATTCGGAAGTGACTTCCCGGAAAACATCATCAACCGTTACCAATGGCATGCCCAGGACAGAGTCGCCGAACTGTTTGAGTGTCGCCATCTGGGTAAAAGTCCCTTGAGGACCGAGGTATGCCACCTTTAACGGTTCTTCAAGCGCCAGGCAAGCGGACATGATCTGCCGATAAACCTGGGTGATTTTCTCGCTGGACAGTGGGCCCTGGTTGAGCTCGGTCATTCTGCGCAGGACCTGGGCTTCACGTTCCGGGCGATAGAAAACCGGTGCCTCACCGCCCGATTCCCGAAGTTTTACCTCTGCAACATCAAGCGCGCAGCGCGCACGTTCGTTCAGCTTCTTCAGTATTTCATCATCGAGCTGATCGATCCGGTCGCGCAGATCATCAAGGTTAGTTGTTTTATCGGAATCAGTCATTTGGGGGCTCGGAGTATAGTCCCGGAGTTAACTGCTGAAGTGAAATTCGGGATTGATTTGTCATGTTTGACATTCAAGGTAATGCCGTATTTAACAACTTAGTCATGAGCAATACAACGAAACGTGTTTTACCCTGGCACTTTACTCCGACCCCTCCCCTTCGTCATCATCTTCATCAGCATCATCGAATTCAGCGCCTTCTGGTTCGTCGACCGCCGCCATGCCCACCAGGTGCTCATCGCGAGTCAGGTTGATCAATCGGACGCCCTGGGTATTTCGGCCCTGTGTGGAGACCTGATCTGTTGGGATACGTACCAACGTGCCCTTGTCACTAATCAGGATAGCTTCATCCCCGGGGAAAACCTGCACTGCGCCGACCACATCGCCGTTACGTTCGCTGGTTTTCATACCAATAACGCCCTGGCCACCGCGACCAATCACGGAGAATTCCTCGATCTTGCTACGTTTACCATAACCCTTGTGACTGGCAATCAGGACAAGTCCGTCTTCATCGGGAATCATCAGGGAAATTACTTTCTGGTCAGCTTTCAGCTTGATTCCCCGAACACCTCGCGCCGTTCGCCCCATTGCCCGGACATCTGATTCCTTGAATCGGATAACCTTGCCGCCGGAACCAAATAACATAACGTCACGGGTACCGTCGGTTATGGCTGCGCTAACAAGCGTATTGCCTTCGTCTAATTCGATCGCTATCAGACCTGTGCTTCGCTGACGCGCAAAATCCATCAGCGGAGTTTTCTTGACGGTGCCATTCAGGGTCGCCATAAAAATGAACTCATTTTCCGTGTACTGTTCCACTGGCAGCATTGCGGTAATTTTTTCGTCTTCATCCAGTGGCAGGATATTAATGACCGGACGGCCCCTGGCCGTTCGACTGGCCGGTGGGATCTGGAAGACCCGCAACCAGAACACCTTACCCCGATTGGTAAAACACAGGATGGTGTCGTGGGTATTCGCAACCATCAGGTGTTCGATGTAATCCTCATCCTTAACAGTGCTGGCTGTTTTGCCCCGCCCACCACGCCGCTGTGCGCGATATGTATCCAGTGGCTGGGTTTTCGCGTAGCCACCATGAGACAGCGTGACCACCATATCCTGCTCAGGAATCATGTCTTCCATGGTGAGGTCTTCCATGGTCTCGATAATTTCTGTCTGGCGCTCGTCGCCGTACTCGTCGCGTATTTCGACCAGTTCCTCGCGAATAATTTCCATCAGTCGGCTCCGGCTTGCCAGAATTTCCAGGAGCTCGGATATATTGTCGATAATCTCTCTGTATTCGTCTAGCAGGCGGCCCTGCTCAAGACCCGTCAGCCGGTTGAGCCGCATCTCAAGAATTGCCTGGGCCTGCTCCGGTGACAGGAAGTAACTGCCATCATCCTTCAGCCCATAAGCCTCATCCAGTTCTTCCGGTTTGGCCGCATCAGGCCCTGCTTTCTCCAGCATCTGTATGACATTTTCGGACCGCCATGACCGGGCAACCAGCTTTTCACGCGCTTCATTTGCATTGTCGGAGCTCTTTATCAGCTCAATCACCGGGTCGATGTTAGAGAGTGCTACTGCCAGCCCTTCAAGCACGTGGCCTCGTGCTCTTGCCCTGCGCAACAGATAAACGGTTCGGCGGGTGACCACCTCGCGACGATGCAGGACAAACTGTTCCAGCACATCTTTCAGGTTCAGCACCTTGGGCTCACCTTCAACCAACGCGACGATGTTGATACCAAAAACGGTCTGTAATTGCGTCTGGGCATATAGATTATTCAGGGTCACGTCGGCCACTTCACCCCGGCGTAATTCGATCACGATGCGCGTGTCTGTGGAGGATTCATCGCGAAGCTCTGTAATGCCTTCAATCTTTTTATCTCTAACCAACTCGGCGATCTTTTCGATCAGGCGGGCGCGGTTAACCTGATAAGGAATCTCCTTAATAATGATGGTCTCTTTACCGGTCTTTTCGTCCGCCACAATCTCGCAGCGAGAACGAATCTGGATACGCCCACGGCCGGTTCTATATGCCTGAACGATACCCCCGCGGCCATTAATAATGCCCATGGTCGGGAAGTCTGGACCGGGGATAAACTCCATTAGTTCATCGACGGTAAGTTCCGGGGCGTCTATCAGGGCAAGGCAACCGTTGATGACTTCTGTCAGGTTGTGTGGCGGAATGTTTGTCGCCATACCAACGGCAATCCCGCTTGAACCGTTGATCAGCAGGTTCGGCATCCTGGCAGGCAGCACTTCAGGCATCTGCAAAGTGCCATCGTAGTTATCGACGAATTCGACCGTCTCTTTATCCAGGTCAGCCAGTAACTCATGTGAAATCTTTTGCATACGTATTTCTGTGTAACGCATGGCGGCCGCACTATCACCGTCGAGGGACCCGAAATTTCCCTGACCATCAACCAGGGGGTATCGCATGGAAAAGCTCTGGGCCATTCTGACAATCGTATCGTAGGCCGCGGTGTCTCCATGGGGATGATATTTACCAATGACATCACCCACGATCCGCGCGGATTTCATATAGGAGCGATTATAGGCGTTATTCAGAACATTCATGGCAAACAGTACGCGGCGGTGAACCGGTTTCAACCCATCACGGACGTCAGGCAGCGCCCTGCCAACGATGACGCTCATGGCATAGTCGAGATAGGACTGCTTGAGCTCGTCCTCAATGTTTATTGTGTTGACTTCTTCGTGGTCGGACTCTGACATTTGCTTCGATTTATCCTGTATTCATACCGTCACTCTGCTTTTTATTTCGAACGAACCAATGCAGCCGACAGATCCATCGGCAGGCAGGTTTCCGTTTCAAATAAGGTGCGAAATGACTTCTTTTATCTCAACCTAGCCGCCGCGACGCGACGCTCTTTATGAAGGTTAACAACAAGATTCCCCCAACTTTCTGCGACTTTTTTGCAATTTAAAACTGCCACAATCGCCACATTCAGGGCCCCACTAACCAAGCTTCAAATCATACCACAAGGCAGCCTTCATTCACAGATATTTTACGGTTCCTGACGTCCCATAAGTTATTGAAATTACTAAATTATTAGGGCTGCTATTTGCTCTGGAATACAGACTGAAATCGAGCTGGTAACTCTCTTGCGGAAGATAGGTATAATGCCTTCTCGAAAGCCCATAGAAGCGCTATAAAAACACCATCCGCCAGCAGTAACTTTTAATGACAAGTACCACGACACAGATTATTTCACCGACATGGATTGCACCTGTCACTCCCGACGGCGCACTATTGCTTGATCACAGCCTGGTGATAGAAGGATCCCGCATTATCGCCCTGCTGCCACAGACAGAAGCCCAGGCCCGCTTTCCGAACGCCCCTAACCTGAAACTTGAAGGACACCTGGTGACACCCGGCTTTGTCAACGTGCACGGACACGCTGCGATGACCCTGCTGCGTGGCATCGCAGACGACAGAGAAATGATGGATTGGCTGACCAACTGGATCTGGCCCATTGAGGGAAAACTGGTTAATGAGCAGTTTGTCTACGACGGTACCCGCCTGGCTGCCATGGAGATGATTATGGGTGGCACCACCTGCGCCGCCGATACCTACTTCTTCCCTGAAGCGGCAAGTCGAGCCCTGACACAAATGAATTTTCGCGCGCAAGTTGGTATGCCAATAATTCAGTTTGGTAATGCGTGGGCACGAAACGAAGAGGACCATATGCACAAAGGTCTCGCATTCCGGGATAGCATTAAGAACAGTTCGCTCGTAACCACTGCGTTTGCCCCGCATTCTCCCTACAATGTTAGCGACAATGGCTTTAACAAGATCCAGTTATATTCTGAACAACTCGATCTTGCGATTCACCTGCATTTGCACGAGACCGCAACTGAAGTCACGGACAGTCTTCGGGATATCGGTGTACGCCCTATCGAGCGCATGAACAAACTCGAGATACTGTCACCTTCGCTGCAGGCCGTGCATATGACCCAGCTTCGGGATGATGAAATTAAGTTGCTGAGCGTCAAGGGCGTACAGGTTGCTCACTGTCCCGAATCCAATATGAAGCTGGCGTCCGGCTTCTGCCCTGTTGAAAAACTCAGGGCAAGTAATATCAATGTTGCGATCGGCACCGATGGCGCTGCCAGTAACAACGACCTTGATATGATCCAGGAAGTCAGATCTGCCAGCTTGCTTTCAAAAGCGACCACCGGAGACGCTACCAGCCTGGATGCGCAAACCTGCCTTGAGATGATGACCATTAATGGTGCCCGATTCCTGGGACTCGAAGATCAGATCGGCAGCCTCGAACCGGGCAAACTCGCCGACATTACAGCAATCGATCTTTCACACCCGAGCTTCCAGCCGATTTACAACCCGATCTCCCAGTTGGTATACACGGCATCTGCCAGAGACGTTAGTAACGTCTGGATCGGCGGCAAACATGTCATGGATGACAGACAGCTACCGGAAGCCGACACAGAAAGCATTCTTGCCGCCACCCGGCAGTGGCAGAAAAAGATATCTGCAGTGAGTAATCAACAGCCCTCTGCGGAACCTATAAACAGCCCTGAGCGGAACTTATAAACAGCCCTGAGCGGAACTTATAAACAGCCCTGAGCTGAACTTATAAACAGCCCTGAGCTGAACTTATAAACAGCCCTGAGCTATACTTAACTTAAACTACTGGCACCTACAAAAAGTTAGCGGAATACACGCGCTACGTAGACGGCAAAAAAAGGTAACCAATGAGCGAACGAAACGTAGATGCGGCAGAGCTCAACAAATTTGATGAACTTGCGCAAAAGTGGTGGGACACCGAAAGTGAATTCAAGCCACTACATGCGATTAACCCACTGCGAGTTGGTTACATCACTGACAGGGTAAACCTTTCGGGTAAAAGGGTACTGGACGTTGGCTGTGGCGGCGGCATTCTTACTGAATCACTGGCGGCGCAGGGGGCTACCGTTATGGGTATCGATGCCGCCGAAGCGCCCATCAGTGTAGCGAAACTCCACCGCCATGAATCCAACATCCAAGTAGAATATGCGCTGACCACCATCGAGGAACTGGAAACCACCTCACTCGAGCCTTTTGATGTCATCACCTGCCTGGAAATGCTGGAGCATGTGCCAGACCCCGGCTCAGTCATCGCATCCTGCAGAAAGCTTCTTAAAAACGATGGACATCTTTTTCTGTCGACGATTAACAGAAACCCCAAATCCTATCTCTTTGCCGTCGTCGGCGCTGAGTACATCCTGAATATGGTGCCGAAGGGTACGCACAACTACGACAAGCTTATTACGCCTGCCGAACTGGCGGGTTTCTGCCGGTCAGCTGATTTACGGGTAGAAGACCTGACGGGCATGAGCTACAACCCGATCACGCAGACGTACAAGCTAGGCAACGACGTAGATGTCAACTATCTTGCCCATGCACGACCGGAACAGCCTTGAGCCTTACTTAATAAACAGCCTTGAGCCTTACTTAATAAACAGCCTTGAGCCTTACTTAATAAACAGCCTTGAGCGATATAAACAGCCCTGAGCGGAACTTTATAAACAGCCCTGAGCGGTACTTTATAAACAGTCCTGAGCGACAAAAATCATGACCTATAACACGGCCTACGAAGCACCAAATGACCTTCTCAAAGAAAAGGTCATTCTTGTCACCGGAGCGGGAGACGGCATTGGCGCCGTTGCCGCAAGATTTTGCGCGGCACATGGCGCCTCTGTAATATTGCTAGGAAGAACTACTGCAAAGCTCGAAGCAGTCTATGACGAAATTGTCGCCGCGGGTCACCCGGAGCCAGGTATTGTTCCGATGGACCTGTCCCAGATCACACAACCCGATATTGAAGGACTTGCCCAGGCACTGGATGACAACTATGGAAAGCTGGACGGACTGCTGCACAATGCCTCTATTCTAGGTGATCGAGTACCGTTCGAGCATTACAGCATCGAACAGTGGCACAGGGTAATGCACGTGAATTCAACCGCTGTTTTTCTACTGACCAGAGTGCTGATGCCGCTACTGCAAAAATCTGATGCGGGCAGGTTGTTGTTTACAAGTTCCAGTGTGGGTGCAGTGCCACGCGCCTACTGGGGGGCCTACGCTGTTTCCAAATATGCGATGGAAGGACTGGCAAAACTGATTGCTGACGAGCTAGAACAGACTTCGTCGATTCGGGTCAACATTGTCAATCCAGGTGCTACCAGAACATCAATGCGGGCGGCTGCCTATCCGGTGGAAGATCCCGGGTCATTGAAACGGCCCGAAGACCTGATGCCCCTGTACTTATACCTGTTGGGGCCAGACAGCCAGGATGAACACGGCAGGACATTTAATGCGAAAGACTGGGGAGGCGCGGGAAGCAGAGGACCTGTACCTGCGTGACTAGGGTCGTAGTAAAGAGCCCTACTTCCGTCCCCGGAATTCCATTCCACCCATATGATAGAGCTCCTTGATTTCTTTCATTTTCAGGTCAACAAATCGCCCCGCCTTTACCGCCGACGGAATAAAGAAACTGCCAAACCTGACACGTTTCAGCCGGCTGACGGTGTAACCTTGCGATTCCCATAGCCTTCGAACCTCCCGGTTCTTACCTTCCATCAGCACCACGTAGTACCACCGGTTGGCCTTGCCGTCGCCCTCTTCCGCGTTCTTGCCCTGTTGAATATCCGAGAACTTGTAGATTCCATCTTCCAACAGGACGCCTTCCAGCATTTTATCCAGCGCGTCCTTTGATACATCTCCTAACACCCGTACAGCATATTCACGGTCAATGTTGGCGGAAGGGTGCATAAGCCTGTTTGCCAGTTCTCCATCCGTTGTAAACAGCAGCAACCCCCCAGTATTAAAATCAAGACGACCAACCGATATCCAGCGTTGGCTTTTCAGTTTAGGTAACCTGTCGAAAACGGTTGGGCGACCTTCTGGGTCATCGCGGGTGCAAATTTCACCTTCGGGTTTATTGTAGAGCAGGTACCGGTGGGAAACTTTTTTAACACTGACCGGGCGACCATCAACCAGGATTCGCTCTTCACCTGAAACTCGATCACCGCGTTTGGCGATTTTCCCGTTGACCGATATTCGGCCAGCTTCAATCCATCGCTCTAGTTCTCGGCGAGATCCAAGACCACGAGCCGCCAATACTTTTTGGAGTTTTTCCGTCATGACCTGTTGTCATCAGGACTACTTTGTATTTCAGACCCAGACTCAAGGTCTGACTGAAGGGTGGGCTCGGTCGCAACGGACTCGATCTGCTCGACGACTTCTGGCTCTGATTGCTGTTCGATGTCTGACGCCTCGCTGTCGCCGTCGTCTTCAGCAAATTCACCAGCTGACGCCTGTTCATCTGTCGCGAAAAGGTTTTTGATGTTTTGCTGGATGGCATCAACCTGATCAGATACCGCATCAAGGTCAGTATCATCCATGCCGGCAACTGCTTCCTCTTCTTCCACATCAACCACCAACGAAGGAAGCTCGATCAGATCATCTTCCATATCAAGTTCCTCATTCGCCTGGGTCAGGTCTTTGATTTCTGCCAGGCTTGGCAGCTCATCCAGGTTTCGTAGATTGAAGTAATCGAGGAAATTTTTGGTCGTGGCGTACAACGCCGGATGACCGGGCACATCGCGGTGACCGACTATTCGGACCCATTCCCGCTCAAGCAGTGTCCGAATAATGTTTGTACTCACCGCAACTCCACGAATTTCTTCAACATCACCACGGGTGATCGGCTGTTTGTAGGCTATCAATGCTAACGTTTCCAGCAAAGCGCGGGAGTATCGGGGCGGTTTCTCTTTCCACAGCCGAGAAACCCATTCACCGTAATCGGACTTCACCTGAAACCTGTAACCTGAGGCAACCTGTTTCAACTCGAACCCCCGACCTTCACATTCCTGCTCGATTTCCCCAAGGGCATCACGCACATCAATTCGCTCTGGCTCATCACCCTCGAACAACCGCATCAGCTGATCGATGGACAATGGCGCCTCTGCAGCGAGAATAGCGCCTTCAATAATCTGTTTTAAGGGTAAGCTGTTCATGAGCTCCTCTGGTTACAACCCGGGTTCTACAGTTTCAAAACTGCTGGCCTTTGACTTGACATGAATCGGTGCAAACGGTTCTGACTGAACAATCTCCAGCAACGATTCCTTGATTAATTCCATCATCGCGATAAACGTCACGATGACACCCGAACGACCTTCCTCGATTCTGAACAGGCTGGAGAATGAAACAAACTGGTCACCAGCAGCCGATATTGCATCTAATATGTTCGACATTCGTTCCCGCGTAGAAAGTGGTTCGAGGGAAACGTGGTGGCTGGTGTAGTTTTCCGCCCGATTCAATACCCGGGACAATTCAATCAGCAGATCCTGAAGCTGGATCTCTGGTAATGGCCTGATTTTTTCGGTCACAGGCGCATCGGCGACCGCATGCCAAAAGTTCCGATTCAGGCGCTCCAGCTCATCAATATCCAAAGCCGCCTGCTTGAATCTTTCGTACTCTTGCAGTTTGCGGATAAGTTCGGCGCGCGGATCGTCTTCGTCGGTCTCGTCTTCTGACTGACGGGGCAATAACATGCGGGATTTTATTTCCGCAAGAACAGCGGCCATCACGAGGTACTCCGCCGCCAGTTCAAACTGAACTTCAGTCATCAGATCGATATAAGCCATGTACTGCGAGGTGATTTCCGACACCTTGATTTCGAGTATGTCCAGGTTCTGTTTCCGGATCAGGTAAAGCAACAGGTCGAGGGGCCCCTCGAAGGCTTCAAGTATGACTTCCAGAGCATCCGGTGGGATATAGAGATCCATCGGAATCTGGGACATCGGCGTTCCCTCGATGACAGCAAACGGCATTTCTGCCTGAACGACTGATTCGCTGATTTTTTGTTCTTCCGGCGAAGTTTCTTCCATCAAATGACCCTATCGATAGTCCAAACCCATAGCGGACCGAACTTCATCCATGGTCGCTTTTGCGATACTGCGTGCTTTTTCACATCCTTCGGCGACGATCGTTTTGACAAGGTCCGGGTTCTCTTCGTATTGTCTCGCGCGCTCAAGCATCGGCTGCTGTTCGACCAACACCTGGTCTATCAGGGGTTTTTTACAATCAATGCAACCAATACCCGCTGAAGTACATCCTTCCCTGACCCACGCTTTGGTCTCGTCATCCGAATAAACCTCGTGCAGCATGAACACGGGGCAGACATCCGGGTTACCCGGGTCAGTTCGGCGCACCCTTGCGGGATCCGTGGTCATTGTTTTTATCTTCTTGTTGACTGAATCAGGGGCTTCGCGCAACTGGATGGTGTTATTGTAGGACTTGGACATTTTCTGACCATCCAGCCCAGGCATTACCGAAGCGTTGGTGAGCAGCGCCTGCGGTTCCGGCAAAATCACCTTGCCACCACCTTCAAGGTATCCATACAAACGGTCACGGTCACCCAGCGATAAATTCTGTTGGTCATGTATCAGCACCTGGGCTTTTTCCAACGATGCCTGGTTGCCCCGCTCCATGTAGTCCCGTTGAAGCTCCCGGTACAGCTTTGTGTTCTTGCGACCCAGTCTTTTGATCGCTTCTTCGGCCATTTCCTCAAAACCGGTGTCACGACCAAAAATATGATTAAAACGCCGCGCTATTTCGCGAGTGAGTTCCACGTGTGGAACCTGATCAGCTCCAACTGGCACATTGCCTGCCTGGTAAATCAGGATGTCAGCGCTCTGCAGCACCGGGTAGCCGAGAAACCCGTAGGTTGCCAGATCGCGGTCCTTGGACCGGGAAACTATATCCTTATAGCTTGGGACTCGCTCCACCCAGGATAGCGGCGTAATCATGGACAACATCAAGTGCAGTTCAGCGTGTTCCGGCACGCGGGATTGGATAAACAAGGAGGCCGATCCAGGATTCACACCTGCCGCCAGCCAATCAATTACCATCTGCCAGACGCTCTCTTCGATAACTTCCGGGTCTTCATAGTGAGTCGTCAAGGCATGCCAGTCAGCAACGAAGAAATGACAATCGTATTCATGCTGCAATCGCACCCAGTTTTTGAGCACGCCATGGTAATGGCCAAGATGCAGGCGACCGGTCGGGCGCATCCCGGAAAGGACACGTTTTTGGGCTTCTATTTGGCTCACAGGTTCTCCAGTTTCAAGCGCATTTCAGGAATGGATAGCAAAATAAAAATACCACGACATTGCGTGACTGGAAGTGATCTAAGACGGCGGGCTTGTTCAATATAGTATGGGGACACTTTTGAGCGTTATTATACTGAAGTAGAACAATGCTGTCGTCCTGTTTTAGCTAACAGCTTTATACAAACAAACTGGTATCACCCATCCCCTCACGGACGATAACAGGATAATTCTCTTCCAGACTGACGACCGTGGTTGTTTCAAGTCCGCAGTATCCACCATCAATAATCAGATCCACCTGGTGTTGCATCAGATCACGTATCTCGTCTGGATCTGTCAGCGGATATTCATCCCCCGGCAGTATCAGTGTTGTGCTCATAATGGGCTCACCCATTTCTTCCAGCAGGGCCCGACAGATCTCATTATCCGGCACCCTCAACCCAATGGTTTTCCGTTTCTCGTCGACCAACCGCCTCGGAACCTCGCGAGAGGCCGGCAAAATAAAGGTATAAGGACCGGGGGTAGCAGCCTTGATCTGACGATAAGCCGAATTGTGCACCTTGGCATAGGTACCAAGGCCGGACAGGTCACGACACACCAGCGCAAAATGATGGTCACGCTGCAGGCGACGGATATCCCTGATTCGGTCGATAGCCTTTTTGTCACCAATATGACAACCCAGCGCGTAGGCAGAATCAGTCGGGTATACGATGACACCTCCCTTTTTCAAAATTTCAACGGCCTGGTGAACCAGACGAGGCTGGGGATTCACCGAGTGAATACGGAAGAATTGGCTCATGGCAGTTATGTTGAGTCGAAGCGATGCAACATATTAATCACACCACGCCCCGATCACCATGTTTAAGATAACTTCTCCACCGGATGCAACGGTCAGATTCCTACTAAGCGAGAAAATGCATTAAGATGGCGGCCTGTTTGCAGTAACCGGATGACCATGCGCCAATTCATTGAATTTATCCCAATAGCACTTTTCGTTGCCGTGTATTTCACGACCCGAGATATATACCTTGCCACAGCGATTTTGATGACGGGTGTGTGCATACAGGTCGGGTTCGAGTACTACCAGGACAAGACCGTGAGTAAACGAACGATGATGGTATTCTGCGTGGTGATTCTCGCCGGCGCTGCCACCCTCGTTTTCCAGGATGAAGTTTTTATTAAATGGAAGCCCACAATCGTTAACTGGATATTCAGCATTGCTCTTCTTGCGGGGCAGCTACTGTCCAGAGATAACCTGCTAAAAAAAATGCTCGGGGAACACCTGACCTTGCCCGACCCGGTCTGGCGCAACCTCAACTATGGCTGGTCGCTCGGTTTCTTTATCGCCGGCGCGCTTAACCTTATCGTCGCTTACAGCTACAGCACCGACATCTGGGTCACCTATAAACTGTTTGGCGGCTTCGCCATTACTCTTGGCTATATAGTGATCACCATGGTGTACCTCGTGAAAGGCGGCTATATCAGCGACGCCGATGAAACCCCTGCGGAATCAAAAGACTAGATACGGAGAATATATAATGCTCTATGCCATCATCAGCGAAGACATCGACAACAGCCTTGAAAAGCGCAGGGATGCCAGACCGGCCCACCTGGAACGGATCCAGGAACTGGTAAATGAGGGTAGGGTTATCATCGCGGGACCTCATCCCGCCGTCGATACGGAGGATCCCGGTGAAGCCGGCTTTACGGGCAGTCTGGTGGTTGCCGAATTCAGCAGCCTGGAGGAAGCCCAAACCTGGGCGAATGCAGACCCCTTTGTCACTGCCGGCGTTTACGCCCGAGTAACCGTTAAGCCTTTCAAAAAGGTTCTTCCCTGAGATGTTGTCAAGACTCACCTTCGTCAGGGTATTTCCCATCAACCTGCTGATATGCTGTTTTTTGGTCAGTTCGGCATTACTGGCTGTCAGCCAGTTCTCCTTTGCTGACGAGGTTTACATACGCGACATGATTTACGTGCCTCTGCGCGGCGGCGAGTCAACCAAGCACAAGATTATCCATCGCGGCATCAGGAGTGGCACACCACTCGAACGCCTGCAAACCAATGAACAAACCGGCTATACGCGAGTACGGACAGCCGATGGCCTTGAAGGCTGGCTACAGACCCAATACCTGGTCGATGAACCCATCGCCAGCACGCAACTAGATGAAGTGAAATCTGAGATGCGGTCACTCGATAAACAGCACCAGCAGACATTGCTCAGTCTGAGAGAAACCAGGGAAGCAAAAGAATCCCTGACCCGGGAACAGGAAAACCTGTCAGACCAGAATGCCCGCCTGGTTGAAGACCTGGCAACGATCACCACACTTTCAGGCAACGTTATTGCCATTGATGAAAAAAACAAACAACTGAGTGAAGAACGTGATGCCTTGCGCCAACAGATCATCGACCTGAATGAGCTAACCGATGCTCTTTCAGATGATCGTGCGCAGCAATGGTTCCTTGGCGGAGCCGGCGTACTATTGATTGGACTTCTGTTAGGATTCTGGCTCGGACGAAGAATTTATCACAAACGATATAACGGTGGCTGGCTATGAGTACTGTCCTGTCGGTCAACCTGAACAAGATTGCACTGCTTCGGAATTCGCGGGAAACAACCATACCCAGTGTTGTTGAAGCCGCAGTGACATGCATCCAAGCTGGCGCGCAAGGCATTACGGTTCACCCAAGACCCGATATGCGCCATATCCGCCCTTCCGATGTTTACGACCTTGCGGAGTTGCTCAGCCGGCCTGACTACTCTGACATCGAATTCAACATTGAAGGCAATCCCTACGCAGGGCCCGAAGAAAACGGCTACCCCGGCTTTATGACGCTGGTTGACGCCGTAAAACCTGACCAGTGCACGCTGGTACCTGATGACCCAACCCAGCTCACCTCCGATCACGGATGGAATCTCCTGGGGGAATCCAATCGCCTCAAACCGCTCGTGACAAAACTCAAAGCCGACAGTATACG
>ENA-OREB01000804-OREB01000804.1-marine-metagenome-genome-assembly--contig:-NODE-804-length-15520-cov-2.429644_pt1 | contig 15520 bp, 24 predicted proteins | sample MGYA00248625_ERZ508552 | MGnify/ENA primary metagenome ERZ508552 (study PRJEB26219, sample SAMN06267888) | marine metagenome | isolation source: Monterey Bay, California, USA | place: USA:Monterey Bay...
TCAAATCGAGTTTTGAGCCCCAATCATTCCTCTTCCCTATTGTCTCCGTCGCCGAGGACGACTGAACCGCCTGCGGCTTCCACCTTCTCGATGGCACGCGCGCTGGCTGATGCGACGGTGATTGTAATCGCGCGGTCAATTCTACCGCTGCCGAGTAGCTTGTCATATCCCATCTGACCGAGGTCGATTGAATCGCCCTCTGTCATCTGGCAAACTTGCATGAGATTGATGCTGATGTTGACCTTGCGAAGGCTTGGGTGACGGTTGAATCCGTGCATTCCCCAGTGGCCTGGCATGTACTTGAGGCGGGTCATGAGGCGGTGCTTGTTGATTCCAGCATTACCTCGTCCACCACGTAGACCAGCACCACGGCCGGCTTTCTTGCCGCGACCGTGATAACGGGAGCGACCTCGGAATTTGTTAGTTCGTGATACCATTCATCTCACCTCAAATCATTCTCTCTGCGAGAGAACTGATCTCGTCGCCTCGGAATCCGAGAGCGCCGCCGACCGAGTAAGCTCGCTTGATGCCGCCCCATCCCTTCGCACCGCGTGGCGGGTGAAGGCGCAGGACTGGCTTGAGTCCTTCTACCGACTTCATCGATGCCTCTCCAGAGGCTAGAGCCTTGGCGAAGGCCTTGACTGTCTTGAAGTCTGATCCAGCCTTCACAGCAGCGTCGTCAACCGGCTTGTCGCCGACCATTCGACCACGCTGAGTCAGAAGGTTCTCGATTGTTCCAGCGTCGACGACACCCCATGTGACGAAGTCCTTGGACTTCCGGAGCATCCCATTGTATGTGGAACTCTCTGGGACGATTGTCGCGTGGTTGACACGAGTCAGGTTGAGCATACCCATGGTGTCACGGATGCTGCGCTCGACTCCACGGTCACTTCGTACGCGTACGACGAGGAAGGTCATTGTTCTCCCCTCCCGCTGGTGATGTTCAGGCGATTTCGATCTCCTTCGCTGATTCGAGTCTTGTTCAACTCGACGAGGGCGTTGAATGTAGCCTGTGCGTAATTGATGGTTGTTCGAGTCTGACCCGCGGAGCGGCTCCAGACATCGGAGACGCCAGCCAGAAGCAGAACGCGGCGGCCGTAGTCACCAATGACAAGTCCCTTTCCAGCAGGTGCTGGCATCAAAGTGACTCGAGTGGAACCTGATCGGCCGGTAATCTTCAGTGGAACGGAGGTGCCGGGGCCGCCTCCAGATTCCCATGAACCATTACCACGCATGACTGGAATCAAGTTCAACTTGGCCTTGTCAATCGCCTTACGGATAGTTTGAGCGACCTCCTTACCCTTGCAGATTGCCAGTCCAACGTATCCGTCACTATTGCCAACGACACAGAGGACGTTGAATCGCACACGGCGACCGGAGTCAGTCATGCGCTGAATCATGTTGACCGCGAGAACGTCGTCAGTCATACCTGGAAGGAGTGCGTCAACGATTTCGACTTCGCGAATTGGTAGACCAGTCTTGAGGGCTTCTTCGTAGGTGAGAATTTGACCGTTGTACACCATGCGCCCAAGACGGGTGCGTGGTTGCCAAGTTCGCAGAGCCGCAAGAGGGTCTGGACCTCGGCGACGGCGAGGAGATGTTTCCTCTACCTCGGCCATCGCCAAAGCGAGGCCGGGGGCGATTGCTGGAGCTTCTTCGACGATATCGGGTGTCTCTTCGCTCATGCATTCGCCTCCTCTATTGCCTTCTTTGTCGACTCGACCGCTGCTGCGATTGAATCGCCGATGTGTGCGCCGCTGATGCGGTCATCTTCTGGCAGCACATCGTCACTGTGTGGAATATCAAGGCCTGCGTCGACCATTCCTTTGAGGGCAGCAAAGACGCGATTTCCTGGAGTAGAGGATGCTAGACCGATGTCGAGGATGGCCTCGTCGTGTCCAGCAGCGATTGCAGCCTTACCCATCGCGTATCCAGACAGGTAGCTGGCTGGAACTGATTTGCGAGAAGCATCGAGAGGCCAATTGAACTTGTTGACGAGCATCTTGCCATCAATCGAGACTGTGATATTGTCACCGCTGGTCTCGTAATCAACCAATTGACAGATTGTCTGAGTGTTCGTCACACGGACGACTGCTCGTGCGCTGCCACCGCGAAGCATTCGCATTCTGCGGCGATAATCTGTTTCGCCATTGCGGCGACGCTTGTAGCGGAGTCTCTGGTTCTTACCGTGTGCCATCACTGCTCACCTCCGAGCTTGATTCCGTCGATTTCCATGTTCGACTTCATGTGGGAGACAGAGCGGTATGATCCACCCTTGGCCTTCCTGTAGTAGTAGCGGTATTCAGATGGAGTGAGGGTTTCGTCGACCCTCATTTCCTTCAAAGTCCTGCGTTGTGCTCGGATTGTTCTCATCCAGCGGTGCTTTCGTGGGTTACGGGAATTCAAGGTTCCTTTCCTCGAACCCTGGCCCGTGCGTCGTCCCTTCGACTTCTGAGCAGCTGCTTTGCGTGCTCGTGAACGGCTGGTTCCGACCAAAGGTCGTGCCTTGATTACGCCCTCCTCGATGAGGCGGCGAACGTCGTTCTTCTGGACAGCGTTGGCAACATCGTCGAGGTAGTCCTTGTCAACCCAAATTCTGTGGATTCCGACAACGCGTCCCTCTCGCTGGCTAAAGATTGCAGCCGCGAGTCTCTTCTGATTCGTGATCATCATCTCAAGTCCCCCTTGCGCGCGAAGCGACGGCGATTGAGAACGCGTAGACCGAGATCGTCGGCGCGGTCGTGGATGCTTGATCTCTTGCGATTGCCGACTGAGGCTGAGATACGTACGGCCTGACGCTCCGGATCGAGTCCGTCGAGGTCGCCAGCAGTGCTGACGAGGACTTCTTCGAATCCAGAGGGGTGGAGTCCGCGAGCGTCAGCAATCTTGCCGTAGCCGATACGGACCATAGGAGAGCGATACTTGCGGTTCTTGCGCTGGCTCGAGTCGTCTCCGCGTGGCTTCTTCCAGCCAGTGCGTGAGAGACGCTTGTAGCGGAACCACTCTTGGCGGCGGAAAGCAGGTTGCTTCTTCTTCTGAGCCGCACGGGTTGCGAGCGCTTCCTTGGTTGCATCGTCGAGGACCGGTTTCTGGCGAGCTGTGTGGAAATCATCCCACTCGTCCTCAAATTCCTCACCTTCGAAGTCGTCATCGACCTCGTCCATCTCGACATCATCAGAGATATCTTCCGAGACTTCTTCGATGTCTTCGTTGCCGGCTTCTTCGACGGCTGCTGGAGTATCTCCAGCCTCCTGTAGGCGAGCAATTAGTTCGGCCTTCTTACCAGATACCGGCAATTCGGCTGCGCGGAGCAGTTCCTTCAGTTCAGCGACTGTCTTACCTTCGTAATCCATCATCAATCACCCCTCATTGGTCTCCCTTAGAGACGATGTAGATTCCATCCTGGAAAACACGTCGGTCTCGCTTCTTGATGTGGCAGGAGCGCTCGATATTCGCCGCGGTCTGGCCGACCTTTTCGCGGTCAGCGCCCGTGACAGTGATGTCGGTCTTGTTTGAGACCTTGACTTCGACGTCAGCAGGCGACCATGGTAGAGCGGCGACTCGAGGGACCTTCTCACCAAACAGGTTGGTGATGGTCATCTCGTTGCCTTGCACCTTGATTGTCATAGGGAAGTGAGAGTACACAGCCTTGAGCTTGTACTCGAAGCCCGAGTCGAGTCCTCGGGCCATGTTGTTGAGATGCGCCGCCCAGGTTCCAGCGAGAGCCTTCTCCTTACGGCGCGGTAGGTTGCAGAATACTTCGATTCCTTCTGAGGAATCACGAACCTCAAGACGAGGGTGGCGGAACTCACGCGTCAATGACTTGCCATCCTTCGCCAGAGTCACATCGTGACCAGCGAGAGTGGCGGAGACTCCCTCGGGGAGAGCGATAGTGTGTGAAATCTTATCCAACTTTGGCATACTTCATCACTCCTCAGAAGATGTACGCGAGCAATCGCCCGCCGACACGCTCCTTCTTCGCATCGTGGTGGTTCATCACACCTTGATTGGTTGTCAGGATCAGAAGACCGAAGTCCTGAGCCGGCAAGTAGCGCGACTCCCACTTATCGTAATCTGTCCTCTTGACCGAGTGTCGTGGCTTGATGACTCCACAGCGGTTGATCGCTCCGATCAACTCGATACGGAATCCACCTCCTCGACCGTCCTCGATTTGTTGGAATTCTCCTACATATCCGGACTTCTGCATGATAGAGAGCATACTGCCAAGCAACTTGCTGGCAGGGCTCAATGTCACTTCGTAATGTCCGGCTTGCTCCGCGTTGAAAATGCGGACGAAAGCGTCACTCAATGGGTCAAATTGCATCCTTCATCACCTCACGAATATTTCTTGAAACCGATTTGTGGGGCCACATCTCGGAAGCACTGGCGGCACAATCGTAGGCCATGTCGGCGAATCATGCCGCGCTTGCGTCCGCAGCGTCGGCATCCGTTTGTTCGGCCGATAGTTTCTCCATGATCACGTGCCATGCTTCACTCCTCCACAATGGTCAGTCCGAAGTGTTCCTTGAACCACTCTCTGGACTCGTCCCTGCCCACTCGGTGAGGCACCCCTACCTTGGCCGCGCGGCGGCGGCGGCGGGATACCCTGTGTCCTGGGCGCTCGAGTACGATGTTGATGTCCATGCCGAAGATGCCGATGTCCGGGTCATACTTCTGCTCGGGGAAGTCTGTGTAGTCCGCAATTCCGAACGAGAGGTTACCCGACTGATCGAAGTGCCAAGCGGGCAGAGTGTTCTCACGAACCCAAAATGCGTCCTTAAGGAAGGAACCGATGGTAGTTGAATCACGGATTGTAACCTTGCAACCGATTGGAGCGCCCTCGCGGGTGCCTAGATCACGGTTGGTACTCTTGGAAATGGTGCGAACCGGCTTCAGTCCGGTGAGCAACTCGAGCACACGCTCGGCGAGCTGGAGACGAGCACCTGCCTCGCCGACACCGATGTTGACAGTGACCTTAGTGATGCGAGGAGCGAGCATAGGATTGACTGATTCGCTCAAGCCTTCACCTCCAGTGGTAGATCCTTGTCGGAACCAATGACGAAGACGTAGTCAGCGACTGTACCGAAGTCCGCGAACTGGACCTCGTTAGCCTTCGAGGAACGCTTTATGTCCCTTGAGACAACCTTCGCGGTGGTACCGATGTGGCTTCCTCCGGTGAGGTAAGCCTGTACTCCCTCGCCGAAGGCGTGGTGGCCAGCGACCTCTTGATCAGGTAGTGAGATTACAAGAGAGTCACCAGAATTGTACAGATTGGCGTCTTCAATGGTGAAATTGCGCCCATCGTGCAGGTGAATCTGAGTCTTACCGCCGCGCAGGGTAGTCTTACCCATGACGCGGCACAACTTGGTTGTAGCCTGCTTAGCGGAAATCTTGCGGTAGCGGAGTTTACCGTTCTGGTCGAGGATACAGCGGAAGTTGTCCTCGCCAATGGTGAGGACATCCATTAGGCCGACGCCGCGGCCGACATCAGTCTCGATGCGCCCATCGACGAGCACCTGGCGGGTTGCTGTCATGCGCCTTGCTTCTCGCTGGGAGTGCGCGAGGTCGAGAACATCGCGTAGAATCAGGCCAAGCGGCATGCACATCTCATCGGGATGGCCTCCGGGGTTAGGCTTCTGGACCCAGATATCGGTCTTGCGAGTTAGTGGCCAGCTTCGTGGCATTGTCAGTCTCTTCATGTGGCTGCTACTCATTGTTCAGCACCTCCGTTGGAACGTTCCATGATGCGCTTGATGCGCAGTGGGTCACCATCGTATAGCTTGGTGACAATGAGATTAGATGGGTGGATTGGAAGTGCTTCCTCCTTTCCGTCGGCGGTCGCCGTAGTGACGCCCTCGACTAGGATGAATCCGCTCTTTGTGTCGACTCCGACGACGTTTGACTTGATGCCGGAGCGTCCGCGTGACTGCCCCAAACGCTTGCCGCGCGAGTCAGCCTTGACGCTGTTAGGGAATCCGAAGTCACCGCGAAGGACTTCGACCTCGTCTCCGACCCTGACGGTGACCGAACGAATCGATGCAAGGTCAGGGTCATCTGTGATCAGGCGTGCGCGAATGCGCTTCCTACGGACATGAATCGGTGCGTCGGTCTGAGCCTGACGCTGCTTTCCTGCTTTCTTGCTGACCATCTTTCACACCTCACACTATCTGCTTCGCCGTTGCGGCGATACGAGGCCAACGCTCAGCCGCCTCGCGGCTAACCGGCCCCTTGATGTCGGACCCCTTCACGTCACCACGCTCGTTGGTGATGACGCAGGCGTTGTCCTCGAATTGAACCCAGGTTCCATCGACGCGACGGAACGGGCGCCTCTGGCGCACGATTACCGCATTGAAGATCTGGCGGCGGGTCTCTGGAGTCCCGCGGCGAACTGTGACGCGAATCATGTCACCAACGCCACCAGCAGGGTATCGGCGAGCTACGCCGCCCTTCTTGAGGACGGTAATCAGCTGCACGACCTTAGCGCCAGTATTGTCGACGCAGTCCATCCTTGCCATGCTGGGTAGGCCAGCAGTCGAACGACCAGCAACTCCCCTCATTCGTCGGCCCCCTTCTCGATGACGCAGAACTTGACCGTCTTGGAGAGCGGTCGGCATTCCATGATGCGGACATTGTCTCCGCTGGCAACTTCACCAATGCACGAAGGCAGGTGTGCTGCATAGCGGCGAGTGCGCTTCTCATAGCGCTCGTACTTCTTCATGTAGCGAGTTACCTCGCGCTGTACGATGATTGAATTGCTCATTCCAACCGAGGATACTGTGCCCTCGATAATCTGTCCTCTTAGCCTCAGGCTACCATAGAATGGGCAGTTCTCGTCTCCATCCCACTCCGCCTCAGGCGAGCGGACGTCTACTCCGATATCTTTCATTTCAGTTCCTCCTGTATCTTCGGTTGATGCGATCCTCGGGCCGTTGGGTGACGGCTGAGCCGTCGATAACTACCTCTCCCGAATCGATGGTGAATGTGATGACGTCCTTGGGCAGTGTTACCTCGCCCGAGATTGTGCGGACGCGTAGCGTCCTGCGGGTTTCCTCGACGACCAGTCCAGTGACTCCGACCAAAGTCGGATCGTGACTCTCTACGACACTGATGTCACGAGCGAGCCAAGGTGCGTGGTAGATGCTCATTCATCGCACCTCCACTTGGTATCCGTTCTGTTGTAGGACCTTGGCGACACGCTTCTTGTGGTCGCCTTGGAGTTCAATGGTGCGCCCCTTGACGGTTCCGCCACTGGCGCAAGCGCCCTTGAGCAGCTTCGCAAGCTTGCCGATGTCGATTGCGGAATCGTCGATTCCCTCTACCATCGTTACCATTTTTCCATATCTCCTTCTAACTGTTGAAATGATTGCTTTCTGTTGTTCTTTAGCTATTTCTTGGCAAATGCACAATTCGTCCGGTAGACCACACAGATTACAGATGCCAGCCATTCAAGTCTACTCCTTATTCTCCTCGGCCATCTTGGTTAGAAGACGGGCGATACTCCTTCGCGTTTGCTTGTAGGCGCCTGCATTGGAAGAAGAACCTCCGAGCGCTTGTTGAGCGCGGAGTTGGAGGAGTTCTTCCTTGAGTTCTAAGAGACGACGCTCGCGCTGCTCAGGAGTCATCTGGTCTAGATCTCTTGACTTGATGTGAGCCATAATCACTCACCCCCCTCAGATTCTTCGCTTGATTCGTCGGTGGCTTCGTCTACAGAATCCGATGGTGCCTCAACTGCTTCTTCGGATACTTCCTCCGCAGCCTCTGCTTCTATCTCAGCAATCTTCTCGACCACGCTGTCGACGACCTCTTCGGTGTCAGCTGCTGCGGTCTCGTCGACTACAGGAGTCTCTTCGACATCATCTGGAATCTCTAGCATTGAGACTTCCTCGATTGGTCCGAGTCCGGACTCTTCACGAGGAACGATGTCGATTTCGTGTGGGAGACGCACACCAGGTCGCATGATTCGGACTGTGCAACCGATTGTACCGAGCTTCTTGACTGCGGTCGCGAAGCCTCCGTCCATGAATTCGAGTGCAGTCTCACCACAGAACTTGATGTGACCCTTCTGGAACTTCTGGACTCGGTGGCGAGCGCCGGAAATCTTCCCTGAGAGAATGATTAGACAGCCGCGAGCACCAGCGTCCATGATGTTCTGCGAGGTGCTGTGACCAGCACGGCGGAAGAACCAACCGCGCTCTAGTGACGATGCCAGACGGCTGGCCATGACCTGAGCGTTCAGGCGAGGCTCTTCGATTTCGTTGACTTCGAGACGAGGCTTCTCGAGATTGAAGTCATTCTGCAGACGGCGCTGCAATTCGTGGATGATTTTCCCGCGGCGACCGATGACACGGCCGACTTGCTCAGCCGACAATGTGACCTTGGTTCCCTCTGGAGTTCGGTTGAACTCAAGGCCGCCGAATCCAGCGCGCTCAGTCTCCTTCAGTAGGTACTCGCGCACGAGCTGGCGCTCGATATTGCGATTGATGATATTATGAATGGTGTTTGTCTTGTTCATCATAATCACCTCAGAATTCGTCCTCTTCCTCTTCATCGCCAAAGTGCTCGAGGAAGATCTCGAGGTTCACTTGGTAGTGGTTCTTCGGCGTTGCGCGACCCTGCGCACGTGGCCTCCAACCGCTGTGAACTTGGCCACGGTGTGCGGCGCAGTGAGTGATTACCATGTCCTCAGCGTCGATGGTATCGTAGCGCTGGCGAGCATTTTCCATCGCGCTGTTGATCAGCTTGATGAACTCGATAGAGGCCTTGTATGGATAGCGACCAGGGCCCATCTTGCCCTTTCGGTGGCCAGCCATGGTGTTTCCACCCCTGCCCTTTCGGGAGCGGCGAGTGTAAGGAATTGCTTCCTTCTTTTCCATGACCTTCTCGAGGTACTCGATTGCGTCCATTGCGTTCATTCCACGAATGAACTTGGCGATTTGGTAGCAGTGCTTGTGGTGCATGTCCACATTTACCGAGCGAGCTGTAGCAAGGTTCGAACCCTCAAGTAACTGGGTGTATCCGGATTGTGGTTTTCCTGAATTTCTACTCATCTTCTCACCTCACTTCAATGCCACGTGCTTACTCGACCGGGTAGCACCCACACCAGGTCCGGTGTGCGTAACTGAGCGGCGAGTTGGAGCAAATTCTCCTAATGCGTGTCCAATCATCTCTGGAATCACTTCGACCTTGACGAAGTCACGGCCGTTGTGGACTCCAATTGTAGTGCCAACCATTTCTGGTAGAATGTACATACTGCGGCAATGAGTCTTGACCATCTTTGAGCTGCCGTGCTCGCGAACCTTCTCAAGGAACTTCTCAGATTCCTCAGACAATCCGCGAGACAGAGATCTCTTCGCGCGCGAAGGCATGAGAGTAGCGATGCATGGAGCATCGGGTTCGTCCTCTGGAGGATAGAGTGGAAGAGCAATTAGCTCCTCCATCGTCATACCGCGCCAAAGGAACTGCTTCTTGCGGCGCTCAGCGATTGTTGAGCGACGCTTGCGAGCCTGACGGCGAGCGAGCTTTGGAGAGCGGAACATCTTCTTTGATTTACGTGCCATAACTCACACCTCACTGCTCCCTCGTCCTTCCGCGCCCAGTTCGGCGCGGAGCGATGTGTCCAACCTTCTGGCCCGGAGGCGCATTGCGACTCACAGAGTTCGGTCCGTGGACCGCCTGGTGGTTTCCACCACCGTGGGGGTGATCGACAGGGTTCATCGCGACACCGCTGACGGTTGGGTAGAGCTTTCCTCGCGCCTTAGCGCGGTAGTGTGCTGCACCGGCCTTCATCAGAGGCTTCTCGGTGCGACCGTGGCCGCCGAGCACACCGATGGTGGCTCGGCAAGTTGCTGGTAGATCCTTCAGTGACCCACTTGGTAGACGGACGCGGACCTTCTCACCCATGCGGGTCTCAAGAGTCGCGGAGTTGCCGCCGGAGCGAGCAAACTTTCCGCCATCTCCTGGGCGTGACTCTACATTACAGATTGGAGTTCCTTCAGGAATCTCCGAGAGCTTCGTAACATTGCCCGGCCGTAGGCTGACATTGTCACCAAAGGCCAATTCTTGACCGACGGAGATTCCCTCGGGTGCGGCAATGTGAGCGGTTGTGCCGTCTTCAAATTTCACGCGCGCGAGAGGAGCGGTGTGAGCCGCACTGTGCACGAGGTCGGTGACCTCGCCCATCTTCTCGCTAACACGCGGAAGGCGGTTAGCTGCTGGGAATCGGTGGCTCGAGACCTTGTTCTTTGGACTCGATCCGCGGCGTTGTGAACGTGTTCGCTTACCCATGATATCACCTCATCAGAACGCTCCGAGCTTGAGCGCTGCATCCTCCGCATCGTAGCCGTCGGCAAGCCGCACTGAGGCGTGCTTACCGGTGATTGTGATCTTCGTGTTGACTTTGGCGACCTGAACGTCGAGGAGTTCCTCGACAGCCGCCTTAATCTGAGCCTTTGTTGCCTCGCGGCGAACGATGAACTCGATCCTGTTGTTGTTCTCACGGTAACTACCGTCTTCGTTTGAGACACGGCGAGCCTCGAGAGTCTTCTCAGTGATCCAAGGCATCTGAATGATACTGTATGGGTCAGTCATGGGAATCACTCCAGCGCTCCTATCGCCGCCTTAGTCCAGACGGTGAGTCTTCCAGCGTCTCCGCCGGGTGCGAGATCTTCTGCAGAGAGGTCCTTGGCGGCGACAACGTCGACGCCAGGTATGTTACGAGCAGCCTTCGCGAGACCATCGGTCTGAGCGACCACTAGAAGGATGCTCTTCGGAGTGCGATACTTGCGGCCACGCATAGTACCCTTGCCGGCACGGATGCCACGGCCAGTACGAGCGCGCTCGAGGTCATCACCGAGTCCGAGTCCGTCCATCATAGCGACGAACTTGCGGGTCGAATACTGTAGAGGTAGATTCTCGACATCATACTTCTCGTCGCCACCATCTCGGCTCTCGACATATCCATCGATGACGATTGGGAAGCGGACGCCATCACCGAATCGGTGGCCGCGGGCCGCGACCATATCGGCGTCAGCGGTTGCAGCGATAGCGGAATTACGAGCGACGCCGTTTTCCTTGCTGTTGATCTTCTGTGACCAGTCCTTAGCGACCATCGGTCCATGAGCGCGGCGTCCGCCGCGTGTGTGAGGGTTCTGAGCACCTGTGCGCTGTCCAGCCTTACGCATGATACGCGAGACACCACGACCCTTACCCCACCATTCGACGGAGTGCTTCATTCCAGGTTGTGGCTTGCGCTTTCCATCGTGCTCGCGGTGGCCGTAGGCCTGACGACGGTTAGCTCGACTCGCGAGCACGGCTCGACGAATCAGATCCTCTCGGATCTCGGATTCGAAAACATCTGGAAGGGTGAAAGACTTGCCATCCTTCACCTCGACCTCATAGATCTCGGCGAGCAGACCTGCGTCCATCTCTTCTTGCTCGACAGTGTTAACCAGATTGTACGACTTTGTCTTCATCTAATCACACTCCCTGCTTGCTCGAGGTACTGACATAGGTCAAATCGACCTCGTGCAGTTTCGAATTCGGGCGAACCGGGTCACGGAAGCGCAAGAGGCGCTTCGCAGGACCTGGCAGACTGCCTTGGATAATCATGTATGGATTGGTGACCTCTCCGTAATGGAGGAAGCCACCGGCTGGAGTCACATCAGACTCATCGGGGTTGGAGATGCGGAGAACGCGCTTGTTGAGCTCGGTTCGCTGATGGTATCCCATCTGACCGGCTTGGCGGATTGTCTTGCGGACGTAACCTGTTCCGAAGTCACCCATGTTACCGATCTGTCGGCGCCTCTTCGAGTTCTTGTGGCTCAGAAGCTTGACGCCGAATCGCTTGATTACACCTTGGAATCCCTTGCCCTTGGTGATACCGACTACGTCAATCTCCTGACCGGAGGCGTATACATCTGCAACGGTAACCTCGCCACCGAGGCGCTCCTTTGCCCACTCAAGCTTGGCATCGTTACCTCCGCCAACAAGACCGACCTCCATGATTTCGGGTGTCTTGGATGGAACGCTCTTTACCATCGAAGGTTGGGTAGCGACGATGAGGCGAACCTCACAAAGGTTCGAGTTAGAGAGGGCTTCAAAGGAATCATCATTGGTCTCGCCATCACGGTTTGGAAGACGTCCAGCGCGCTTCGCTGGCTTGCGTCCTTCCTCTGCATCTCGCTCGCCGCGAGTCTGGTTAGCGAAGCGCGGGTGAAGACCATCTGGGCTAGCAGTAGAGTCAGCCCAAACCTCACCAGCAGTCTGCATTCCATAGGGAGTCATGTGGTAGCCGCGGACGGCTAAGACCTTCATTGGAGGAACCTCTACGACGGTGACTGCCTTGCGGACCTCTTGACCGGCGGAGGTGGAGGTAGGGTTGGTGTCCCTCATTAGAACGTGAGTCATGCCAGCCTTCCAACCAGCGAATCCCTGAATACGAATCTCACTTGATTCCGTCTCGGGCCAGGAAGTAATCCTTCCATAAGGTCGAATCGCCCTCTTTCGAGGGCTAAAGCCCATGCTACCCCTCTTGGGGTTATGTCGGTCAGCCATTTGTATGTCCTCCAGTATTTACCGGAAAGTTTGCCGCCGAAGCGGATTCGAACCGGGCCACCACGTTAGGGAGGAACCGTGACACCGAACGCCTGTTCCCGATTGGGTTCAGTGTTCCGGGTTGTATTTCAGAGCCCTATGGTGTCTGGTACCTCACGTAGTGAGCGAGGCTTGCGACCTCCATACCCTATATGAACGAATCGGGCAAGATGAATTTGCACCCCTAAGGGGTGTAACTGAAGAGGCGGGGCAGTGCAACGATTTAGAACCCTGACTTCGAATCGATTGGCCCATGAGCGCGAGGCTACAGCATGATGGGCTTCGTGACGAGGTCATTGAAGCCCGAGCGTATCAACTAGAGGCAGTCGATGTAGCGCTGTCTGGTTCGACCCTTCTTGTGCTCCCGACAGCGGCAGGAAAGACCGCCGTTGCTTGGATGGTTATGGCCGAGATGCTACGGCGCTCGGATGGCTGGGCGCTGATGATCGCGCCGACAGTAGCTCTTGTGAAGCAACATCTCGATGATTTGCAAGCTGTGTTCAAGGACGAAACAATCGAACCTATCGCAATGAGCGGAGCGATACCTGCATCGAAGCGAGAAGGGATGTGGCAGAAGAGTCGCCTCATCGTCTCAACACCTCAAGTGGTTCGTAACGATGTGACTAGGGGTGTGTTGGATCTGAACGACTGTTCTGTATTGGTAATTGACGAGGCGCATCACGCGACAGGGCAACGTGGCGAAGCACAAGTTGCCGATCTCTATCTCGGGATCGCTGCTGATCCACTGATTCTTGGGATGACTGCGAGCCCGGGATCGAAGACTGAGAAAGTCGAAGAAATTTGTCAGAGGCTTGCAGTCGAGCGAATCCACATGCGTAGTTCAAGCGATGAGATGCTCACAGAACACCTCGCAAATCTCGATATTGAGGAATTACGAGTCAAAGTTCCGAACGAAATTCGAGAACTTGCGGAGCCTTTCGTTCGTTGGCAGGAGAGTATCGTCGACCGAGAGCGTCGGCTCGGCAGATATGTCCTGCCAGGGCCTGCCTCTCATTCTGGACTTGCCAATGCGATGGAGAGAGCGAATGTCGCGATTCGCAGAGGGGAGTCGGACGCCTACGGATCGATGAGCAGAATCGGGTTGGCGATGTCCCTTCACCACTTGATCAACCACCTTCTCTGCCAAGGTACCGCTGCCGCTCGAGAATTCCTCGACCGAAAGGAGAGCGGTGCGGACTCAGAGAAGAAGAACACGCGCAATCTTCTCCGTGACCCGCGAGTCAGAGACCTACGAGCGAGCCTCGCTGAAATCGGCGAAATTCACAGTAAGGTCGGCGCAGTCCGGCGACTAGTAAGAGAAAGGCTGCGCCGCGACCCCGAATCCCGAATCATCGTCTTTGCGACCTTCAGAGATTCAGTGACAGCCCTAGATACAGCATTGGAGAACCTCGAAGGTGCCAAGCCAATCCAATTCATCGGCCAGAGCAAGCGAGGAAGCGGGAAAGGCCTGACGCCAAAGCAGCAGATCAGTCGCATCGAATCATTCCGCTCGGGCGAAGGAAACATACTGATTGCTACGAGCGTCGGCGAGGAAGGACTTGACATTCCTAGCGCCGATCTCGTAATATTCTACGAGCCGGTTCCAAGCGAAATTCGCAATATCCAGCGCCGGGGTCGAACCGGCCGACACCGCGATGGAGATGTTGTCGTCCTGATAGCCGAAGATACTCGTGATGAAGGAGCGCGTGCAGCCGCCCTTCGACGCGAAGAAAACATGTATCGAGCAGTCGGCAGAGTTAGGAGAAAACTGGCTCGTAGTGGTCATCTTGACCTCTCAAATTTGGCTCAGTTCCGAGTAATAATCGAAGGTGAACTAACCCCTGCTGACGAGTTTGTTCGAAGCATCCGAGAGACACATCGCCCAGAACTCAGTGAGCAGCAGCAACCTGAGACCACAGAGATTGCAGCAGAGCCTCGAATAATCCCCCCATCCACATTCAGACCGAGGGGGCAAACCGGTCTCGAAAATTTCCCAGCACAGCGTGAGGATGTTGTCCCAAAGAAGCAGAAAACAGCGGGAGGACAAACGCCTCACATACGCGAAAAAGAATCAAGCCCTTCCAACCCACCAAGTAAGAGCTATCCAAAGCCTCCTGAAGAGGCAAAACACCCCGTCTCAGCCGCACAAGATTTGATCGACCTTGAAGATAGCCTACCCGATGTACCCGGAGCAACGGTTACAGCCGATGATAGAGAACTCAACAGCGCCGTAGTGGCACGATTGAAGGCATTAGGGACTGAGGTCCGAATCGACCGTCTCGAGACGGGTGACTTTCGTATCGGCGAGCGAATCCTAGTTGAGCGCAAAACTGTCAGAGACTTCGTCGACTCACTCGTCGACGGCAGGCTCCTCGAACAAGCGAGCAGACTAGTCGGAGCAGCCCCCCGAAGTCTGCTACTAATCGAGGGAGAAGGACTGTTCCACTCACCCAGAGTCCACCCCCACGCACTGATGGGAGCACTCACCACCCTTGCCCTCGACTTCGGCATCCCTGTAGTCACTACCAAAGATGGGGCAGAAACGGCCAGATTCCTCACAGTCGCATCGCGCCGCGAAGAATCGATGCTCGACGGACTCACTCCTCGCGCGCGAGATAGGTTAGAGGCAGTCAAACCAGAATTCTGGACTGATCCCGTGACTCAAGCCGCAGCCGCAGCACGCCAACTCCGCGGCAGTGAAGACGACGAGCGCACAGGCGCAATCACCCTGCTCGTCGCTATTCCCAGCGTCGACGAAGACCTCGCAACCCGTCTACTCAACCGATTCGGAACCATCGCAGGTCTAGTCTGGGCAGACGAAGATGAACTACGTCAAGTCGAAGGAATTACAGAAACCCAAGTCCGCGAGATCTGGCGAACATTCCGCTCCGGCGAGCGTCTTCGCAATCGCTGAGGGAATCAGTCACCA
>ENA-OREB01000808-OREB01000808.1-marine-metagenome-genome-assembly--contig:-NODE-808-length-15490-cov-4.837345_pt1 | contig 15490 bp, 11 predicted proteins | sample MGYA00248625_ERZ508552 | MGnify/ENA primary metagenome ERZ508552 (study PRJEB26219, sample SAMN06267888) | marine metagenome | isolation source: Monterey Bay, California, USA | place: USA:Monterey Bay...
TGGTCTCAAAATCTAAATTGCCAGTAAGGGTTACTTCTCCAGTTTCAGAAACGGTCATGAGTTCACTGCCGGTTCCGCCTAGAGAATACGTCAGAGCATTGCCTTCAGGATCAGTTGCACTAAAAGTAGCTACCACTGTTCCAGCTGGAACTGTTTCAGACACATTAACTTGGTTAGCAATTAGCTCGCCACTGATGGCCACTTCGCTAATGGTATTAACAGGCTCAACTGCAAGCACCACCGCTTCATCCACATCAGCTACATCCAGTGCTAAAGCAAGCTCCTGTGTATCGCCATTATCACTGGTAAAGGTAACGGTCAACTCAACGCTCTCTTGTGATTCATGATCGAGCTCTTCAATGACTTCTAGAGAGTTGGTTTCTTCATTGTAGGCAAAAGCTTCACTGCCCTCACCCTCAATGGTCACCGTATAATTCTGTTCACCTGGGTTCACAATAGCAAACTGAGCTAAGCTTATTTCGGTGGTATTTTCATCGACATTCTCAACCACTTCAGAAGCTTCCACTTCAAAAATGGGAGCAACTTCTACGGTGGTTTCTTGCGTGGTTTCAGTTACCTCTTCGGCCACATTTTCAGTTGAATCTTCATTTGCATCATCGGCCTCAACTGTTTCAAGCTCAATGGCCACCTCAAATTCTTCTGCTGTTCCCAGTTCTTCTGGAGCAACATCCGAAGATACATCTGATACTCCTGATGAATCTAATAAACCTTCATCGACTTCTATGTCGGTAGAATCGCCGGCATCATCGCTTGCGACTTCGGTTTCAATCTCTGCAGGTGCTTCAGTTTCAGGCTCAGTGGACTCAGGAGCAACATCTTCACCAGGAGTCCCCTCAGTTACTGACTCTTCGCTTGCAGTTCCCTCTTCTGCTTGAGTCTCCTCAGCTGGAGTTTCTTCTGTGGTAGATTCTTCCTCTTGGGTCTCCTCAGCTGGAGTTTCCTCAGCAGCAGACTCTTCTTCTGGGGCTTCTTCTGGTGCTTCTAACTCTTCCTGCAGAGCATCTATGCTTTCTTCAGTCACTTCGACCGGCTCGCTAGGCTCAGAATCTTCACTTTCAACCGAAACTGAAAATCCTGGCTCAGTCACAGTGGTGGCGTAGTCTGGAGAACATTGGTCACCAAAAGAATCTAAATCAACACAATTAGGCGTAACAGTCATTTCGGTGCCGTAAAGGAATGTTGCGTTGGTTTGCGGTCCATTGGTCTGCACAATTCCGATGCCACCTCTGATTCCGACAGTGGCTGAATTGGTTCGAATTAAAGCAGGCTGCTTTTTGGTAACTTTACCTCCAACGATCCTCAGCAACCCTCTTGCTGTAACCTCAAGAGAGCCCTCGGCAGTCTCAGGGTTGTAAATAAATTTATCTAAAACAACACTGGAATTGGGTCCTACTGAAAATGCTGTGCCATCAAGCAATAGCATTTGCGCTCTTCCAATGCCATCGGTTTCAATGGTGTGATTTTGAATGATTTCATAACCTGCATCGATGAGCTTGCGTTCTTGCTCAAGAGTTAAATCAGTGGTGTTTTTATTCACCGCAGATGCAACCCCTATCTGCTCTTGAGCAAAGGCATTATTAGTCAAAAGGCTGGTGACTAAGATAATCAATGAAAATGTATTTAAAGATTTCATTATTATTTGAAGCATTGATAGTTAACTTGAGCAGACAAATTGCTCCCACTGCGTTTGTATATGTTGATGGTGCTGTGAGTCCCGGTTAAAACCCAGCCAAAATTCAATGACCAACAGGCGCCAATGGGTCTGAGTAAATTGAATCTGAGAGTTTCAGATTGATCATGTCTGGCCCCAAAAAGCGGATAATCCTCATCATGAGATTTATCTTGATAGCTGTACTTTGAAGAAAATTGCCAATTCTCTTTTAAAGGCTGAGAGTAGCTGAACTCAACACCATAATTCTCATAAAACTCATAGCCCGCATTAGCCCGATAGTTCTCCAACACAACCTTATAACCATAAAGAGCTTGCGAGCCTGGCCAAACATAGCTTTGGCCAAAAGTGATGCCATTGATACGGCCATTTTTTTGTCTGCCTGATTTAAAAATTTTTTCATCTCGATAGTAAGAAAAAAGCATGGAAGAACCATCATCAAGTTGACCGCTGTAATCTAAAGAAATGCGACCACTTTGCAAAATTTCTTCTCGATTGAGAACAACACGCAAAAGATTAATGTTAGGACTAAACACTGGGTCTTCAAGATTAAAGAAAGAGAAATAGTTTTCATCTAAATTAAAGTTTCTGCGAGCTGAGAATACATTGCTCTGAATATCGAATTGAGAGAAAGTCTCAAATCTATCAGCGCCATAACTAAAAAAGTATTGAATGTTATCTCCGCGAGGATGATTTAAGTCTTGGTCAACGCTTAATGAGTAGTTGTATAAAGCCGACTGATCACCTTCTCTCTTACTATCAGGATCGACCTCTAATAAAAAATCACCTATCTCAATAAAATCAGCATTAATGCCTGAGTTACCATTGGTTGTATGTTTCCAACCAAGACTTAAATTTTGCTGCCACTGAAAGGGTTCTTCAGCGGAAACTATGGCTTCTAAAAATTGATCAACTCTAGCTTCAACTTCTGGCGGAGGGTTAAATTCTTTTACACTTTTTAGATAGTTGTTAGCCAAGGCAAATGCGCCTAGGCGAAAATACAAAACCCCCAACTCCAATCTGATTCTTGGCAACTCTGAGTCATAAATAAGCATTTGCTCAAAGACTCCAATGGCTCCCTCTAAATCTCCAACCATAATTGATAAATTAGCGTACTTAAAAAGTAATGATAAATTTGTTGGATCTTTAAAAAGTTGCTTAAACACCTCTTCTTTTTGTTGTTGAGCAATAGACAGTTCTTTAGGATCGGATATGGTGGGCTTTACATTTTGAGCGAAGGAATGCAAGCACAAAAAAGTACAAATCATTAAAAAAAAAGCTCTAGTTTTCATGGTTTTTTTAAGAAAATATATATAGGTATTTCTCTATATATCCCCTATTTGATGCATATTTAACCATAAAAATGACAATTTATCATTTATTTAGAATATTAAGGACTCTAAAGTGAGTCAGAGGTTATAATTTATTGATGAAAAAATCTGAGCAAACAAAAGCCAAGCTTGTTGAAGCAGTTATAAATCTAACTAATGTTGGTCAAAAAATATCTGTGGCAAGCATTTCAAAAGAAGCAAAAACAGCTTATGGGACCTTTTACAGATACTTTAATAATTTAGATGAGATTAATGCCTCTGCAATCATTCAAGTTGTTCTTAGTGCAGCTGAACAAGTTGATAATCAAATGAAAACAGAGAAATCAAACCTTTTTAAGGTTTACTATAGTTGGTATGTTGCCATTGATTTGTTTGAAAGCGACTACATGGCTAACTGGCTGATAGATAATCCCGCAAGCATTAATGATGCATGGGTTTTAACTCAACCCATGACCAGTCAATGGCTACAAGATGCGATTTTTCAAGAAGAAGAGCCTGAGTTGAACAAGGATAACCTTAGGCACTTCAAAATGGCTCAAACATATATTTTTTGGACTTATCAAAATGCTCTGCGTGAAAAACTAAAAGGCAGAAAATCAATCCATGTCTACACAGATCTGATGAATTCCGTGAACTTAATGGATCTTTCGCAGAAAACTCATAAAAAATATATAAAAAGAGTTGCGGACTATATTAAGTAAGTAACAAATTACTGTGAAGAAAAATTTAAAGCAATTCTCTAGATACGGTCTTTTAATCTTTGCAATTTTAGTGAGCTTTTTACCAATTCTAAACCCATTACAAATTTTTAGTAATCTACAAAATTATTCTTTCGATACTCTCCAAAGGCTCTTGCCAAGGGAGGTTTATGCTGAAGATCCTGTCGTAATTATTGATATTGATGATCGTTCTCTTGCAGAAATTGGGCAATGGCCTTGGTCTAGAAATCAATTGGCAAAACTTACAAATCAAGCTTATGCTGCAGCTGCACTAGGATTTGATATCGTCTTTGCAGAACCAGATAGGACTAACCCTCAGAATTTTATTTCCAGCTATCCTCTTAATGAATCACTAAAAAAAGAGCTTTCGGCACTTCCAAGCAATGATGAATTGTTTGCACAAGCTATTACAGATCACGGAACCGTGGTCTTGGGTCAGGCTTTAAATAATAAAAATAATATCAAACCCTCTAAGGCGAAATTTGGTTTAGTCACTCAAGGTGATGATCCAAAGCAATTCATAACAAACTATTCGGGTATACAACATAATATTAAGCAGCTTGAAAGCTCTGCTGCAGGTGTTGGGTCGATGAGTATTGGTAACAATGATGCAATTGTTCGCCAATTACCTACCTTTGAGAGAATTGATGATCAATTGGTACCTAGCCTTGCTCTGGAAATGACAAGAGTGGCCGTGGGAGCCTCAACTTTTCAGATTAAGTCCTCTAATGCTTCAAGCGAGGAAGCCTACGGCGCTCAAACAGGTATCAACAATATCAAATTGGGTCCTCTAACCATTCCAACAACACCTGAGGGAAATGTATGGGTTTACTTTGCCCCTACCAAAAATATTCCTACAGTCTCTGCAGGGGATGTGATCTTAGGATTAATACCGCCTGAATTTTTTGAGGGCAAAGTTGCACTTGTTGGAACATCTGCTGCCGGCCTGCTAGATCTTAGATCTACCCCCACGGAAAAAAATATTCCCGGAGTCACAATCATTGCTCAATTTATTCAGCAAATTTTTGCTAATGAATTTTTACAAAGACCAGATTGGCTGTTTGGAGCGGAGTTTCTTGCAGGTCTTGTGTTAGCTGTACTAATTACTCTGAGCATTCAAGCCCTAGGACCTATCGGTGGATTGAGTGTTTTGATCCTAGGTTCTGGTGGAATAATGGGTTCAAGTTATTATTTTTTTAAATCAAAATTATTTTTAGTTGATCCAGTCTCTCCTTTAATCATTGCATTGAGTGTTTATGTTGCTGTTACCTTTTTCAATTTTCTGTTTACTGAGCTAGAACGAAGCAGAGTAAGAGGCGCCTTTGCACAATACCTCTCTCCAGAAATGGTTAATCGCTTGGCCGAATCAAGCGAATCATTAGTTCTTGGTGGAGAGAGAAAAGAAATGACATTCTTGTTTTCAGATATAAGAGGTTTTACCAAAATTTCTGAACAATACAAAGATGATCCCGAGGCCCTCACTCAGCTCATCAATCAATTACTCACAGTCTTATCCAATGCAATCTTAGAACACGGTGGCACCATAGATAAATACATGGGTGATTGCATCATGGCATTTTGGAATGCGCCGACCGACCAAGCAGATCATCGTCAATTAGCAATCAAGGCAGCAAATACAATGAATGAGGCGTTGGATGCATTCAACCTGGAGATTGAAGGAAATTTAGATTTTAAGCTTGAAATTGGCATTGGGATTAATTCTGGAGATTGCATTGTCGGCAACATGGGTTCTGATAAGCGTTTTGATTACACGGTGCTTGGTGATGCAGTGAACTTGGCATCCAGGCTTGAAAGCCAATCATCTAATTATGGCTTGCACATGATTGTGGGTGAAAACACTTACATGATTGATTCATCTTTTACTATGATTGAGATTGATAAAATTGCAGTTAAGGGTAAATCTTCTGCAGAGACAATCTTTACTTGCTTTAAACCAGAAATAAAATTTGTAAAAGGATTCCTGGACACGCACAATGTTTTTTTGCAAGAATACAGATCTCAAAACTGGGATGCAGCTAAATCAACAATTGGTGAATTAATGTCTTCTCCAAATGAGCTTGAACTATACTACAGACATATGGATGCAAGAATTGATGAGTATATTAAAAATCCGCCAGCCGCTGATTGGGAAGGAGTTTATGTTGCTACAAATAAATAATTTTAAATCTCTATCAATTTTTGTCATGTGCTTAAGTTCATTCAATCTTTTGGGTCAAGCCATTGTGAACATCGAGGATTTAAGACGCGAAGGTGAAATTGGTTTTTTCACAAATATTAGCGCTAATCTCAATGCGTCTCGAGGCAATAGAGATAGAGATTTTTACTCAGCGCAATTAAGATTTGATAATAACTCAGAAGAGGCAGAGTTTTTTATGATTCTCCAGCAAAGTGAAAGAAAGTCTAATGACAAACTCATGGATGAATCAACTTTTATGCATGGGAGATATATTTTAGTTGGCGAAGAAGCTGTTAACTGGGAATTGTTTATTCAATTCAGCGAAAACCCTTTTAGAAATTATAAGGAAAGGTCAGTTCTTGGGGGTGGTTTGAGGTACGAGCTATCTAAGTCAGCTCGACTGGGCGCTGGGTTGCTTAACGAAGATGAGACTGACCTTGCTGGTCGATCTAAAACAACAGAACGCTTAGGGTTCTACCTGCATAATTCTTTTGAGATTGCTGAAAACATTGCTTTTAAGCCCACCATCTACCTTCAACCAAGCTTGAATGATTTTGAGAATGACTACAAAGCAAGTATGATCTTAGCCTTAGATTTTAAAGTAAATGAAAATTTTAATATAAAGATGCAGTATTCATCTTTTCATGACTCAGATCCACCCATGTTGGCTGAAAAGTCAGATGAGTCAATCTCGACCATGTTTTCATACAACCTAAATTAATTATGGAAGGATTCATAGAAATTTTTAAAAATGTCTGGGAACAAGGCTTTTTAGGCATTGGCATAACTGAGATTATTGTCTCCTTGCTCATATTTATAGCAGGGGCTATAAGCAGAGCCTTTTTTGTTGGCAGAGTACTTAACTGGCTAGAAAAACTAACAGACCATACAGATTCTGAAGTGGACGACGTTCTCCTTGAGTCTTTAAAGAAACCTCTTGGATACATCCCCATGACGGTTGCCTTATATTGTATTGCAGTCTACCTCCCTCTTTCGGGCATGGCAGATACTTTTGCAACCAATCTTATTAAAGCTATGATTGCCTTAACCATTTTTAGTGCATTAGCAAATAGTATTGCACCAATTTTTCAGGCATTCACTTCCAGTGCTGTATTAACTAGATCCATGACAATGTGGCTTGAAAGAGCAGCAAGAATAATTATTTGGGTAATTGGTCTAGGGATAATATTAGATATTTTTGGAATTCAAATTGGTCCATTGGTGGCAGGTCTTGGGTTATTCTCCGTGGCTGTTGCACTTGGAGCGCAAGATTTGTTCAAAAATTTAATCTCTGGACTTTTAATTATTGGCGAGAATAGATTTCAGCCCGGCGATAGAATTGAAGTGCCTGGATCCTTGCATGGAATTGTTGAGGATATAGGCTTTAGATCAACTCTTGTAAGAATGTTTGATACAGCCCCTATGTTGGTTCCTAATAAAGATCTTTCTGATGTGAAAGTAATTAATCATGGGAACATGGAGTTCAGAAGGATAAGTTGGACATTAAATCTTATTTACTCAACTACTCAAGAGCAGCTTGCAAAAATTTGCCAAGATATTACAGCTTTTATTAGTTCCTCTGAGGAATTTGCTACAAATCCAAACCAAGAATCATTTGCTAGAACTGAAGAGCTAGCCTCAAGCTCAATTGATGTTAGGGTTTTGTGCTATACAGACCCCGTCGGATTAACTGATTTTTCTAAAATTAAACAAAATCTAATTTTTGAAATAATCAAAATAGTCCGCAACAATGGATCAGAGTTTGCTTATCCTTCAACATCAGTTTATGTTGAAAATACAGATCCGTTAGATGTTGCTGATTACTCAACAGACGGCCTGAAATCTAAAAGTATTTCTCATGCGTCTGCACCCGATCAGGGTGATGATTAGCCAGAAGATCTTGTTAAAGCGCTTGATTCAAGCTCTTTAAACAGTCCTGGATGCTCTTCTGCAAGTTCAGCTAGGTCTAGCTTGGTTAATTCAAGTAATTTTGAATCATCTGCTGCAGTAATTGTTGCATTGCGTGGTACATTTCCGAGCAAACCCATTTCTCCAAAATAATCCCCTGGAATTAAGTAAACAGGCTGATCTATCTCAACTTTAACTTTTCCATATTCAATGATAAACATTGAATCAGCCTCATCGCCCTTTAAAAAAATTGTTTCATGCTCGCTAACCAACCTCACCTGAAGTTTTTCGTTTATTTTGCCAACCGCACCAATTGGAAGCTCTTGGAATAATGGAACAGAAGCAATAGCTTCAAAGCTTACTAAAAAATTCTTTTTTTGAATCTCTTCGTAGTATGCAGAAGCAAGAATAGCAGCTGGTAAAGCAAACATTCCGATGCCAACTAACATCGTAAAACTTGCTAACAGCTTGCCAATGTCTGTCATAGGAACAACGTCGCCATAACCCACGGTTGTTAGAGTGGCTATGCCCCACCACATGGTAGAAGGAATGCTCCCAAAAACATCAGGCTGTACCTTGGATTCTAGGAAATATATAAATGTTGAAACAACCAGTAAAATTGAAATCACCATAATCTGGGAACCAAGCAAAGCATTGCGTTGTTTAATGATTGTTTTAATTAATGTATTGGTTGGCAAGAGAAATCTGGATTGGCTAAAAATATCAAAGAGTCTGAATAATCGAAGCATCCTTAAATCATAAATTGAAAAAAATACTTGATTAATTAAAACGAACCCATCAATTGAGAGCAAAAATGATAGCTTGCGTTCAACGATTATTCTTAAAAGCAGCTCAATTCCAAAGAAGCTTATCGATATAAAATACAAAGTCTTTATTAATGGTATATCCATGGCTAGATAGCCTGCACTCGATGTAATTTGATGCAAGATATTGAGGGCGATTACTGCTCCAAAAAACTTATTAAACTTATGTAATATATTTTTCATTCAGTGATTATAGCTTGAGTCTGTGATCTGAAAAAACTTAGGCCGAAAATATTAATCATTAAATAATGCATTTATTTGGTAGGATGGACTTTGGTAAAAATGAATTTAGAGGTAAAAAAGAAGCATGTCTGATCAAACTATTCTTGCAACCACTTTGGTTGTTTTGATGGGCCTTCTTATTTGGGGTAAATGGCGTTATGACGCAGTTACTCTTATCTGCCTTGCCTCACTGGTGCTAATGGATGTTGTGCCCGCAGATAATGCATTTTCTGGTTTTGGTCATCCTGCGGTAATAACAGTCGCCTTGGTGCTTCTAATCAGCAAAGGTTTGCAAGAAGCTGGAATGGTGAGTTTGGCGGGAAACTTCATCTCAAGGTTGACCCTAAATGAAAATCAATTTCTTATAATGATAATGGTGGTGGCTGCCTTCCTTTCATCTTTTATGAATAACATTGGAGCAATGGCTCTTCTCCTGCCAATTACTTTATCTGCTTGTCAAAAAATGGAGTGGAATCCATCAAAATTCCTTATGCCTTTAGCCTTTGCGAGTATTCTGGGGGGTATGAATACAGTTATCGGGACGCCCCCAAATATTATTATTGCCCAATACAGGCAGGAATATACCGGAGTAAGCTTTAATTTTTTTGATTACTCTTTTGTAGGCCTTGCGGTAAGCATCCTAGGTATTTTATTCATAGCTCTGATTGGATTTAAGTTTGTAAGAGCTAGAGATAACACTGCGGAGACTAACCGTCTGATTGATTTAAAAAATTATTTATTCGAAGTTACAGTTAAAGAGGATAGTAAGGCAATAGGAATGAGGCTTTCTGAAATAAAGAAAATCTCGGGGCCAGAGACGGAAGTTATTGGCCTAGTTAATGAAACAGGTGGTGTTTCCCGGGTATCGATGGGAAGAAAGATACAGCCAGGGCAAATTTTGGTTATTAAAACTTCGCCTGATGACATCTCATCCATTCAAGATGCCTTGGGCCTTGAAATGTCAGAGGATCTGGTAACTGTTCAAGAATCAGATTTAGCTGAAATAGAAGTTATGGTTACAGCTGGTTCAAGATTGATTGGACGCAAGCATGAATTTTTAAAGAGGTTGGCTTCAGAAGATCTTGCTTTGCTTGGGCTTTGGAGAAGAGGGGCAAAATTTAGAACTAGGCTTCGTCGAGAAGTTTTTAAAGTTGGGGATGTCTTGCTATTAGGTGTAAGAACTATTGATGATGAGGGAGTAAAAGAGCGCATAAAACATTTGGGCTTAATGCCTTTAATGCAAAGAGACCTGCAAACTATTCCAAGTAGAAGTCGCTTACTTAAAAGCCTTATTTTCTTTGGTCTTGCAATTGGACTAACAGCCTTCAATGTTATGGATATAGTTGTAGCATTTCTACTGTGTGTAATTGCATTTATTTCAATAAAAGTCCTTAATGGAAACTTATACAGGAACATTGAGTGGCCCGTTGTGGTTATGCTTGCTGCCATGATTCCGGTCGGCCAAGCACTTGAAACATCCGGTATTTCTCTAAATATTGCTAACTTTATATCCACAACAACCCATGGCATGGCCTTGCCCTGGCTAATTTTAATGGTTCTAGTAATTACTATGTTTGTATCAGATATTGTAAATAATGCTGCAACAGCAGTTATTATGGCTCCAATCGCAGCCAATCTTGCCATGCAAGTAGGCCAACCGGTAGAGCCATTTTTAATGGCAGTTGCTGTAGGTGCAAGCTGTGCATTCCTTTCGCCAATTGGACATCAGTGCAACACCCTTGTCATGGCACCAGGCAACTATAAGTTTGGAGATTATTGGCGTTTAGGCCTACCCTTAGAATTCGTTATAGTGTTGATCTCTATTCCAATGATTTTGTTTGTCTGGACTTAGCGCCCTTGCTTAGACTGGTAGACCCGAATGGACTCGAACCATCGACCTTCGCAATGTCAATGCGACGCTCTAACCAAAACTGAGCTACGGGTCTAAAAGTAAAAACATTATACAGCTAGACAAATAATAAGATAAGCCTGAAATTCGTTAGATAGGAAGAATTTTTTAGTAGGTATAAAGAGTAATATTAATCTTTATTAGAATTGTATATATCAAAAAAATCTAATCTTAAATTAAGGAAATTAGCGTATTTTTTAAAATACTGAAGTGCAAAAACTCTTGCTGGAAATATTGAATAATCGCCAACCTCTATGCCCTTAATATAATTTATATTTACAAATATTTTAGAGGCAACTTGGGATTCAGATAAAGAAAGCAATTTTCTTCGATCTTTAAATACTTTTCCAATCTTACAAGTTTGTGCAGATTTGAGGTTAGGTTGGGTATCTATTTTGTTTATTTGCATTCCTTCAAAATCTTAATTTAAAACGAACCATAAATTATACATGGAAATGACAAATTGTCATTTTTTAATCAAAAAAGTAAGAAACTGCTCCATGCCTTAAAAGATATAAGCTAATGTAGGATTTAATCTATTGATGCAGATCTTTGCGTTAAAAAATCTTTTGTATCCTCGAGAATAGCTTGTGTTTCTGAAGAGTTGTCTTTTTCCAAGAGTTTTTCAAGCTCTGTCATCACTTTGCTCATAGAGCCCCAAGGACCCTCTTCATTCAATCGCTGAGTGATAAGTGACTGGTAGCGACCCATCATATCTTCCGGGGCTGCTTGCGGATAAAACTGACAAATTAATCTTTCGGCAAACAACCTATGCCGCTCATCATTAATATTTCGGCAAATTTTAATTCGCTCTTCAGCGGAATCAATTCGATGAAAATCAGCCATCAACTCCTTGTCTTCTCTTGATGGAAAGCCGCCAGCATAAATCATTTGCTCTATGTGATCATACTCATTGTTCCAGTTATTAATTTTGTCTGCCATAGCCTGACTAACTAGGGTTTGAAACTCAGTGTTCTCTCTAACTTGTTTTGCTCTTTCTTCTAGCAACGCAAAATCAGTATCAAAAATATTTTTATCTTCGATTAAATCACTGGGGCACAATGGAATGGTCTTGTTTATACCATATTTTTTAAAGGGCCCCGATTTACCTGGTTTTTGCACCATTGAATAAATATCTTGTGTGTCCAAGCTAAAAATTTCTTCAGGTTCAAAACTTAAATCAAAAAACATTAAATCATTCGGTGCCATGCTACCGCAAGGAACCACCGGGTATTTAAAAACTTCACGTCTAAAGACCTCACCGAGCCCAAGGAAGCCTGGTTGCTGAACCGCCGCTTGTACTCCTGGTTTAGATGAAATGCTTAAGAAAAAGTCTATTAGTTCTGGTTTCTGATTGTTGATAATTTCCAATAATGAAATCATGAGTTTGCAATCAGCAATGGCATCATGTGCATCACCGATCTCTATGCCATTGGCCTCAGCAATATCAGCTTGCTTTAAGCTAATGGCTGGACCATCTTTGTACAAAGGAATATTCAATAAATCAGGAAAAAAAGCAGCTACATTGTGCATCATCAATAAAATATCAAGGCGGCTATTGCCATTGGTATTGGTGAGATAGGATTCAAACAAGTTCCAATAAAATTGTCTTCGAATGAGCTCCTCATCATAAGACATTCCATTAAACGTTATAAAAACTGCTGGCTCATCAATGGTCCATTGTCTCCATTGACGATTAAGGTCTCGCATCATTTCGTAATGCGACACGTTGGACTGAAATAGATGGGTTTTCTTATTAGTCACCATAGCCATGGGATGAGGAATGGCCCATGGCAAAGGAGCGCAACCTAAGTTTTGCTCGTCTTGAATTTCTAATACTCGATTTGTCTTAATTGAACCGCACTGAAGAATTTGTGCAAAGTCTTTTATGAGACCGGTGGTCTCAGTATCGTAAAATATTAGGTTATTGCTCAACTAATATTCTATGTTCTGCTGATATTTGAAGACTCTACCTTGGACTTATCATATTCTGCGTATTTACCAAGCTCATATCTGGCAACTGACCTTCTATGGACTTCGTCTGGCCCATCTGCAAGTCTTAAAGTTCTCATGCCTGCATACATTCTAGCAAGCGGGAATACTTGAGAAACTCCAGCACCGCCATGCATTTGAATAGCCCGATCAATAACATCACAAACAATGTTTGGAACAATTACTTTGATTTGAGCAATTTCACTGGCAGCAACCTTATTGCCAACCGTATCCATCATGTGAGCAGCTTGAAGCGTTAAAAGTCTTGCCATGTTAAGTTCAATTCTTGAATTGGCAATGATGTCCATGTTGCCACCAAGTTGAGCTAGAGGCTTACCAAAAGCAACCCTACTTTGGGATCTTTCACACATCATTTGCAAAGCTCTCTCTCCCAAACCAACAGCTCTCATACAGTGATGGATTCTTCCTGGCCCAAGACGACCTTGGGCTATTTCAAAACCCCTGCCTTCACCAAGAACCATATTGCTTTTAGGCACTCTTACATTGGTAAATTTTAAATGCGCATGGCCATGAGGAGCATCGTCCCAACCAAACACTTCCATCATTTTTCTTTGCTCAATCCCTTCTGAATCCATTGGCACTAATATTTGGGAATGTCTCTTGTGTCTTGGAGAGTCTGGATCTTGGTCTGTAACACACATGAAAACAATGATTTTGCATCGTGGATCTCCGGCGCCAGATGTCCACCATTTTTCACCATTAATGACATATTCATCACCATCAAGGACAGCTGTGGCTGCCATGTTTGTTGCATCGGAAGATGCTACGCCTGGCTCTGTCATACCAAAAGCTGATCTAATTTCACCAGCAAGCAAAGGTTTTAACCATTGCTCTTTTTGCTCTTCTGAACCATAACGCTCTAGCACTTCCATGTTTCCTGTATCAGGAGCTGAACAATTAAACACCTCAGATGCTATTCCAACTGCACCCATTTTTTCAGCAAGGTGAGAATATTCAAAATTGGTAAGCCCCGTTCCAAATTCACCCTCGTAGCCTGGAAGGAAAAAATTCCATAAACCTTCTGCTTTTGCTTTGGCTTTCATCTCTTCCATTACTGGAGGAACACACCAACGACCGCCCTCTTCAGTTTGTTGAGCGTATAAGGCCTCATTTGGTTTTATTTCTGCATCAATGAAGTCGGATACCCTATCTACGAATGATTGAACCTCAGGTCTTAAATCTCTCATTTTTTCTCCCGTAATTATTACTTTGTATTAAGTACTAATATAAGTATTGTGAATGTTATAAATTAATTCTATTATAAGATTCTGTAAAACTAGAACATATAATAGCTGTTCGCTAAACCCAAAGCTATAGGATTCATAAAATATGAAAATAAGCTCATTCGATTTAAATCTTTTCGTGATTATGAACTCCATCTACACTGAGGGCAGTCTTACCAAGGCTGCAGAAGTTGTAGGTATTACCCAGCCTGCTGTATCTAATGCCCTATCTAGATTAAGAGAAAAATTTGATGATGAGCTCTTTGTGAGGACTGGAAGTGGCATGGTTCCTACGCAAAAAACCGAAAATATTATCAAGGATATTCAAAATGCTCTGCAGTTGATGCAAAAAAGTGTCAATGAACCAGATGAATTCAACCCTGAAACTAGTCAAAAAACTTTTAGGATCTCTTTGGGAGATATCAATGAAGGAAGGATTCTTGCTATCTTGTTAGGTAAAATTGAAAAAGTGGCCCCCAATATCAGAGTGGAATGTTATTACTCTGCAAGGGATCAGGTGCCGCATGCGCTTGCAACCAATGAGCTGAGTTTTGCTGTAGATCCATTTATTCCTAACTCAAAAGATACCAATACCATGAAAGTCTTTTCAGATAAATTTGTTATTGCGCATCGAGCTAATCACGAGATCAGCAAAGTTTCAAAACTAACTCTTGATAAAATTCTTCAATTGAAATACATAAATATTTCAAATAGAAAAAGAGGGGCATCAGTTGTTGAGATGGAGATGCAAAAAATGCAACTGCAGCCAGAAATAGCTCTTAGAGCACAGCATTACTTAGTAACACCTGAAATAGTAAGATCTACAGATTTATGCCTGCTGTGCGCAGAGACTTTTGCAAAAAAACATGGGTTAAGTTATATAGAACTTCCATTTGATGTACCTCCCCTTGAACAGTATTTAATTTGGCACAACAGTGATAATAATGATGGCTCTCATATTTGGATGAGAAAGTTAATTGCTGAATCTTTTCAGGAAGTGGATTCAGCTAAGATTTAATTGCTTCGCCATAGTACTGAAAAGCAGCTATTTTTGGTCCTTTAATATATTTCTTTTTTAAATCTTTAAATTGAAAGCCGCCTGAAAGAATTAATTCCTCTATATTTCTATCAAGATTGCATCCTCCAGCAATTTTTTTCCAACCTGGGCTTATGCGATGTTGCCACTTTTGAATACTTTTTTCTGGCGCCAAACCATGCTCCATAAAAAATAAAGAGCCGTCTTCCTTAAGAAGCCTCCGCGCCTCAGAGAGTGCAAGTATAGGCTCTGGAATGGTGCAAAGACTGTATCCAATGACCACGCTATCAAAAGTAGCTGACTCTAAATCTATAGATTCTGCAGTTGCCTCAATAAAAGATATTTTTGAATTAAATTTTGATGCTCGAGATTTTGCCATTGCAACAGAGCTTACTGCAGGATCTACTCCCACAACCTC
>ENA-OREB01000809-OREB01000809.1-marine-metagenome-genome-assembly--contig:-NODE-809-length-15489-cov-3.191215_pt1 | contig 15489 bp, 15 predicted proteins | sample MGYA00248625_ERZ508552 | MGnify/ENA primary metagenome ERZ508552 (study PRJEB26219, sample SAMN06267888) | marine metagenome | isolation source: Monterey Bay, California, USA | place: USA:Monterey Bay...
ATATTATATTGCAAAGGTTGCGCAGATGAGCTTCTCACCAAAAGATCGTCCATGGCTGATCAGAACATATGCGGGCCATTCGACGGCGCGCGACTCAAACGCGCTTTACCGATCAAATTTGCAAAAAGGCCAGACGGGATTGTCGGTAGCCTTCGATTTACCCACCCAGACAGGCTATGACAGTGATCATCTTCTGGCGCAGGGGGAAGTTGGAAAAGTCGGGGTGCCAATTTGCCATCTTGGCGATATGCGCAGCCTATTTGAGCAGATCCCCCTAGATCAGATGAACACCTCAATGACGATCAATGCGACAGCCCCTTGGCTGCTGGCGTTATATATCGCGGTCGCTGAGGAGCAGGGCGCCGATATAAGCGCGCTGCAAGGCACCGTGCAAAATGATATTATCAAAGAATATTTGTCGCGCGGCACGTATATTTGCCCCCCGCAACCCTCGCTCAAACTGATCGGTGATGTGGCAGAATATTGCTATGAGCAGCTGCCAAAGTGGAACCCAATGAACGTGTGCTCTTATCATTTACAAGAGGCCGGAGCGACACCAGAACAAGAGCTTGCCTTTGCTTTGGCGACCGCAACCGCGGTGTTGGATGAGTTGCAAGAACGCGTGCCAGCGCATGATTTTCCCAAACTCGTCGGTCGTATTTCGTTTTTCGTGAATGCAGGCATTCGCTTCGTCACCGAAATGTGCAAGATGCGCGCCTTTGTGGACCTGTGGGATGAAATTTGCGAAACCCGCTACGGCGTTGAAAATCCAAAATACCGACGGTTCAGATATGGGGTGCAAGTGAATTCGCTTGGGCTTACCGAACAGCAACCGGAAAATAATGTCTATCGTATTCTGATCGAAATGCTGGCCGTCACATTGTCAAAAAATGCCCGCGCCCGGGCCGTACAATTGCCAGCCTGGAATGAAGCTTTGGGCCTGCCGCGCCCCTGGGATCAACAATGGTCGATGCGGATGCAGCAGATCATGGCCTTTGAAACAGATCTGCTGGAATATGAAGATCTGTTCGACGGCAACCCCACCATAGAGGCCAAGGTTGCGCGTTTGAAAGACGAAGCGCGCCATGAGCTGGCATCGCTCGATGCGCAGGGCGGCGCAATCGAAGCAATCGGCTATATGAAATCGCGCCTCGTGGAAAGCAACACGCAACGGCTGAACAAAATCGCTTCAAAAGAAACAACCGTGGTCGGGGTCAATAAGTTCACCACGGGAGAGCCTTCGCCCCTTACCGCCGGAGATGGTGGCATAATGACGGTTGACCCAGCCGTTGAGCAGGATCAGGTGGACCGGTTGAACGCTTGGCGCAGCGCCCGCGATGACGCATCCGTGGCGAGCGCGCTGCGCAGCTTGCGCGCGGCGGCGCAGGCGGGTGAGAACATCATGCCGGCTTCTATCGCTGCGGCCAAAGCCGGCGTGACAACCGGCGAATGGGCGGCGCAAATGCGCCTTATCTATGGCGAATACAGAGGGCCAACAGGCGTGGCGCGCGGCGTATCCAACAAAAGCGAAGGGCTAGATGAAATTCGCGAAGCGGTCGATCTTGTGAGTCAGAAGCTGGGGCGCCGCTTGGGCTTTTTGATGGGCAAACCCGGGCTTGACGGTCACTCGAACGGGGCCGAGCAAATCGCCGCCCGGGCGCGCGATTGCGGAATGGAGATTGCGTATGATGGCATCCGCTTAACGCCCGAACAGCTGATTGCCTCTGTTCAAGAGCACCAGCCCCATGTGATCGGCCTGTCAATCTTATCGGGCAGTCATATTCCCCTAGTGGAAGATATGATGAAGCGCCTGCAACTGGCCCAACTTGATAACATTCCCGTGGTGGTTGGGGGCATTATTCCACAAGAAGATATGACCCGGCTGACAGCGATGGGCGTTGCAAAAATATACACCCCGAAAGATTTCGAATTGAACGCCATTATGATGGATATCGTCAGTCTTGCAGATCCAACCGATTTAGCCGCAGAGTAAAGCGGCCACAGGCTCCAAAAAATCACACCCTTCGAAGAACAAGGCTGGCCTTGTATGGCCGGCTTCGTTAGATTTTCGCTAAAAGCAAATAAAGGAACAAGCGGTGATCACAACGCGCAGCTTACGGCCCAACGAGTATCACGCCTGGCAGGCGCTTTGGCGGGGGTATCTGGCGTTTTATGAGACCGAGCTGGCGGAAAACGTGTATCGCACCACCTTTGAGCGCCTCTGTTCAAACGAAATCACAACGCAAAACGCGATCGTGGCCGAATTGGGCGGTGAAATGGTGGGTTTGGTGCATTATATTTTTCACCCGCATAATTGGCGGGTCGAAGATGTGGTATATCTGCAAGATTTATTCACCGCACCGCAACAACGCGGCAAAGGGGTTGCCAAAGCTTTAATCACCGCCGTGTATCACGCCAGCGATCAGGCCGGGTGCCCAAGCGTCTACTGGATGACGCAAGAGTTCAATCATCAAGCCCGCCATCTATATGATCAGATCGGCCAGCTTACCCCTTTTATAAAATATACACGCTAGAGGCTTTTCATGACAATCCATATCGGTGCCACCCCAGATCAAATCGCAGATACGGTGCTTTTGCCCGGCGATCCCTATCGCGCAAAATGGGCGGCGGAAACCTTCCTATCTGACGTCACGCTTGTGAACGAAGTGCGCGGCATGCTGGGGTTTACAGGGTTTTATAAAGACCACAGGGTGACCATCCAAGGCTCGGGTATGGGCATGCCATCCTTATCGATCTACGCCAATGAGCTGATCAAAGACTATGGGGCCAAAACTTTAATCCGAATTGGATCCTGCGGCGGCATGCAACCACATGTTGGGATACGCGATATCATTCTGGCAATGACCGCCAGCAGCATTTCCACCCCGTCTCTGGGTATTTTCAAAGAATTCAACTTTGCCCCTTGCGCCGATTATGCTTTGTTAGAGGCTGCGGCCCGCGCCGCGCAAGCCAAAGCCATCGCAACCCATATTGGCGGTATCTACTCGTCAGATGTGTTTTACGATGAGCGCCCCGACCTGAACCAAGAAATGACCCGCCATGGTATTTTGGGTGTCGAAATGGAAGCGGCCGAATTGTACAATCTCGCCGCGCGACATGGCGTGCGGGCGCTGGCCGTTTTGACCGTTTCAGATCATTTACAAACCGGCGAGGCGCTGCCCGCGGATCAGCGCGAAAAAAGTTTTGGCGATATGGTGGAAATCGCGCTACATGCAGCTTTTGACGCATAACGAGGCCCAGAAAAGCCGGGCCCAGCGCGCGCCTTTGCCGCTCATCACAGGTTTTGATTGGCCTCGCGCCAGCGTGATTACACCCCGTGGCCGCGATCATAGCTCGACTGTGCGGGGCCCTGCCAATCAGCCAGGGCATCCGCGGGCGGGCTAAAAATCTCAACCTTTAGCGGATAACATATCGCAGCATCACTGGAATGCTCCGAGGAACAATCCCCCCCCGGGCAGGCGCTTAGCGCCCCCAAAAGATCAATTTCGGCAAAAAACTCAAGATAATCGCCTGGGCGCACCGGGCTGGCTTTCATGAAATACTGTCCCGTATCGCGCGTAAACCCCGTGCACATAAACACGTTCAGAACATCATGCACCTTATCTTCCACCTCGCGCACGGGCCGCGCCAGCCTGCTCGCCAAAGCCCGGGTTAAGTTGGAATGACAGCATTGGTGATAGGTCTCTCCGCCCGAAAGCAAACCATGCGTATACGGATCACAGCGGGTTCCAATCACGTCATGCACCGCGCCTCCATACGCATCGATCCCATACCACGCAAGCGTGTCTTCAAACACCGTTGCCATCGGCCTTAAATATGGAAAGCACGACCACATCCGCTCTTCCTGCGTGAGATGGGTGCCATGCAGAGCGCGGGTTTTACCAGAATAAAACCGTTCGCGCAGGTTTCGGGCATTCCACAAGTTCAGATCACCAACCTGCGCACCTTCGATAGAGGAAATACGAAAAAACGAGCCCACCGGCGCATCAAAACAGCTGGCATCGCGCGGTGCAACGATCACTTCATCGGATTTTACGGCGAGCTGGCGTAAGGTCTTCAAAGCCGCCATATCGGGCTTGGGCAAGCTTTCAACCGGATAACAAATCACTGGTTTTACAGCTTGGCGCGCGGCGCCATCTTCAGGACCTTCCAACATGTGACCACCCTAATACAAAATGACGCTGTAAACAGACCGCTTCGTGTGCGCTAAACTGTCCGTTCGACCATCATCTTTTTGATTTCTGAAATCGCCTTGGCCGGGTTAAGCCCCTTGGGGCAGGTTTTGGCGCAATTCATGATCGTATGACAGCGATAGAGCTTAAACGGGTCTTCCAATTCATCCAACCGCTCTCCGGTGGCTTCATCGCGCGAATCAATGATCCAACGATAGGCGTGCAGCAAGGCAGCTGGCCCCAAATAGCGATCGCCATTCCACCAATAAGACGGGCAAGAGGTTGAGCAAGAGGCGCACATCACGCATTCATACAGCCCATCTAGTTTTTTGCGATCTTCGATCGATTGCTTCCACTCTTTCGCCGGACGGTTGGTTTTGGTTTCCAGCCAAGGCATGATACTGGCATGCTGGGCGTAAAAATGCGTTAGATCAGGGATCAAATCCCGAATAACGGGCATATGGGGCAAGGGATAGATCTTCACGTCGCCCTTGATCTCATCCATGCCATAAATACATGCCAGCGTGTTGATACCATCAATATTCATCGCGCAAGAGCCGCAAATACCTTCCCGGCACGAGCGGCGAAAGGTCAAGGTGGGATCAATTTCGTTTTTGATTTTGATCAGCGCGTCCAAGACCATCGGGCCGCATGTATCCATATCCACGAAATAAGTATCAACGCTGGGGTTTTCTCCATCATCTGGTGACCACCGATAGACGGAAAATTTGCGGATATTGGTTGCACCTGCTGGTTTTGGCCAGGTTTTTCCAGTGCGGATCCGTGAATTCTTAGGAAGCGTTAGCTGAACCATATTACCCTCATCTGGTCTTTATATCCCGTCTTTATTTCCACAGCCGCGCTCAAAACGTACGCACTTTGGGCGCGATTCTCTCAAGCGATATGCCGCCCTGATCTTCATCAGTAAGGCGGTCCAACACGACCGGGCGATAGCTCAAGTCGCATTTGGCGCCGTCAATCACCGCCAATGTATGCACCCGCCAAGACTCATCATCTCGATCGCCAAAGTCTTCATGGGCATGCGCGCCGCGGCTTTCTTTACGCGCCTCGGCGCCAGCGATGGTGGCCAAAGCATTGGGCATCAAATTGCCCAATTCAAGCGTTTCCATAAGATCGCTGTTCCACACCAGGCTGGTATCAGTCACTTTGATATCATCCATTTTTGCGGCGATATCGGTCATTTTGCTGAAGCCTGCCGCCAATGTGTCCGAAGCGCGGAATACGGCTGCATCTGATTGCATGGTTTTTTGCATCTCAAGGCGCAGCTCAGCGGTTGGCGCCGCGCCATTGGCGTGACGTAACCCATCGAAGCGGTCAAAGGCCTTATCAATTTCAGCGGTGTTCAAATTGGGGATCTGTGCCGCGCGATCTACCACTTGGCCAGCCCGGATCGCGGCCGCGCGCCCAAACACGACTAGATCGATCAAAGAGTTTGAGCCAAGGCGGTTTGCACCATGCACGGATGCGCAGCCTGCTTCACCCACAGCCATAAGACCGGGCACCACTGAGTTTGGATTATCCGCCGTTGGGTTTAAAACTTCCCACCAATAGTTGGTCGGAATACCGCCCATATTATAGTGCACGGTGGGCAGAACGGGAATGGCTTCCTTGGTCACATCAACGCCAGCAAAAATCCGCGCGCTTTCCGAAATTCCGGGCAGGCGCTCGGCCAAAGCCTCGGGCGGCAAATGGCTCAAATTGAGGTGGATATGATCACCCTCTGCGCCAACGCCGCGCCCCTCGCGGATTTCCATCGTCATGCAGCGACTGACGTAATCGCGCGGCGCCAGATCTTTATAATGGGGTGCGTAGCGCTCCATGAAACGCTCGCCCTCTGAATTGGTCAAGTAGCCACCTTCGCCGCGCGCGCCCTCGGTGATCAAACAACCGGATCCATAAATACCCGTCGGATGGAATTGAACAAATTCCATATCCTGTAGCGGCAAACCAGCCCGCGCCACCATGCCGCCACCATCCCCAGTGCAGGTATGCGCAGAGGTTGCGCTGAAATAAGCCCGTCCGTAGCCACCCGTGGCCAAGACCACCATTTTGGCATTGAAAACATGCATCGTGCCATCATCCAGCTTCCAACAGACAACCCCGGTGCACACCCCATCTTCAGACATAACCAAATCGATGGCAAAATATTCGATATAAAATTCCGCGTTATTCTTCAGCGATTGACCATATAACGTGTGCAAAATCGCGTGGCCCGTTCGATCGGCTGCGGCGCAGGTACGCTGTACAGGCGGACCTTCGCCAAACTCAGTGGTATGCCCGCCAAATGGCCGCTGATAAATTTTACCTTCTTCGGTGCGCGAAAATGGCACGCCATAATGCTCAAGCTCATAAACAGCTTTCGGCGCTTCGCGCGCCAGATATTCCATCGCATCCGTATCACCAAGCCAATCTGATCCCTTCACGGTATCATACATGTGCCATTGCCAATGATCTGGGCCCATATTTGAGAGCGAGGCCGCGATCCCGCCTTGCGCGGCAACCGTGTGCGAGCGGGTTGGAAACACTTTGGTGACGCAGGCGGTGCGCAACCCCTGCTCTGCCATGCCCAAGGTTGCCCGTAAGCCGGCGCCACCGGCGCCAACAACAACAACATCATATTCATGGGTTTCAAACGTATATTCTGACATTGCCTTCGCCCTTTAAAGTGCCATCTTAGCGATCGCGAACAGCCCTGTTGCCATCAAGGCATAGGACATACAAATAACCGCGATGATCCAGATTTTCTGTGCAGTCCCATGGACATAATCTTCAATTAAAACCTGCGCGCCCGACTTAAAATGCTCAAGACCAACAATCAGCGTCAGCGCCACAACCAAGGCCGGGCCGGGCCGGGCAAAATGCGCAATCACATCTTGATGGCTTTCACCGATAACACGCCCCAGCGTGCAGACGAATAAGGGAACCAGCACCAAAAGCGCCGCAGAGCTCACCTTCATGGCCCAAAAATGCGCGGTGCCTGTTTTGGCGCTTCCCAGGCCCACGGCCCGTTTGCGATCCGTTAAATAACGCATATCTGTTTCTTGCCCTTATAAAACCACAATGGTGATGACGCTCAGCACTAGCGACCCTATGATAACACCCCAGCCAAGTTTTTCGGCTGTCGGCACATCCAAGCCAATGGCGTTGTCCCAAATCAAATGCCGCAAACCGGCCAAGCTGTGATACCACAGCGCCCAGATCGAGCCCAATAGGATTAATTTTCCAAACCAGGAGGTTACAACCCCGTTGACCAGTTCAAAATAGGCCGGCGAAGTTGCCGCCGCTAATAACCACCAAATCACCATGATAGTACCCAGCAATAAAGCATTTCCCGTGATCCGCGTTAAGATTGACGTGATCGAAGTCAGCTGCGGGCGATAAATAGATAAATGCGGTGACAAAGGGCGATTGCCCCGGTTTACATCAGCCATTAAAATTCCCTTACGATCTTTTAAAAGCGAAGCCTCCACAGCTATTCGCCGATACGATAGGATCCTTTTATCTTGATTTGAAAGTAATAACAGCCCCAGAAACAATATTCTTTTCTGACTCTTGGCGAAATGCGCAGTTGTGATCACAGAGTTTTTATTTGTGATCACATGTTTTCATATTGCCGGCTTAAATAGGTTTCAAATTCTGCGCAAAGCGTCACGGAACCGGCTTCTGGATCGTAAAACGCATTAGCCTCCTCGCATGTTTCTATCAACACTTCAAAATCAACAGGAAAGCCCAATTGCCCATTTAGAAAAGTGATTTCTTCCGCCACCACTTGCCCAATCAAGCTTTCAACAGGGCCCTCAAATATTATTTTTCCCTTCAGGGCGGCCATCTGATCCAACACCCCTCCCCAACTTACAATCGCCTGATCATATTCCTCAGGGCAGCTATCAGCGCGTTCTTCTGGCAACCCAAGATCGTCGGCAAAAAAGATCCGATCGGCTGGGTTGGCCCCATAGAACAAACAAATCAGATTATAAAATCGCTGCTCATCAAGCCCATGCACCCCCCAAAACGCCAATTCTTCCGCCTGTTCTGCATCTGCTAAAAAACCGAGCGCGGCATCATACGCAACATCTTGGGCTGATTCTTCATCATAAACTTGATCGATCATTAAAATGGATAAAACATCCGCCGCATCTTCTTCTTGGCCGAAAATCGGCACCGACATCTTATCGATAATTGCATGCCCCAACTCATGATAAAAAATGGATACAATGTTAGAAGACACATAGGCGTCGCGCGCGGCGATTTTCTCGGCGTTTGACTGGCCAAAAGCAGGGCGTAACCCGCCCGCAAAAAGCACCAAAAAGGCCAATAATGTGATGCGCATCGCCTCTCCTCTGGTTATGAGGGTATCAAGGCCCAATAATCCAAATCAAGAAGAATATGGGGAAGGTAGCGTTGGTCTTCTCCGCGCAGCGGCCCCGGTCCCGCTTGGTTTTTTTGCGCCACCAACCGCAAGCGAATGGCACCGATACCCGGCACGCGGGTTTGCGCTATGTCAAGCACTTCAGACCAAGCCGAAACGGTATCGCCCGCAAAACAAGGGTTGGCATGCGCGCCGCTATTCAGGGCAACAATCATTTGCGCATTGGCTAGGCCATTAAACGATAATGCCCGCGCCAAAGAAATTACGTGCCCGCCATAAATCAGGCGGTTGCCATCGGCGCGGCTGGTTACATCAAAATGCACTTTGGCGGTGTTTTGCCACAGCCGCGTTGCCATCATATGTTCGGCTTCTTCGATGGTCATCGCGTCAACGTGATCAATCACTTCACCGCGCTTATACGCAGACAAACGATACGGCTCTCCGGCAAGATCAAACGCATAATTGGAAAAATCCAGCCCTTCTGGAACGCAGAGATCCGCCGGATCTACCGCCCCGGCCAATTCGGGCAGCACAGCCTTTGGCGCGGGCGAGCTGGTCTGTCTTTTGCGCAGCATTGCCCAGCGCACATATTCAAGAACAATATCGCCATGCTGGTTCAGCCCGCGCGTGCGTAGATAGACGATGCCGGTTTTTCCATTTGTGTTTTCTTTCAACCCGATGACTTCAGACACCGCCTGCACGGTATCACCCGTAAAGATCGGGGCCAGCCAACGCCCTTCTGCATAGCCCAAATTCGCCACTGCATTGAGTGAAATATCCGGTACGGTTTTGCCGAACACCATATGAAACGCAGCCCAATCGTCTAAAGGGGCCCGCGGCAACCCGCAATTTCGGGCAAATTCATCTGACGAATTCAATGCATGGCGCGCCGGATAAAGCGCATGATAGAGCGCGCGCTCTCCCTCGGTGAGGGTGCGCGGAACAGCGTGCGCGATTACCTCGCCAAATGAATAATCTTCAAAAAAGCGCCCAATATTCGATTTGCTCATTCATTGTTCTCCGAGCGCTCGATCAGGATCATAGGCGTTTAAGCTGTCTTTTATCACCGCCTGCGCGCAGCGCATTTTTTGGCTGTCTGGGTCAAAAACATATTGTGCCTCGCCATAAAGCCGCCACCCTTTTGAAAGAGCCAACGTTACTTTATGGCAAAAAGCAGATCCGTCTTCACCAGTCAGCAATCGGTATAATTGGGTCATGCACCCCGGGCTCCAAAGGGCGAGACGCCCAGCCATAAATGCAAACCTACCATCACGGCAAAGGTCACCACGGTCACCACTAAAAATTTCCAATCGCGCTTATCTTCGCCGGGCTCGGGCCGTTGCCACTCTTCTGCGCGGTTGATCTTAATCACCGTCCAGACAGCCCAACCCAGCATGCCGCCAAATAGAATGATGGACGCCAAGTCACCATTTACCAGCAAATGCGCCGCGGCCCACATCTTCACTGAGGTCAACATTGGATGGCGCATCCGGCCACGCATCCGACCTTTGGTATGCGCCATCGCAAACACAGCCACGGCCACAACCATGATCAGGTTGTTGATATGAATTAAAAACTCAGGGGGTGACCAAATCTCGATAAAAGCCGCTTGCCGATAGCCAATAATCATCAACACCAATCCAAGCGCAATTCCAATTGCAACCGGAGCTTTTCCTTTTTCGCCCATTGCACTGCGCCGTTCGGGGGCAAGACGCTTAAAACCATGCGCAGCGAACCACAGCACAACACCCGCTATCAATAAAACCATTTTTTACTCCGTCTGCATTGCAGCAATTGCTTGCGCCATTGCCAAGGTTTTCCGCGCGGTTTCGATATGCAGATTCTCGATGATCGTTCCATCAAGCACTGCAACACCCTGTCCAGCGGCTTCTGCCTCCTCAAAAGCAGATATTTGGCGCTGTGCCAATTCAATTTCATCCGCAGAAGGCGCGAAACAGCGATTTGCAGCGCTTAACTGCGCCGGATGAATCAGCGTTTTGCCATCAAAGCCCAAAGAACGGCCCTGCCTGCATTGCGCGATCAACCCTTCTTCATCCTGAAACTGATTATACACTCCGTCCAACAGAGCCACATCATGCGCCCGCGCGGCAAGCACAAGCGATTGCAGCGCCATTTGCAAACTGTCTCGGGTCAGCGTGAGTTGGCACTTTAAGTCTTTTGCCAAATCATTCGTGCCGGCCACCAAGGCCTGCAGCAGTGGATGAGCCGCGATTTCGCCCGCGTTCAAAATGCCCAACGGGGTTTCCAGCATCGCCCAAAGCGGCCATTTTGCTCCGACCACATTCGCCAGCGCATCCAAATCACCTGCGCTATTTACTTTCGGCAGCAGCACAGCATCAACGTCAAGCCCATCCAAAGCCTGAAGATCAGCTTCGCCCCACGGTGTATTAAGAGCGTTTATTCTAACAATTTTCAAACGCGCGCCATAGCCGCCTTGCGCCAAAGCTGCGCGCAGGATCACGCGCGCCTCGGATTTCGACTCAGCGGATACGGCATCTTCAAGGTCAAAAATAATGCTATCAGTGGGCAGGTTTCGCGCTTTTTCCAAAGCCCGCGGCTTAGAGCCCGGTATGTAAAGCGCTGATCGAAGAGGGCGATGAGATAGGGTCATAAGAAGCTTCCGCAATAATATTACGAAATCAATGCGCATCTCTTGCCGAAAAGTTCAAGGCCAAAACGTTATTATGCAAGAATTGCCACAGCCCAGTCGCCATCGCCGGCGCGCATGATGCCAAAGCGTTCTGGGCGGCTTAAGCCAAAGACAGCCAGATAAGGCGCAAAGCGGAAACCGCCAAAGCAACATACATTAACACAAAAAATGCTTTTTCAGGTATTTTACGATGCGCCTGCAACCCCAGCCAAACACCGCAAAACGCAAAGGGCAAGAGCATCAGATCAAGCGCGAGCGTATCGCGGCTCAGCAAGCCCAAACCCACGTAAAGGCCGCCTTTTAAAATATTGATCACCCAGAATACCAGAACAGTAGTGGCTTGATATTCTGTTTTGGACATGTTTTTCGACAGAAGATACACCGCGGCTGCCGGACCACCAGCATGGCTGACAAAGCTGGTAAACCCCGCGACGAAACCCGCAAGCCCCCCAACCCCACGTGAAAATGGGCCCATTCTTGACAAAACCGTCGATAGGCGTGAGGCGCAAAACCAGCTTAAAAACAAAAGGCTGATCAGGCCAATCAGAAATTGCAGCACCTGTTGATTGACCTGCGTGAAAAACAACGCCCCTAGCATAACCCCCGGAATGCCGCCAAGAATTAAGGTAAGGGCATCGCCGCGCGACCATTTCCCCCAATAGGCGCGCAGATTCGACAGATCCATCACCATCAGCAACGGCAACATCACTCCGATGGCTTTTCCCGGATCCATCAATCCGGCCAAAATCACGACCCCTATGAAATCAACCTTAGAACCAAATCCACTTTTAGAAATGCCCGCAAACAAAACAGCGCCCCCCATCAGGGCAAACATCCAAGCCTCCATAAACAGCCATCTTTCTTATCAAATGGGCCCGCGCAAACCACTTTGCATATGAAAGAGCCTATGGTCTAAAAACGGACGGTTCAACCTATTGCGAGAGGCTTGGCGCAAACGCCAATTTGCGCTGCAATGCAGCACACTTGCTAATTTAATCAGAAAGCAGTAACCGGATGCGAAACAAAACCGAGACGGGAGAACTTCTATGGCACGACCCAAAATAGCACTGATCGGCGCCGGACAAATTGGTGGAACATTGGCGCATCTGGCCGCTATGAAAGAGCTGGGCGATGTTGTCTTATTTGATATTGCAGAGGGCATTCCAAATGGCAAAGCGCTCGATATCGCAGAATCCGGCCCTGCCGAAGGGTTTGACGCCAATGTGTCGGGCACGCAATCTTATGCCGATATCGCCGGCGCAGATGTGTGCATCGTTACCGCCGGCGTTGCCCGCAAGCCCGGAATGAGCCGCGACGATCTTTTGGGGATTAACCTGAAAGTGATGAAATCTGTTGGAGAAGGTATTCGCGATCACGCGCCTGATGCGTTCGTGATTTGCATCACCAACCCGCTCGATGCGATGGTCTGGGCGTTGCGGGAATTCTCTGGCCTGCCCCATCACAAAGTATGCGGCATGGCCGGCGTTTTGGATTCGGCTCGCTTCCGCCACTTCCTAAGCTTGGAATTTGAGGTTTCGATGCGTGACGTCACCGCCTTTGTGCTTGGCGGGCACGGGGATACGATGGTGCCTTTGGCGCGCTATTCCACCGTGGCCGGAATTCCGCTGCCAGACCTGGTTGAAATGGGCTGGACCTCGCAAGAGAAGCTGGATGCAATCATCCAGCGTACCCGTGATGGCGGAGCCGAGATTGTTGGTATGTTGAAAACCGGTTCTGCGTTCTACGCCCCCGCAACGTCGGCCATTGAAATGGCAGAAGCCTATCTGAAAGATAAAAAGCGCCTGCTTCCCTGTGCCGCTTATGTTGATGGTGCTTATGGTCTGGTCGGACTGTATGTCGGTGTGCCGGTTATTCTGGGCGCAGGTGGCGTGGAACGTATCGTTGAAATTGAACTGAATGAAGAAGAACAAGCCATGTTTGACCGTTCAGTGTCCGCTGTACGGGCGCTGAATGACATTGTGGCGAACCTCTAGGTAGCAAATAAGGCGGGGCATGATCCCGCCTTTTTTTTTTGGTATCCGAAATTAAGGATGTAAAAAATGAATATTCATGAACATCAAGCAAAACAAATCCTAAAAAAATATGGTGTACCTGTACCAGAGGGAATTTTTGCTTTAACAGTTGATGAACTAATTGAAAAAGCAAAATCATTAAAAACTGAAAAATTTGTTTTAAAAGCACAAATCCATGCTGGAGGAAGAGGTAAGGCAGGGGGCGTTAAAATCTTAAATAATATTGATGAATTAACTAAAGCATCTAGGGAATTATTAGGTAAGAAACTAATAACACCTCAAACTGGGCCAGAAGGAAGAGAAGTGAAAAGATTATATGTTGAGGTGTCTTCTAATATTGATAAAGAATTTTATTTATCATGTTTAGTTGATAGAGCTAGTTCAAAAATTGCATTTATATCTAGCGATCAAGGTGGAATGGATATTGAAGAAGTAGCTAGTAAAACTCCAGAAAAAATTATAACTACAAAAATCGATATCAGCGATGAAATATTAGATAATGATTGTGAAAAAATAATTGATGTTCTCTTGGAATATGACGATAATTATGTTTTTATTGATTTCATAAGACAAAGAGAGGAATATCTAGTTAGGAGACTATTTGATCAAATAAATGTGATTTTTGATCCTAAAGTTTTTGATGAAATGAACGTTTATGATATAGAGTTCGTTTACCCTTCTGGAAACCCAAAGATTAATTCAAAAAACAGAGAGGTAATTAATAATTTCTTGAGTAATTTACATTATGTAAAAACTGTCAATGTTGGACAATTAGGCCTTTTCAAGAAACATCAAAAAAGAGGAAAAGAAATCTTAGAATTATTAAAAAAAGAGTACCCTAATATTGATAAATAAAAGGAATAATTATTGACAGAAAGAGAACGGGTAAATAATTCCTCAAAAATTGATAAGTTTTTTATAGGGTTTACGGCATTATCATAGTCCTCAAATTTTTCGAGTGTTTTTTCAATTAATTGCATTTGATCATTATATTTATTTGAAATAATACTATCTTTGACATCTACAATTGAATCAATTTTACAGTTTTGCATGATGATTGAATTTTCTATTGATGATACAGAGATAATTGAATTATTTCCAATACTTACATTAGGACCAATTGTTGATTTTGATAAAATTTTACTTGTAGTATTGCTAGCAAGGTGATGTATTTTCGCCCCTGCATCTTGATGCTGACCTGCACCTGAGTATGCGACTGAAATAACTTCAGCATGTGCTCCTTCTCCTTTCAGAATTACAGAGGGATATTTCATAGTTAATTTACTGCCAATGTTTCCATCTACCCATTCAATTTTTGAGTTTTCATGAGCTATACCTCTCTTTGTGACAAGATTGTATACATTAGCGCTCCAGTTTTGTACTGTACTATATCTAATATGTGCTCCAGGTAGTGCAATTAATTCAACAACTGCTGAATGTAATGAGTCAGTAGAATATGTTGGCGCAGTACATCCTTCTACGTAATGTATACTGCTCCCCTCATCTGCTATGATTAATGTTCTTTCAAATTGCCCCATGTTTTTTGCATTAATCCTAAAGTATGCTTGAACCGGCAGTTCGACATGGACACCTTTTGGAACATAGATAAAAGAACCGCCAGACCAAACTGCTGTATTTAGTGCACTAAATTTATTATCTGAATATGGAACAACACTACCAAACCATTTCTTAACAAGATCTTCATGTTCTCTTAGCCCACTATCCATATCTAAGAAGATTACTCCTTGTTCCTGTAAATCTTCTCTAATAGAATGATATACTGCTTCAGATTCATACTGAGCAGTAACTCCACTAAGCCATTTTTGCTCAGCGTCTGGTATTCCTAACCTATCAAATGTATTTCTAATATCTTCAGGAACGTCATCCCAATCATTTTCTGTTACAGAATTTCCAAACCATTGGTGAGCAATCTCATGTATAACCACATTTCTCCATCTTTTATTTCTATCGCCTTTAACCGATTTATCACTGTAAAGAATTGCAGAAGCTGCTTCCATTCCACCACTAACACTGTTGGATTGAATATTTGCTAATTTTTCATAAGAATATGGTCCAATATTATTAGAATAGAATTCAAGTGCCTTTTTTGTTGGTTCAGCAAAATCATAAAATCCAGCATCTCTATCTTGCTTAAACACCCATGTTTGAATTGACTTCCCATCAAATTTATCTACATATTGA
>ENA-OREB01000811-OREB01000811.1-marine-metagenome-genome-assembly--contig:-NODE-811-length-15485-cov-3.107087_pt1 | contig 15485 bp, 11 predicted proteins | sample MGYA00248625_ERZ508552 | MGnify/ENA primary metagenome ERZ508552 (study PRJEB26219, sample SAMN06267888) | marine metagenome | isolation source: Monterey Bay, California, USA | place: USA:Monterey Bay...
CTTAGACTTTGGCATTGCCATTGGTGCAATTTCAGACCTGCGTTGGCCGAAACCGGCGAGACTAAAATCCGACCGTTGATTTCCATTTTGTCGGCGATAATTATTTTCAGTTCCATAGGGATCACCGAAACTGGATGAACCAAACCCGGAATTTCGCGTCGTCGACCGCGGGGCTTGATAACCAGCCTGCGCCATTCGGAAGCCCTCGTTGGTTGGCGTGGTGATCTTGTCTGCAGGACCATCAAAAAGCATCGCCGCTACGAAGTTAGGAACCCGCGCACCATGAATAACAAATTGTTGTGTCACCAAACATTCAAGTCCAGTGATAATCAACATGATACCTACTGCAAAAAAGAAGGCACGCCACATGTCTCAATCCTCGAAATATTCAAACTTATTAGGGTCGTTAGCATGTTCACCCATTATTGTTATCGGATTCGGCGATCAAACAAAGTGACTTTATTGCCCGATCTAGTTACCAGCACTACAGTCGTAATACCAACTACAGTCCCTACTCAAGACACCTCAAACGCACGCAAGGCTGCTCCTCAAGCGATCTGAACAAACCGGTTTAATTCCCCAACAGCTTTACGAACTTATTCGTTCACAAATATCGGGATTTTTCCGAATAACTGGGGGGACTTGTGGTAAGCCTCGTCGGTGGCGAGTATCATACGACTGCCAAGGTGGGAATTCCGGCCACAGTGAATTTTCAGTTCCCGCCCGAGCCAACTGGTCTCTAGCATATTATTACCTGCATTCGCCTCGTCCAACCCATCAATTGAGATGTCGAACCAACCCACCCCCGAAAACGATGAGCCTGATTCTTCGAATGAGAATCCGCACATTCTTATCATTGATGATGATGTCGAAGTTACGGAATCTATTCGTCAGGCGCTGATCGCTTCCGGTTACTCGGTTTCGGTCGCACTTGATGGAAATCAGGGACTGGCCTACACCGAGGCAAAATCACCCGACCTACTGATTTTGGATATCATGATGCCAAGACGTAGCGGTTTTTTGGTACTCGAAAGATTGAGGCAGAACGACAGCACACCGATTCCTGTGATTATGATCACGGGGAACGAGGGATCGCGTCATCGTGAGTACGCTGAGATGTTAGGAGTCAACGACTACATCAACAAACCGTTTACAATGGATCGCCTGCTCAATAGCATTAGCGATTTACTTAACCAGTAAATCGTCTCTCAGTAATCTTTCCAACCTGGCGATCGAGGTCTGCAGGACCAAAGAGTGGTTTGGAAAACTGGCGCTAACGCCAGCGAAAAGTTTGTGCCACGAATGTGTTCTAAAATGAACACCTTCACTTGGCGGTCTACTTTCCGATATCGCGTGTTTCAGATGGCCCTAAACGACTCGCTTTTTGATTTTCAAGCTTTATCGCGTCGTAGACTTCCTGTCGATGGACTGGAATTTCCTGAGGAGCATCGATTCCCAAACGGACCTTGTCTCCCCGGATATCTACAATGGTGATCATGACGTTATCGCCGATCATGATGCTTTCGTCTCTGTGCCGCGACAAGACCAGCATGGCTGGCTCCTTAAATCTTAATATGAATTCCAACAAAGTCGCCTAACGGAAACCTTCCCGTTATCTGCGAGCAAACAAAAATCTTTGCAATCCTTTGCTGTGGGGTTTACTCCGTATCCAATCGCGGAAACGGAGCAAAACAATACTCCCTGCATTCATCGGCCTAGCCGTAGTGAACCATTGAGAAAAGCGACTGACTTGTCTGATGTTCCGTGAATGCGGAATATCACGCCGGTGTTATTCCGTTCATAACGACTGAACGGCCAGTACACCTCTTAATAATTGGTCCGACAACAATCAGAGTTACGCGCTATAACGAATAGAGAGAGCAGTTGTTGCGAGATATTCACGCGACCAAATTAAGCACTTCGCTTCAAACTGATCGGTAAAGTCGCCAATTCGTACTGCATCGGTTGTGCATCAACAGTGACTACCTGACAACCAATGCGGCGATCTAGGTTGATAACAAGCGGTGCTCGCATGTTCAGTGTCAGAGTTTCATCACTTCGGCTTACGATTCCAAGAACATACGCCTGTTCAACTGATGTTAGCTGCAGCACATCAACGTCAGATGGCTCTAAACGCACCTGATATTCCGGTACAAACCGACGGGGTGAGACGACTGGAAGCGCGATATCTGCATGTTGCATGCTTTGCAACCATGCCACCGATGAATTATCAGCATCGGCCAGCAGAACCCAGTGGCGACAATCTTCGAACCCCAAGAGTCCATTTCGAAAGAACAAGATATCATCTGGCTCGATTTCGATCGCGGCAAACCTTGTTGTGTGAATTTTCATCTCGACACCGTATGAGTAACGTTTTTCTTGGCAGCGACTATCCCCAAACGAATTGCGGGGAAAAACTGCGCTGTCCTTCTTGTAATCGGCGAAACAGGGCGACTGCTTAAGTTAAAATAATCCGATTGTTCGCATTTTCCCAACAAACCAGACTTGGCGGTTTTTCGGGGTTCATCTCGACACAGATTCCTGATTTCCCTACGATATTATTCGAACTCAACTGCCAATGTCCCTTGGCTGCCACAGGTGCTAGCGATGCCCGACAGAATCCTTTTGTTACGTCAAACAGCCTCTTCAGGCATTGGCTACCACCCCGCGCCGTCGCGGACCTACGCCTCTGTAAAGCGGCAGGTCAGTTTTTGCTTGTTCATTTCAGCATTTACTCTAATTAGCGAACTTGCCCTCTCATCCACTCAGGCTCAATTAGCAACCGACAACCGTCTCAATGACGCGGAGCAAACGCTGGCGAATTTCACTGGGGCGAATTTCACTGCGACAAATCGTTTAAGGCAAACCGATGCGATCACGCGTGCGCTCAACGAACTTGATTCACCCATTTTTAAAAATCGTGAAGACGCAATCGAGCAATTGGTAAAACTGGGGGAACCAGCGATCGAACCGCTCGCTCTCAAATCACTGGACTGCACACCGGAAACGGCATGGCGCATCCGAAAAATTCTGGAAGAAATCAGCACCAGTGGGGATGAGCCGGTATTTTTGAAATCAATCGCTATTTTACAACTTCGATTTCGAAATGGGATGAAGAGCGCGGCGATGAGGCAATCGTTTGCCAAACTGGAAGCACGTTGGAAATCAAACCGCAAAAAAATAGCAATCAAAAATCTTCGGGAACTCGGAGCGATTGTTGTTGCCCCATTGGAAGACATCGATGAGGACATGGCACAAATTGCCGGCTTTCGGAATGCAGACATCCTTTTCAATGGCCCTGGCATTGCTCTTCAGTTTCCCCCTGGGTTCGAACAACCTAGTACTCCAACCCCGAATCAAACAACTAAACGAGAATACCAAAAACTTCCGACAAGAGCCGAGTTGCGTGAACAAATCACCAAAATTGTCAATTCGGACACCGCGACTAATCGGGATTTGGTTTTTAAGAAAACAAAAAAGGTACCCGATCCAAAATCTTTAAAACCTGATGACCAGGCACTGGCTGAGAGAAATCGCAATCAAGACGATTTGAAGTTTGAAATACTTTTAATGCAACAACGCAACAATCGACTCAACCGAAATTTGCTTGGTCAACCATTCGGAAATAGAAGCATTGGACTGGACATAACTTTCGGGCCGAAGTGGACAGGAAAGGCTAGCGATTTCCCCGCGGTCGATGACATTGGAAAAATTGATAACATCACATTCATTGAACGCAAAGTATCGAATGACTTGTTGAGCAAACTTGCTGAAGTTACATCGATGTCGAAACTCACTTTTGAACGCTGCGAAATTGACACAGCTAACATTCGAGAAAAACAATGGGGAAGCTTAACCTCGTTAGAACTCAAAAACACAACGGTAGAACCAGGGGTCGTCCAGGCGTTTGCGTCAATTAAATCGCTGATATCGCTCGAGCTTGCAAACTGCAAAATTACCGAGCGCACACTGCAATCCATCGGGCAATTTGAGAACATTCGAAGTCTGATGTTCAAGGATACTGAAGTCGACGACGCAGCTCTGCAGTCAATTGAGCCTCTCTCAAATATTAAATATCTAAATTTATCGGCGTGCAAATTTTCGACAGATTCCTATCGAAAATTAAAGAAAAATAGGCCAGATATAAACATTGATTTCTCGGGCCAAGCTTTCTTTGGGGTGCGGGGAGGACCTGTTGGGATTGGGAGGCCGATGGAATTCGGACCTGATGGAAACATCGTGCCACCCGACCACTCACAGACAAGCGGGGCATTGATCTCCGATGTCATTCCTCAGTCAGGCGCTGCCAAGGCTGGAATTGAAGATGGTGATATCATTGAATTTATCAATGGCGAATCTATTGTTCAATTTGAAGACTTAAGATTACAAATTGCCCAATACCGCGCAGGGGACAAACTGAACGTCGGAATCATTCGAGACGGCGAAGCGATGGAAGTCGAAGTCGAACTCAGCGGTGCCAACACCGCTCCTGAAAACCAGCCGTAATGGATCTTCCCAGATTCAGTCTATGAGTTTCCCTCGGAACCGTGACATGACCAATTCCATTACGTATCTAAACCGCAACGCATGTTTCGAAAATCATTTTCCGAAATGCAAACTCTTCACTCACAATTCTCTGCAAAGTAGATAATCGCCCGCGCGGATTCAAGAAAAATCACAATCCTGAATCACCACGTATAGCCTTCGGAGATTTTATTTGATAAACTCCGTGCCTAACATTTCCACCAGAAATGAGTAAACGGATGAGGCGACTTCAGCCTATCTAATTCCTCGTTTTCAAGATTTTTGCTTCACCAACAAAATGCCCGAGTGGCGGAATTGGCAGACGCTCAGGATTTAAAATCCTGTGTCCTTACGGACGTGCGGGTTCAAGTCCCGCCTCGGGTACTCAATCCAAAAAGGCTCCCATTGATTAATGGGAGCCTTTTTCAATTGAAAACAATTCTTCAAAGTTGCCAACACCGCCGTTACAAAATCGTGCTGTCTTTTTGAGGGTTTCGACCAATAAAAGGATATTGCTCAAGATCGACCACTTGACCGCTAATCGGTCCACATTCATCGGAAAGCCAATACACGGCAGCCGCCGCAATTTCACATGGCTGAATAATCCGTCCCGATGGCGCGTAATCTTTTGGTAACTGGCCAACCCAATCATCCCCCAACCCCTCTGCACGCTTTCTCTCATTCTCTGCTTCCGTCAGAACCCATCCGGGATTTATTTGATTCACCCGGACTCCCTCTTCCCGCAACAACGTGTCCCCCAGGTTCCGCGTCATCGTCATTAATGCCCCCTTCGAAACACTGTAAGGCAGCAGATTTGATTCACCGCAATATGCATTGACACTGCCGATATTCAAAACCGATCCACGTCGCACACTAAGTTCCGGCAAAGCCGCCCGTATTAAAAGATACGGTGCGAGGGTATTGATGCGAATGAATTCATTAAATCGCTCGGCAGAAGTATCCTGAATCGTGCCAGTGGCAATCATTGCCGCGTTGTTGACAATCGCATCCAATCTTCCGAACTTTTGAATCGCAAATTCGACAAGTCTTTCAGGGGCTCCAGCATTGGTTAGATCTTCGATCAGCAGGGCAGCTCGATCGGAACCCAACTCATCAACCAGCGATTCACCAAGCGATACTTGTAGGCCGTGAACAATCACCGAGGCACCTTCGCTGACGCACCGCCGGACAATTGCTTTGCCAATCCCAGTGCAACTCCCCGTCACAACAACCACTTTATCTTTTAAACGCAACGCGAACTCCTACCTCAAAAATAAACCCTGAACTTGATTAACCATTCATTAGGACAAAACGCCTACATGTGAAAACCGCCAAACCAAAACGAAAATTGATCACGCCAGGTTGTGACGGAGCAGGTTACTGCTTTATCTCTCGGATTCGAATGGATCGAAAACGAAGGTTATGAGGTTGTCCGTGATCTTGCAAACCGATGTAGCCCTCAAGAGGCCGGTCTTTCATTGCTCCCTCATCGAGCTGGATATCAGTAATTTGTTCGCCGTTAAGATCGACCTGTAAGTGATTGCCAATGCAGGTAACAACCATTCGGTTCCATTGATTCGGAGGACGAGACATGTTTTTTGCCGCGCCTACAGTTCGAATAATGCCCCCGTGATCATGATGCCCTAATGGCCCAGCCTTTTTTGAGGAATCAAGAATCTGAGCCTCAATTCCCGTTTCAACTGGGTTCTCGCGATCTGCCACTCGAAAATAAACTCCACTGTTCCCACCGGGAGGATAGGCATACTCAACATCGAGAACAAAGTCTTTGTATTTCTTCTCGGACCACAAATAATCACCGTATCGCTGCCAACCCATTTCACCATCGCGTGGCTGAATCAACAGAACTCCATCTTTCTCGGCAATCCAATTCCCGGACGTCACCCACCCGGTCAGATCTGTCCCATTGTAGAGCGAAACAAATGAATCCAAGTTTCGCAATTTTACGTTGCGCCACCGAACTTCGTAGGGTCCCTGGCCACGTCCAATTCCATGCACCTGCAATCCGATAAAACCACGCCCATGTGATTTAAATTTCTCTTCGTGAGTGAGGTCAGATACCGGTTCTCCATTCAACCAAGTCTCAATTTTATTTCCAAACGCAACAATGTGATAATGATTCCACTCTCCCTCTTTAAACAGAACGTGAGCCTTTCGATCTTTCCCCGGAGTCATCCAACCTCCAGCCGCTTCGCCATAAACATACCCCGCCATACCATCGGTTGAAATTTCTACCTGCGGACCATTAACACGTTCTCGGGGATCATCATTTTTGGTTTGTGAGCGAATCTGAACTCCCGAATTCAATCTTGAATCGACCTTAACATCAAACATTAATTCAAAATCACCAAACACCTCGTCTGTACAGAGGAATGAATTGGGAGACCCCTCTGCGGTGGTTCCGACAATCATCTCATTCTCTACTCGATAGTTCGCCGTCCCGTTCCGCTGCGTCCAGCCTTCAAGGTTTTTACCGTTGAATAAATCGACGAATCCGACGGCATCTTGCGCCTGGCAGAAAGCTGATGCACAAAAAATCGAAACGGAAACAGCACAAATTAATTTGAAACGAAACATTTACATTACCCGCGTAAAAAGTATTCCATCTACCTATTCTTCCAACGGGGTTTACAACCGAATTCAATCAATCCGTTAGACGACAGCAGGCATCAATTTAGAGCACCTCCCAGCAACCTGCAAATAATCAGTTGCATTTGGGCAAAGTCGAGCCATCGCTCAAAGGTCGCTTTTAAGCTCCAAGAGTGAGCTAACTGGAAAGGACGACCCAACGCGGGCGATCCGAAATCTGACGTCTCAGAAATTCATGAGTTAGAGGTTTCTCGATCGGGAGAGCGTCAACCGATCGAGCGCTTAAGAATCAGGGGTTTCACCTGTTTTTTTAGCTGGTTGTTTTTGCGGCGCCTTGAGTGAGGGCTTGAGTGTAGCCTTCGCCGGCACCTTTTTGTCAGCTTTTTTCTCAGCCGTCGGTTTCTTGGACTCTGGCGGTTTGGACTCTGGCTTCTTGGAAACCGGTTTTTGAACTGGCTGTTTTTTTTCCAGTTCGCTGGAAGTCTTTGCCGCTTGTTCAACCTTGGCTTTAGCCGAATCTATCTTAGCTTTTTGCTTTGCCGCTGCACGCTTCTTATCCGCAGCTTGCTTTCTCGCCGCCTTTGCCCGTTCTTTTCGTTTCAACTGCTCCAGTTTAATAGCACTTTGAATTTGTTCCTTGGTAGTTTTTTGGGGGAAATCACCCGACGTTAAACCGCGATCAACGACCCAGATATTTCGGAATCTAACCGGATCGCCATGATCTTGAAAACGAGTTGGCAACAACAGTGGTTCCTCTATCTTGCCAGCTCCAGTTTTGTTGGGCAGAGAAACATTATCCTGAACCTTGACGCCGTTGATCCAACTTGTGATCGTCGCATTTCGAGCCTTCGAGCCATCAGCATTCCAACGCGGCGCCGTAAATTGAACATCATAGGTTTGCCAAACCAGCGGCGGGAAACACATGTTGATCGCTGGCGGACGAAAACGATACAACGCCCCCAACCCGTCTATCTTTGGAATCAACGCAAACGAGTCCAGCACTTGGCACTCATAACGGCTTTGTAAATACAAGCCACTGTTTCCCCGTTGTTGTCCATCCGCATATGGCATGTACGGCAATCGAAATTCAACATGCAAGTTGAAATCCTGAAACATTGGTTTGACATCAGCTCCCTCCATCAGCAAGTCATCGCTAGTCTTCTCAGCAGTTGTGAATTGGTCTGTCCCGGTCCCATCAAACAGGATCACTGCACCTTCCGGGGCAGGGGAGTGCATTGTCGGACTCCTTCGCTTCACACGTTTCAGCTGACCTCTCGACTTTCCCTGTAAATCAACCAAACGACATTGGTTATTCTCTACGAAGATCGCCCAGGGGCCACCAGACAACACAACGAATTCCCCTGATCGCTTGCCAATCATCTGGATCGGCTCCGGGTTGAATTTTGGCTGCCCCGGCAATCCACCGTAATAAGCCACCGCATCAAATTGATCATTTCCAATCGAACGGATTTGCAAACCAACGATCTGCTTTTTGCCATCATCCGAGGTAACCGACCCCATGAATTCTCCCATCAGGGGGAAGCTCATATCTTTGGCAGGCGGACTGGTGTAGGCCGGCCCCTTTTCTTTGTTTTGAGCAACGATCGTGGAACCGAGCATCGGGATCGCAATGAGAGCGATCTGGAAAAAACAAATAAACATCAATCGCTTGGTGAATAACATGGTGCAGCCTAATTACATTTCTCGACAAATCCTCTGAGTAATGTAATTTCTCCCATTGAAAAAACAAATCAGCAAACACCCATCACCCTAGTAATTACTCGATTCTCACCATTTTTGACGGTAATACTGACAAATGGGCACCAACTGGAGCATTTGAATCAGTTTCGTCACCTCAGCGGGAGTAACCCGTTTCACCCCACTGCAACTGAGCTCTCCGCTGAACATCCGCCAGAGGCTTTATCCACCGGTAACATGATTCTTGCCTTGAGTAACGATTTTCAACGTTCCGCTTTAGATAACGGTTTCACTTTTGCGGGAAGATCGTTAACCCAGTTTTTCGTGACCAATGCCTTCTGCTCTTAAAACTTTGCTGATTCCTCACACTGCGTGGGGCGGACCCAATCACCGTGAACCATCATTAGCGACTTGGATCCAAGCCAAGGTGTTCAAAGAGAAAGTCGATCATGCTCATTTCTGGATTCGGCTGGAGGCCAACACTCGGTGCGATCGCGACGGTCTGCATTCCAACCTCATCTGCCCGCTTCTTTAAACATGCCACGTGTGCTGGATGATGATTGAAATGGTTTTGGTCATTCATCGCAATCGGTCCTCCTCGCATTGTATTCTTCATCCAGATCGGCGGGTCGTCTGCCGACATCCAAGCGAGCATGTCACGTTCTTTCCGGATTGCTTTCCCCTTTTCCGACTTCAGTTCGTCAAGCGACTGCACTCCGTAGGCGCCTAAAATATCCGGCTCACGCCTTTTCTCTATCTCAGGAGTCAACGGTTGCTTTAACGGAAGGAGGTCTTTCCATTGAAGCACATCGTAGGTCGCCTGTGTTCCAAACAGGCCCCCAACAGCTATTCGGGACGACTCACGCTGCACCGGATCCGTACTGTTCGGATCTGCCATGTCGTCGTGACACGCCAACCAGAGTGTCGTACCCGCACCAGCTGACCTGCCGAAAGCCGCCACCCGCTCCTTGTCGATATTCCATTCCTTCGCTTGATGGCGAATGAACTGAATTGCCCGCTTACTATCGTGAAGGCAGGCGAGAATCCCGCGCGGATCCTCGTCACGGAACCGATAGTTGATCGAGGCGAACGAGACACCATTTTCAAGGCATGCCTGGAGTTCCGGGCAACCGTGGAACCTTGACTTGTCACCGCTCTTAAACCCACCCCCATGAATAGCAACAACGATGGGTGTTGGCTTTTCGGAGTCTGCGATCCAAACATCCATCACGGCATTTTCATGATCGCCATATTGCAGATCGGCGTGAGTCGGAGCTGGGCCTTTGACCGCCTTGGGGGTCGATTTTGACTTTCTCTTTTGCTTAGCTTTCTCAAAACGCTCGCGGAAGGGAGCGATTTCTTCGGGAGACAACTTACCGTCGCCATTGCTATCCATCCGAGGAAAACGCTGAAGAATTCGATCCTTTTGCTCAGGCGTAAGCTCCTGGGCCGTCGCCGTCTGAGGCACGCTAAGCCCCCCCAACAACACAGTAAATGCCGTCCAAAATGCCAGTCGTATCATTACATCCTCTCTTAATTTCCGGGAATGAATTAGCCCCGGGGACCGAGTCCGGATTTTGTCAGTACCAGACAGAGGTTCTCCCAATAAACTCCAAGCAACATCTCTATTTTTCATTCGCTGAACCAAACGTCGGCGGCTGGATTTTAAATCGCCCGCTTTTTGTCCGAGCGTAGGCTTGATCCTCGATTTGTTTGCCGTACTTTACCGAGTCAACAATTTCATTTCCATCTTGATCACGACCAACCAACCAAACTGTTTCCCCGGATTGCGACAGCTTAAACGAAGCAAAATTACCATTGGCGTTTTTTGTACCATCAGCCCAGACAGTTAAAAAACCACCCGCAGCAATGGTTGAGGCATCCGCAGGAAATGGCCATTTACGTAAGTCCTTTTTATCATCAGTTAAATACATCCCACTCAAATCAACCTCTTTGCCTGAGATGTTTTTAATTTCAATCCAATCCGCGTACTGCTCTTTGCTGTTCTTCTTGAAACTCTGATTGGCAGCCATAATTTCGTTAATAACAACTAACGGCTTGCTCTGGCGTTGCGGGAATAGATCCAACTCGTTTGGTTTACCCTCTGCATACTGAGGGTAGAATGCAGTCGTCAGATATTCATCATCCGTACGCGCTTCGCAATAATAATAAAACTTGTCGCCAATTGGCAGCGACTCTGTTTCAACCGTATAAACACTCTCTCCAGATGATTTCATTTCCAATGATTTAAATTTAGCCAAACGATCAGTCGCGTAATACAAAAACACCCGTTTCGGTTTCACCGACGCCTCGACCAATGCCACCGAAACGTTGACCGGAATCCCCGACCCAATAACCGACCCGGCAACCGCTTTGACTGACTTAAACTCTGGATATTTCTGAGACAGCTCGGGAACTGAATCGAGATAAGCCTTGCGACCTTTGAAAAACGCCTGAAGTCCCGGCGACTGATCGCGCCCTTGACTTGAACTCATCCCAACGCCAGCTTCGAACGCCTCCCAACTGGTTAATTTTCGCGTGTCCATTTTTATCTCGTCAGAAATTAATTTCCGATAAGATTCAATCAGTGGGGCGACTGTATTCCAGTCACACCAATCTCGATAAATCGTTCGCACGTGAGCTACGTATCGCGCCTTTAATTGCGGATTTTCGAGCAGACGATTTATAAACGGGGCAAGCGGTTGATCGATTCCCGCGAAAATATCCAAGTCAAAGGGCTTCAATTGCTGGCCGCCACCTCCGTTTTGCGGGGGAGGTCCACCTTGAGGAGGTCCACCCTGAGGAGGTCCGCCACCAAATAAACCACCGAGCAAACCTCCGATACCCGGTCCGGGGCCTCCTGGACCTCCCGGACCTCCACCGAATCCCGGCCCATGATTCCCTTGAGCACGAAACGTCTCGTTATTGTCGTAAGGTAGGATATGGAATCGGTCAAATTTTGGTTCCTGATAGATTGAATAATCAGCGCCTCGCTGATAGTAACCATCCATATCAAGCATCACATTATCGATGGCTAGAAACCAGAGGATTCGATCGATACAAATCGCTTTATCGAGTGTAGATTCAAAATCCTTCGAATCTGTTTCCGCCAACATCTTGGTGGCTTTAATCAACGCTTCCCAGGACTCCGGCGTATCCTTGGTCTTCAACTCATAAGCCCGATAGGCATCAGCCTGATCGCCTTTGTAAACAAAACTCGCTCCATCTCGACCGGGAGGCGCTTTCCATCTCCGTCCGCCTTTGGCGTCAAAATGCTCTTTCGTAAAATCAGAATTGAACTGCTGCTCATTAATGTAAATTCCCCAACTCCGGCCATTGATAACCACGTGGACATAATTGGCTTTGGGGACCGGAATATAATCTTGAGCAATTCTGCTGTAGAGAACCAACCTCAAGAACGAGGCGTCGGAATGGGAATTCAAAAGATTCAACGTTCGGTAACCGTACAAATCTTGTTTTTTGTCAGCCCAATCAAACGTCAAATTAAGCGACCGCTTCTGCCCATCACCAAGAGAAAAGAATGAGGAGTTACCGCGGAACCGGACTCCTACTTTTTCATAAGTCTGCTGATCGACCGTGACCTTCGCCGATAGATCTACACCGTAGTCCTTCAAGGATGCCATTTCCTTTTCCCATTGATCAGATTCAATATCAATGAAAATTGTGCGGAGGATTGAAGCATCATAGAGAGCGCGTTCAGGGAAATTGTCGACAGAACTCCTGGAAATCTCCCGACCAGGTTCATTGGGTTTTGCATTCTCTCTACCGCGATTTCTTCGCGGGCGACCCCGTCGCTGTGTTGGCTGATTAGCAATCGATTCGAGTGCAAGTTTTAATTCATCACCTTCCAGACGCCCGTTTTTATCGGCGTCAAATTCACCAATCAAATCTCGGGACGGCATCGCACCTGGTCCGCCCGGTCCGCCCGGTCCCATGCCAGGACCAGCACCCCTACGATCCTGCCCCCCCCTCATTGGCGGGAATATCTCATCGACGGTGAGTTGCCCGTCTTGATTTTGGTCCAAAGACGCTAATACCGCCGGCGCATCATCGATCTCTTGAGCCGACAGTCGCGCATCTCCATTGCGATCGAGTCCCTCAGTCAGCCGATCCATTGGCGGACCTTCCTGAAACCCCAACACCGCTTGGACAACGCCCAATTTAATGACAACCAAAGCAAAAATTGCGATGCAAAAACCAACCCATATTTTTTTCATAACGAGCGCTCAGCCACCTTAGGTATTATCAAAACACGCTTTTCCAGACTAACGTTCACGCAATTAAAAATAATTGCGGACATAATTCACAGGATTTCCAAGATTTTAATCAACAAAAAATCCAAAGGCCGACGGATCACCAACGCCATCAACAGACAGATACGTTTTCGGCGAGGGATCCAGCAAACTACGATCCAAGAATTTCTCGATACCTTGCATAAACGGAATCCTCCATCGTTATGGCCGAATTTTCTGGAAGAAAAACTTCAGGCTCGAAAGATCGCGACACAACATCACGAATCTGGATCCGGTCGGCTAAAACGCCACAACCTAAAGCCTGAATCAAAACGTTTCCAATCGCGGTCGCTTCGGTCGGACCGGCACTCACTGGCCGCTGCATGACGGTCGCGGTAATTTCCGTTAACAGGCGATTATTTGCACCACCGCCGACAATGTATAAAACTTTAATTGGTTGCCCAAGAATATCTTCGAGCAAATCCACCGTCTCTCGATAACACAATGCCAGGCTATCGAGGCAGCAACGAACTAGTTCACCTAGCGTTTCCGGAAGCGGTTGTCCCGTCGCCTCGGCAAACTCTCTAATTTTCCCCGCCATGTTCCCCGGAGCAGCGAACTGAGACGCATTGGGATCGATCAAAGTTCGAAACGCTTGCACCTCTGCTGCCTGCTCCGCCATTTCTGCGTAACTAATCTCCCGCCCTGATTCCAGTTCTTCGCGTCGCAATTCTTGAACTAGCCAAAGCCCGGCAATATTTTTCAGGAAACGCGTTGTTCCCGACAACCCTAACTCATTGGTAAAAGGTGCCGCACAAGATTTTTCAGAGGCAAACGACTGAGCTAACTCGGCGCCCAACAGAGACCAAGTGCCACTCGACAGATAAGCCCATCCAGCATCATCGAGTGACGGATCGACCGGAACTGCCGCGACAGCGGATGCTGTATCATGGGTTCCGGGTGCGATGACTTTAACATTCGCCTCCACCCCCGTCGCCTCGGCAACTTCTTGACGAAGATGGCCAATAACGTCTCCCGGATCGATGATTGGCCCCAGCATTTCAGTCGGAATATTGAGTTGCTCCATCAGTTCAAAATCCCAATCCCCCGTCTCAAGAGCCAGCATCCCACTAGTCGACGCAATGGTTCGTTCAGTGGTCATCTCACCAGACAACCAAAAATGGAAAAGATCAGGCACAAATAATAATCGATGCGCTGCTGCTACCAATTCGGGTTCACGCGTATTTCGAGCCACCACCTGAAACAACGAATTGATTTGCATCAACTGAATTCCAGTCCGCGCGTAAAGCGCTTCGCGGCCGCCCACGATTTCAAGCGTTTTTTCCATCGCTTCGTGATTCTGAGGGTCGCGGTAGCAGTGAGGCAGTGCTAACAATTCACCTGACTTACCAACGAGCGCCCAGTCCACCCCCCACGTGTCGACGCCGACGCTGCGGAGCTGAACATTGTTTTCATGGCACCAATCCGCAGCCTGACGAATTCCCTCCAAAACATTCAGCCAAATTCCGGTCAAATCCCAAACGGGCCCAGCCGGGGTTGGGCAGGGGTGGTGCTCGAAACGGTGGACCTCTTCGAGTTCAACAACCGCAGGGTTTCCTCGCAGCAATCCAACAATCGCCCGCCCTGAACTTGCTCCTAAATCAATGGCTAAATGAGCGCTCGACATACCAGTCCTTCATTTTAAAGCCGGCATTTGTAAAAAAACAAATGGGAACCTAACAACCGCAAGTTAACAATTCACAATTCAAATTCACAGGAAAACAACTTGGGACCACCGGTTAGCACCTCCTCCGAGCCATTGCCGAAGGAGACGCTCAAACTTTTCGGACTCCAAATTAGACCCGCGAACCTGTTTAGCGAAGGAACGCTTCGTGCAATCCGCCGTCAACATTAATAATTTGCCCGGTGGTCTTACTGGAACGATTAGACGACAGAAAATAAATCGCTTCAGCCTGATCTGCCGGAGTAATTGGCTGCTTGGTCAAGGTTCGCTGCGCGTAAAACTCAGCCAAACTAGTTCGCAATGAATCATCGGTATCCGATTCATCAAATTCAATAGCGTATTTCGTTAGCGAAGCAATCACTCGGTCGCGAGGAAACATCGTGCTCCCAGCAACCACGGTAGCCGGGGCAACCGCATTCACACGAACAAGTGGTGACATCTCGATTGCCAACTCGCGAACCAAGTGGTTGGCAGCCGCTTTCGAAGTATCGTAAGCAACTGATCCTTTTTTACCCACCACCCCATTCACACTTGTCGTCAAAACGACAGATGCCAACAATCCTTGTTCTTTGAGTAGCCCTCTGACTTCATCGACTACGTTGTAACTTCCCCGCACGTTGACATCGAAAGTAAACTTCCATTTGTCATCGGATAGCGAA
>ENA-OREB01000813-OREB01000813.1-marine-metagenome-genome-assembly--contig:-NODE-813-length-15477-cov-3.462143_pt1 | contig 15477 bp, 1 predicted proteins | sample MGYA00248625_ERZ508552 | MGnify/ENA primary metagenome ERZ508552 (study PRJEB26219, sample SAMN06267888) | marine metagenome | isolation source: Monterey Bay, California, USA | place: USA:Monterey Bay...
CGAAGCCGGACCCGCTCAACTCTGAAACCTCATAGATCAGACTGCCAGAAGTTGTGCAATTGTCAGAGGCTGTGATGAAGGCCGAAGCACTGATGGTGGCCGCGCCTCCCGAAGACAAGTTCTCTGTCAATCCCGAAGTCACAGCATCTATTGTGGGCGCAGTGACGTCATTCACCGTCACGGTCACAATGCCACCTCCATTGGCCGACATGACCCACTCATTTTCTGCTTGATCCTCAATGCGCACGTCCACCGTAAAAGGGGTCCCGACATCCATACAATCCACAGATACCGAACTTCCCCAAGTTCCTCCTACACGCTTGATTTGAATCTCCAGGTTTTCGTCAACGGTGCACCGGTCCAAGGGATTGCCGGCGATGTAGACATCTGCAGGCAAAATGGTACCGGACCCCGAATCACTCAGGTTCTTAGAAAGTGTGCCTCCGGTGATCTGGGTGGCGTTGGGCAGGGTGTTGTCCTGGACCGTCACCGTCACCGTGGTCGCATTTGAAGTGCTTCCATCAGAGACGGTCAACGTCACGGCATTGGTTCCGATGTCGCTGCAGTCAAATTCGGTTGGACTCAACGACAGGCTAGAGCTGCAATTTCCCGAGGAGCCATTGTCCACTTCTGCAGCGGTCAAGGTGTAAGTGCCGTTCGCCGCGAGTGAGACGGTAACATTCTGGCCGACCGCTTGCAAAGGAGCGTCCGTGATGGTGGTGTATCCCACGCCGGTTGCGCTGGTATTGCCAGAGGCGTCCTTGGCGCGGACATAGATGGGGTGCCATGCTCCTGTAGCATCAGAACAACCAAACGAAACTGCAGAACCCCAGGAAATGGCATCACGGCTGATTTCAATCGTCAAACTTCCGCTGTCGGTACAATTGTCGGAAGCAGAAATGGAAAGGTCAGACACGCCTACCACAACCGAGCCCATATTCAATTGGAAACTGGTGTTGACCAACGTGGGCGTGGAAGGGATCTGGTTGTCTGTGACGACCACATCCTGGGTGGCCGTCGCAGTGTTTCCATATGCATCTGTGACCGTCCATGTCACAACAGTGGTTCCCACTGTGTACGACGACGGGGCATCATTGGTGACCGAGGCCCCACTGCAATTGTCCGATGTCGTGGGTGAACCAAGTGGCAAAGACCCGGGTACCGAGCAGGTTCCTCCGTAGGAACCGGTAGCTGCATTGACCGTTCCCGGAGCAGCAATGGTGGGAAGCGTGTTGTCGGCAATGGTGATTGTACCTGAGCCTTCTGACACGTTGCCCGCTGCGTCTGTTCCTTTCAAATAAATCGTCTGCTGCCCCAGTTCTGTGCAATCAAAATCCACAAAATTCGTCGCGGATTCCCAGTCGTTACCGGTCTTAGAGACCTTCTTGATGGCCAGGCCACAGTTGTCTCCGTTTCCATCTGTTGCTGTCGCCCACCAAATGCGGCGTGTGCTTGCCGTGGAGCCTCCACCTTCGCCCAAATAATAAGTGCCGCTGAGGGCGCCAATGGTGGGTGGCGTCACATCCTGCACCGTCACCGTCGTCGCTGTTGCGGCACTTGTCGCGGATCCATCTGTAGCCCTCACCCAAATGTTCTGAGCACCCGTTTCGCTGCAATCAAAAGAAACGGAATTGGCAAATCCTGTCGTTGGGCCCGTCTTGGACACTTCATACCCCGTTAATGTGAAGCAATCACCGGTGGAAGAAACGGTTACATCTGCCCCATTCTCTCCCGCTGAAATAGATACAGCACCATTGCTGTCCAATGATACGGTCGGTGAATTTGCTGTGACAACCACGTCTGAACATACCGACACAGATCCAGTGACCTCCAAGTCAGTCCATTTGTACTCGGCCTTATTGTCGCTGCCATTGCTCACCCAAACCTCGATGGTCATGGTGCTGCCCGTACCTGTGACGTTGCCCGATAGAAAGGTGTTATTACAGGTGCCACCTGAGGAGCAATCGTCAAAGAACGAATCCAACAATTGAGCCGTCCCATCACCCACTGTGGCATACAGCTTGATGTACTCAGAAGGGCTGTTTTTGTTGGCTTTTAGAAGTTGCAATGAAGCAGATATACCGGTAGCACCGGAAATATCAATGTCACGTGAAATCCACTTCACGACCCCATCGGTCTCTTTCGCCTTCCACTTGCGATCGTTCCTGTTGCCCTCAGCACGAAATTCTTTGGGCTTGTTGTTCGCTGTCGCTGAAACGTCAATCGAAAACTGAGATTCAGAATTGGCATTGTAAGGGCGAGAAGTTTTGTCGCTACTCGTGATCACAGAGCCATCCTTGAAGCCGTGCTCTTTGGGGTAATTCGAGGCGTCCTCCGAATACAGCAAGGTGGTCCCCGATTGAACGGAGAATGACGCTGTACTGCTAAAATTGGAGACAGACCCCGTACTCCAATTGCTCCAGGTCCTCAGTTTTTCCAAATACCCGCGCATGGCGCCTTGGTCTGTTTTTGACCCCGAGTAGTACCAAACGTCATCGCTGTTATCATCGAGCAACAACACCTGCCCTTGAATGTTGGGCGGCACATAGCTGTCGCCAGTACCAACATTTTCCGGCGCCACAAAGGCCAAAAACGTGGGGTTTGATGTCCCAGCGCTTGTTCCTACGTAGGCATAGAGCCCTTCTTTCTTTAGGTCCCAATTGTTTCCGCTTGCCGATCCGGTGCTGGGTGAGTTCCCTGCATTGTCTTTGGGATTTTGAAAGTAGCACACCTCACCCGCCGACATGCCATCAGCGTCTGCCGTCCATGTCAGCGCCTTGCTGGCATCGTCGACCGAACCTGAACCGTCCCATCCTCCATCTGAGATAAAATAGATGACCTGATTGGCAGGGATGTCCTCAATGGCCACAAAGGCAAAATCTCCATCGTTCTCCGGTTCGAAACCCACAAAAGCAATATGCCCCTCATCTGTTTGAGCATCAGCATTCGCAACGAGGCACGCCAAGCAGAAAAACAACAACACTCGAGCAGAGGCACCCAAAGCGAAACGGGAAGAAGTGGAGCAGATCATGATGAATGGTCAAGACAAATATAATCCTCGTAGTCCAATTCCTACACCATTAATAGACTTAAATCATCGACGAATAGGAATTAAGGAATTATACAAAAATCTCCATCGCATAAAAAAAGGGGGCTGAAGCCCCCTTTTCTCAGTGTATATGGTTCCCTCAATGAATGCCTGACCACCGGGCCACCTGACCTTGGTCATTCCGCACTTCTAGGGTCAACCATCCTGGGCTTTGGGGAACAGCAAGCCTCACCGTACCCAGCATGGCCCCTTTCGTCTCTTCGCTCAACAAACGTCCAGAGCTGTCATACCAACGCAATGACGCGTTGTGCCACTCTGAGTTCAACGTGACTTCGAGCACAGATTCACTCACCCTGCCCCACAGCACTTCGTCAGGAGAGAGCACCTTGTTCTTGCCTACTAGCATTTCAAAAGGAAGGTTCACTTCACATCCCGGTCCAAACGCCACCAGCTCCAAATCGTAAGCACCCACTGCGTCGACCCTGAACTCAAGCGGTGCATTTTCTCCCAACACGTCTTCTCCCATCATCCAATAGTATCCATAACCCTCTCCAGTCTGACACCCCATGCAGGTCGCCTCCAACCATGCGCCTCCATTGACTTCTGCATCGGTGAAGAAGGGGTATACGGGCGCCACAACCGGCATGCCCAAATCGGACAAAACGACCCACTCATTGGCCTCCAAACAAGCGTGCTGTACGCTCAACACATAATCTCCAGGCACAATGTCCTGCAAGAGGTGCTCCCCTGCCGGCAACGTTTCCGACCACACAGTCGTATTGCCTTGCATCAAAGTGGTGGCGTAGTCACCGCTGCCGTAGAGCTCAAAGGCCAACGAAGCCATGCCCTCATTGCAATCCGAAGGCATGGGATCCAAGCCCAACAATTCCGGTTGCTCTCCTGGCGCCACAATGACATGACGGCGGCCACCTCGGCACATCGAAGTCCCCTCCATGGCTTCTACCATGACAGCGTATTCACCGGGCTCAATGTCCAACTCAACAGTGCCGGTCTCTTGGTACAGCATTGCTGCAACTTGCATCGTCTCGTAATTGGTCACCACAACGTCAGCTACGGCATCACCAAATTCCATGACAATGGAACCTGCCGCACTTTCTGGACAATCCGGGGCCCGTCCTTCCATAGATCCAAACGGTGTTGAATGCAATGTGAAACGTCCTGCTTCGGCCTCATGGGCTGGCAAAGTAAACGCCAGCTCTGCGCCTGCCTCAAGCACCATGGTTTCACCAGTCTCATGGTCTTCGATGTGCGCGCATATGCTCGGTGACCCCAGCACTTGAACCACACGAAGTGTAGAAGCCATATTGGCACGAGAACGCACAAACAAGTCTCCGTCGAAGGAATCCAACGGCAGTTTCTTCGCCACGTATTTATGGCCATTGACCATGAAAGCAGATTCTCCCGAACTGTTGGAAGATCCACGATAACTCATGTCGCCTTCCACGTAATCCGCAGTGCTGCCTTCGGCTCCAAACTTCAACAGCATCCGGTTCGCACCATTGTCATTTTCCACTTCTACCAGCACCTCAAACTCCCCTGCACTTGCGTTCCGAATGAAGTCAACCGCTGTGCCGTCATTGTCTATCATGGAGGGGTCCAAAGTCACCGACCCCGAAGTTTCACCACTCTTTACCCGCACCCAAAACCCTTGTCCTGGGTTCACGTATTGCATGGCGATAGAATCCTCCCCAGCTTCTTGGTCATTGGACCATTGCACACCTGCCGTGTTCTTTCCATAACGGCGGAAACGTCGCAATTGGGTGTCAAAAACCAAGAATTGATCTTCGATCACGTCGCTGTTGCTGTTGGATTCGTACACCTCATCCCAATCCAATCTGGCTTGGTATGGATTGTACAACATGTTCCATCCCGAGGAGAGGGTATCCGGTCCTTGACGCGTCACGCTAAACACTTTGCTTGCGCCACCAATTTGGTGGTTGTTCAAAGTACCCTGCAATTCGAAAGTGGGGGTTTGAGTGCCGTAGAGCAGCACCCAACATCCACGGTCCGTCAAGCTCGTGCTTGCAGAAGATGCATACTCAATGGAACCTGTTGACTCGTTCCAGAAGGACACCGTAGAAGTGGCGTTTGGATAATCTGATCCAGGCCATCCAGCTGAATAAAAATCCCCTACATCGTTCAAATCACTGGCGGTCACACCTGCGATTGACGTGCCGTACATCGAGTACCCCAAATTTGTGCTGCCATCACCATCGGGAGCGAAATAGCGCTCAACTTCTGCAGTGAAGTCCGTATTTGAAGCTTGTAGAGCCCGAGCAGGAGGTCCAGTGATGCTCGCTGTAGATGGAATGGCATCCAACACCGCTGTCTTGTCGCCTCCAGGACTGCCTGAAACTGCACGTGATGCAAAGCTCAGCGGGTTGCTGCCCATGGCCAGCTCCGTGTTGTCATCCAACGTCAAGCGCCCCTGAATTTCCAAGGAGTCGTTGACCGTAACCCCAGCTGTATTCGAAATCTGCAATTGGTCCAATGTGGCGCCATCTCCCGAAATAGACTGGGCCTCGCTGCCGGACAATTCGACCAGCCCCGATACCGAAGCCGGGTCTGTATCGCCAAAAGCGAGGTCGCCTTCAATCGCCAAGGTCTTCCCATCTGCGACATCCACACTCGAGCCCGGCGGCAATTCGAAGTCCTGCACGGTCACCACTGCCGGTCCGTCACTTGGAATTTCCAACCCACCATCGATGCACAGCATACCCAAACCTGTGACGCCATTGCCGTCTTCATCCTTGTAGGTGCCCATGACCCTGAGACGCTTGCCTGCAGGAATCACCAAAACTCCGCCGCTTTTGATCGTCAAATCCTGCACAAACAAATCCTTGGTGGTCGGATCACCATCGATATCCGTGGTCCCGTTCACCGTCACCGTGGTTCCGTTGGAAATCACATAGCTGAACTGCGTTCCACTGGTTTGACCATTGGCATCCACCTGTTTGGCATCGAGGTAAGGCGCACTCCCACAGTTGCCTCCGGGACACGCTGTCCCTGCCCAAATCTTTTCTTGGAATCCCCCATCGTATCGGCTGTATGCCGTCGTAAACTCATACACGCAACTCCCGTCATCCACCTGCGCCGTAGCATCATAGCCAGACGCCGCATTTGAATCCGTGCACCCCTCCTTTCCCCAAACGGAAACGACCAGGTCATCCAAACCATGTGTTCCCCCGCTACCCCCGCTGTCCATATCGACTTGAGCTCGAAGCGTATCTACCGTCAAAGGAATCAGCTTCGAAAATGTCGTAAACTCAGTCAACGAGCCTGTGGCAGATGTCCAAACAAAAGGCATCCGATTGTCTCCCAACCGCGCCCCCACATAGTCCGCTGTTGTACCCTGAGTGCCGTAAAGCCCAACACTCAAATGAGCATCTGAATAATCATTGACATCCAATAGTTTGGAAGCCCAAGTGACACGGTTGTCAGAATAATTGGACACCAAAACCGTGTCCGTCACATTGGCATCAAACGTCAAAGACAAAGCACCAGAATTGACATAGAGCGTTGAGAAGTAATTGGGCTCTGCACCATTCAATGTGCCGTTCAGGATTGAGGCATATTCGAACTCCAACGCCCATCCGTCCACAGATTCTCCAGAAGTATTGATCACATCAGTACCGTCAATTCCCAAATTGGTGTACCCCTCATAACCGTATGGCGCACCTTGACCACCAGCTTCACCGCCCGCACCAAAATCCTCGAAATAAACTGTTTCAAAAGCAGTGGAAGTGCAAGAGCATGTGCTTCCAGCTGTAGTCCATACGTAACCGGTGGATCCAGAGGGATCCAAACACTCATTGCCCACATATTGACAACTGTCCGAGTCATTGGTGCTCGCAGTAGAAGAGTATGTGCATGCTGTTACATCTGTGCAACCGCATGTCCCCGCAGGCACATCAACGCAATTTTGGTCGTCATCACAGATTCCATTGGAATCAAGGTCAATGCACGTTCCTGTTACACTGACGTCCGTTAAGTACAAGTCCGCCCCACTTGACCCCATGCCACTCACCTTGATGGTCAGTGAAGAGGCAGAAGCGGTAGAAAGTCCAGAGAGATCCAAAGTTCCAGTACCGAAGTCGCCTACTTCTGAATCCTGAAGAACAGGGCTGCCTCCATCCAAAATCGTGTAGAGGAAAAGCCCCTCTCCAGCACCTCCAGCAATGGCTTCGCTCACATCCAAGGTTGCATCAACTTCCAAAATGCTCGAAACATCAATACTGGGTGAAAGCCAATCACCTGTAACGCTGCCGCTTGCGCTGTACCAGTTGAAACCATTGTCGCTGTTGACTGGATACACTGTCAAAATTCCGTCACCACAACCCAAGGTCCAATTCCCGTCATGGGCCTCATTGACTCCTTGAACACAGAAGTTCGGGTATGAACCCTGCCCATTTTGGAAAACGTCATCCTCAAAATCTTCCGTGTAGAGCGTGATCTCGTCAGGCTCCGACGTCACGGTGATGGTAGCCGTATCCGTAGTGACGTTGCCCCCTGCATCCGTCACTTTGAGCGTGACACTGAAGTTGCCTACAGCCGAGAACGTCAAGCTGGAAGCATAGGTCTCATCTCCGGCGGATGTGAGTTTCACTTGTGACGTGATTGTACAGTTGTCTGTCGAACCGTTGAAGTTGCTATCCGATGCACTCACACTGACTGAAGCGCCATCCAATATCAAAACCCGGTCGTTGGCTACGGCCGTGGGATCGGTATTGTCCGCGATTGTGATGGTCCCAGAACTCTCGGCACTCGCGTTGGTCGCTTCATCCGTTACCCGGAAATAAAAAGTCTTGGCACCGATGTCGTCACAGTCGGCCGCAAACGTGATGGCGAAGCCTGATCCGCTCGACTCCGAAATCTCATAAGTCAGGCTGCCGGATGCCGTGCAGTTGTCTGATGCTGTGATGTAAGCCGAAGCACTGATGGTAGACGTTCCTGCTGAAGACAACACCTCCGTCAAACCAGAGGAGATACTGCTGATCACAGGGGCTTCATCATCGTTCACGGTCACCGGTATATTGCCCGAAACGAAAGCATTGCCTTCCGCATCAATGGCAGTTACCACAACATTGAATGACGCCAAGCCAATGTCAGAGCAATCCACCGAAACGGAGTTGCCAAAGGTGCCGTTTTCGCGCTTGATTTGAAACGTCACAGCGCCATTCGGAGTGCAAGCATCTGCATCACCCGTGAGCGTTGCTACGTCCGTTGGCAAAATACCTGCGGTCCCATCGGTACCGAGGTCCACCGAGTAACTCGTTGCAAGACTCACATTGGGTGCTGTGGTATCCTCAATGGTCACCGTCACAGTGGTCGCATCTGATGTACTCCCATCAGAGACGGTCAACGTCACCACATTGTCTCCGAGGTCGTCGCAGTCAAAAGTATTGGGTGATACAGAAAGGGATGAGCCACAATTTCCAGAAGAACCATTGTCTACCTCTGCAGCAGTCAGGGTATAACTGCCATCTGCAGCAAGTGATACGGTCACGTTTTGACCGACCGCTTGCAATGAAGCATCCGTAATGGTGGCGTATCCCACACCGTTTGCACTGGTGTTGTTGGCAGCATCTGTAACGCGAACATATATGGGCCAAAACTGCCCTGTGGCATCTGCACATCCGAACGAAACCGTCGAACCCCAAGTGGAAGCATCACGGCTGATTTCATAGGTCAAGCTCCCACTGTCCGTACAATTGTCCGATGCGGAAATGGACAAATCAGACACTCCAACCACAACCGATCCCAAGTTCAACTGGAAGCTGGTATTGACGAAGGTGGGGGTCGTGGGGAGCTGGTCATCGGTGACCACCACATTTTGAGTGGCCGTAGCCGTATTGCCCGAACCGTCAGTGACCGTCCATGTCACAACAGTGGTGCCCACTGGGTAGGAAGACGGTGCATCGTTGGTGACCGAGGCCACACTGCAATTATCCGCAGTTGTAGGACTCCCAAGTGCCAAAGAACCCGGCACTGAACAAGTCCCCCCGTATGAGCTGGTATTGGCATTGACCGTGGCTGGAGCCGCAATGGTGGGGTCCACATTGTCTTCTACCGTTACTGTTGCCGTCGCCGTATCCGAGTTGCCACCTGGATCGGTCACCGTAAGGGTAACCGTGACCGGCGATCCCACATCGCTGCATGAGAAACTGGTGATATCCAGTGACGAGCTCGCGATGCTACAATTGTCAGTGGAGCCGTTCTCTATGTCTCCGGCTGTTATGCTCGCGACACCATTGGCGTCGAGCTGCACCGTGATATTCTGTGCCGCAGCAACTGGGTCAGTTACGTCCTGCACCGTCACCGTCGTCGCCGTTGCTGCGCTCGTCGTTGATCCATCGGTAGCCCTCACCCAAATGTTCTGAGACCCTGTGTCATCGCAATCAAATGAAACGGAAGAGGCAAACCCTGCCGATGAACTCGTTTTGGACACTTCATAGCCGGTGGCGGTAAAGCAATCTCCCGTAGTAGAAACGGTCACATCTGCCCCACTCACTCCAGCTGAGATCGAAACGGTACCGTTGCCATCCAATGAGACCGTGGGCGCATCGGCTGAGACGGTCACTGCAGTGCAGCTGCTCGTACCCAGGACGCGCAAATCATCCACGGCCACCTCGTCACCTCCGTCATCTGAATACATCCGCAATTGGATGTCCAAGGAAGTTCCGTCGAAGTTTCCACTGGCCGTTTGCTTGGTCAGTGTAGAGCCGATGCTCCCGAGGTCCCCCCCTGGATCCATCAAAAGGGTCCAGCTCCCGTCACCCGATAGTTTGGCATAAAGCTCCACAAATTCATCGCTTGTCGCCCCTCGTTCAGCGATGTCCAGCTCAAAGGTCAACGCCGCCTCATAGGTGGAAATGTCAATGTTCGACCATGTCAAAATACCCGGGTCAGCAATAACAGGTGCAGAATTCATATCCTCTCCAACAAGGAAATTTCCGTCCACACCATTAAAGGAGCCGATACCGCTTGGTTGCCCTGAATTGCCATCAAAGTCATCCTCATTGCCATCGGTGTCGAAAATGCCCCAATAGTCAGAGGATCCGTCGTGGGAAAAGGCTGCGTTTTTCGTGAATTGACTGTCGTCTGTGAAGGGCTCGTAGAAGATTTGATATTGGCAGTCATCGTTTCCAGAGTCATCATAATTGAATGCACTGGTGTCTGAGCAATTGTCGGTGTCATCACAGACGCCGTCATTGTCAGAGTCGCCATCCACCACGGCTCCACTCACGCAGGTATCACAGGCTCCAGGCACATCGCACGCCGCATTGGTATAGAGCGAACCGTCGTAGTTGCACGCGCTCGTATTCGAACAAAGGTCCGAGCCGTCACAGATGCCATCTCCGTCTGCGTCCGCACATGCAGTTCCCTGCAACAGGAGATTGTCAAAGCGGTGAATCTCTCCCCCACCATTGTTTTTGATTTTAAATCGGAAACGCAACGAAGAAGTGCTTTGAAAGGAGCTTTCCGACATTGTAGTCGTGTTGTAATCGTCAACAAGTTCATCGATCAACACCTCGGTGTCATCATCCTTGACATAATACAATTTGATGTAATCGGAAGTCTCCATTCCGCCGCCTTCTCCCAAGTCAACACCAAATGTGAGATTGGTATACCCAGTAACATCAATCTCTTTTGACGTCCAAATAAATTCCGCGTCAAGATCTCGACCAGCAAATTTGTTATTACCTCCCCCATTCACGTCATCGACCATGAAGTAATCAGGTGTGCCATTGCCTGCTTCATTGAGCGTGCTGGGATCTCCTGTGATTGACCACTCAGTTTCCGTTCCATCATAACCTCCACTATTGGACCCGTTCAGCAATCCGTAGTTGTCGGAAAAAGACTCAAAATCCTCAGAGTAGATGGTGGTCTGGGCGTGGCCAAGATGGACCAGGCCAAGGAGGGCAACAAGGAAGGCAAAAGCTGTCCTTTTGTTGGAAAAAAGAGCCGCTCCGCGGTGGTTTCGAGGCATGAGAATTTGGTTACAATTCAGCCTTTAAATGTATGTAGGAGTGCTCCTACCCACAATAGAGAATTTGCCTGCGTAGCGATATAATAATATCTCAATCAATAAAATACTACTCCATGACGGTCAATTAGGACGTCAATTTTTTACTGATAATGAGCTTCAACCTGCTATAAATCAGCTTTATGCATAAAAAAAGGGGGCCAGAAGCCCCCCTTTTCATTGTCTATGTTTGGGTGATTAGCGGACGCCCGTCCAACGTGCCACTTTTCCGTCTGAAGTCGATAATTCAAGGGTAAACCACCCGGGGACTTCAGGCAATGCGATGAAATTTTCTCCTAAAACGTCGCCCAGAACCTCAGAAAGCACCAGTCTTCCTGCAGCGTCGTAACCCCGGACTTCGGTCCCCTTCCACTCTGACTCAAAGGCAACTCCCAACATGCCTTGCTGGACTCCGAGCCACTGGAATCCGAGGGCTTCCTCTACCAAAAACTTTCCGACCGTGATGTCAAAGGGTGACCGTACCGGACAATCGAGACCGTAAGTCACCAATTCCAGCCCATAAGTCCCAGCCTCATCGACCCGAATCGACAAAGGCCCATCTGATGCCACAGCCTCACCTTCGAGCAGCCAGGTGTAACCATACCCCTCGCCGATAACACAACCGACGCAGATTGCTTGCAACCAGGCGCCTCCTGCTGTCTCAGTCTCCACAAACGCGTCGTAATCGACGCTCACATCTGGGGCTAAAGGATCCAAAAGCGACACAAACTCGAAGGTCTCTAGACAGACGTGGCTCACCTTTAGAACGTAGTCTTCCGGTGCAATGTCCTCCAAGATGTGCTCTCCCGCCGAAAGCGTCTGTGACCACACAGAGGTGTTCCCCTGCATCAATTCTGTCTGGTAGTCTCCGCTGCCGTAAAGTTCAAACGACAGGGAAGCCAAGCCCTCGTTGCAGTCCGATGGAATGGGCTCCAAGCCCAACAGTTCAGGCTGCTCGCCAGGAGCAATCAATGCATGGCGGCGGCCACCACGACAGAACGACGTGCCCTCTTGGGCATCCATCATGATCGCGTACTCACCTGGAGCCATTGGAATCTCCAACGTTCCTGTCTCCTGAAACAGCGTGGCTGCCACTTCCATCGTCTCATAGTTGGTCACAACAACATCCACTACAGCTTCGCCCAACTCCATCACAATGGCTCCTGCCTCGCTGTCCGGACAGTCTGGCGACTGTCCCTCCACAACGCCGAATGGAACCGAGTGCAACGTGAACCGCCCCTCCTCTGCCTGCTGTGCAGGCAACGTGAACGTCAGCTCCGCTCCCTCCTCCAACACCATCACCTCTCCAGTCTCCTGGTCTTCGATGTGCACACACACATTGGGCACTCCCAGCACCTCGATCACACGGATAGTTGACGCCATGTTGGCCCGCGACTTCACATACAGCTCAGCCTCAAAGGCCTCCAAAGGAAGGCCCTTGGCCACATACTTCTGGCCATCCACCACCACTGCCGACTCCCCCAATTGGGTAGAAGAGCTCAGGTAGCTCATGTCTCCATCTCGGTATTCGACAGCACTGCCATCGGCACCAAAGCGCAACAACATCCGCGATGCGCCATTGTCATTCTCCACCTCCAAAACCACCTCATAATTCCCAGAGTTGGCACTTCGGATAAAGTCAACCGCTGTGCCATCGTTGTCGATCATCGACGGGTCGAGGGTGAAAGACCCTGAGCTCACCCCGCTCTTCACACGCACCCAGAAACCCTGTCCTGGATTTACATACCTCATCGCAACCGAGTCCTCCGCGGCCTCCTGCGCAGTCGACCAATGAATCCCGGCAGTGTTCACTCCGTAGCGGCGGAACCTCCTTTCCTGGGTATCAAAAATTAGGAACTGGTCCTCAATCACAGCACTGTTGTTGGAATCATACACGGCATTCCAATCAAGCTTCGCTTGGTAAGGGTTGTACACCATGTTCCACCCTGCAGAAAGCGCATTGGGCCCTTGTCGCGTAATGCTGAATACCTTGCTCGAACCGTCCACTTGGTGGTCGTTCAACACGCCCTCGGTCTTCATCGTAGGTGATTGCGTCCCGTACAACAGAACCCAACATCCCTTATCTGTCAAACTCTGGGTGTCCGATGAAGCGTATTCAATCGAACCCGTGGCTTCGTTCCAAAATGAAACCGTAGATGTTGCATTCGGATAAGCCGATCCTGACCATCCCGCAGAATAAAAGTCAGCAACACCGTTGAAGTCACTCACCGTTGCTCCCGAAATCGAGGTGCCGAACATCGTGTATCCCCAGTTCGTTGAACCATCGCCATCAGGCCCGATGAAACGCTCCACTGCCGCTGTAGGATCCGCATTGGACGACTGCATCAACCGCGCCACAGGGCCCGTAATGCCTGCCGTTGAGGGAATGGCATCCAATACTGCAGTCTTGTCCGCACCGGGACTTCCCGAGACTTCCCGAGAAGAAAAATTCAGTGTGTTGGTGCCCATGGCCAATGTTGAACTGGCATCCAATGTCAATCGGCCCTGGACCTCCAAAGCATCGCCCATGGTCAAAGACGTCCCTGTGCCGAGCGACAGCTGCCCCTGGATTTTCAAGGAGTCCGAAACCGCAACACCTGCAGCATTGGACACTTGCATGTCATCCAAAATGGCACCATCCCCACTGATCGTCTGAGCCGCAGAGCCCGCAAGCTCTACCAAACCGCTCACCCCAGTGGGCGAAACAGCACCAAAAGTCAGGTCGCCCTCAATGCTCAACGTCTTTCCAACGGGGACATCAACACTCGAACCCGGCGGCAACATAAAGTCTTGAACGGCAACAACCGATGGGCTTCCCTCTCCTGTTCCGATTGTGAAATCTCCGTCTATGCACAGCACCCCTTCTCCAGAAATCCCGTGGCCACTGTTGTCCAAATATGTACCGGTCACACGCAAGCGCTTGCCAGAAGGGATCACCAGAGCGCCACCACTCTCAATCGTCAAGTCGTGTACAAACAGGTCCTTTAATTCTGCATTCCCCGCGACGTCCACAGTGCCGTTCACGGTCACCGTGGTCCCTGTAGAAATCACATAGTCGAAGGAGGTTGTGCCCGTTTGGCTGTTCGCAGCCACCTGCTTCGCATCAAAATGAGGCGCTGAACCACAATCTCCGGCACAAGTCGAGCCGGCCCAAATCTTGTCCTCAAAACCACCGTCATATCGGCTATAAGCCGTTTCGTAGGCATAGACACAACTGCCGTCGTCGACCTGCGCCGCGGCATCGTAACCCGCAGACGCATTGGAATCCGTGCACCCCTCTTTGCCCCATGCCTCAACCTCAATGTTGTCCAAGTAGAGGTAACGCTCGCCGGAGTCCGTCATCGTGACGGTAATCACCAGTCCCGCTCCACTGGTGCTTTCGATGCCGGAATTGAAAGAAGAGAAGCCGTCTTGGTAATTGCCAATACCCAAAGTTTGGCTCAGTATGGAAGTGCCTGCGAGTCCATCTATGGAGGCCGTAGCTTCCCATCCGTCACCTCCGGCGCCATTCCCAGAATAGTACTGCTGAATGCTGCTCACAAACCGGTATGCGCTGTAACCTGAAACGCCAATAGACTTCGTGCTCCATGATTTCGCACCACCGTAAGCTTCGAGCGATTGTCCGAGGGTCCAACCCTGATCCTCATAAATGGTAACCGCACCATCCCCCACGCAACCCAGTGTCCAGTTGCCATCAAATGATGCACTGCCGCCACAATAGTCTGAACCATAAGGCGCACTGCCCAAAAAGGGGTCGTCCTCGAAATCCTCGGTATAGAGCGATTCGAAAGCCTTGGCTGTACAATCGCACCCGTCTGCAGCAGCATTGACCGTGTATACATAGCCTTGACCCGCTGCAGCAGATTGACATTCCTCACCTGGGAAATGGCAAGAGCCATTGTCCGTATTGGCACTCGCGTCGTAGTTACATGCCGTCTGGTCAGTGCAACCATTGATCACTTGCAACAGCACCGAGGCCGTTGACGTTGAAGTGGCTTGGTTGCCAGCGGCGTCGGTCACCCGCAATGTCACATTGTAATCTCCCTCGCTCGAAAATGTCAAACTGGACGCGTAGGTTTCATCTCCAGCAGCACTCAATTTGACTTCAGAGGTCACAATACCGCAGTTGTCTGTGGAAGTGTTCAATGTTCCATCGGAAGCACTCAAGGTCGCCGAACCTCCCGACAAAAAGAGCGAGACACCATTGGCCACAGCCGTTGGGCCGGTAACATCTGCGATGGTGATCGTTTCTGAGCTCACCGCGCTCACGTTGGCCCCGCCATCCTGCACACGGAAGTAAAAAGTCTTGGCACCAAGATCATCACAATCTGCCACAAACGTCTCGGCGAAGCCAGATCCGCTCAACTCTGAAATCTCATAG
>ENA-OREB01000814-OREB01000814.1-marine-metagenome-genome-assembly--contig:-NODE-814-length-15474-cov-3.612912_pt1 | contig 15474 bp, 10 predicted proteins | sample MGYA00248625_ERZ508552 | MGnify/ENA primary metagenome ERZ508552 (study PRJEB26219, sample SAMN06267888) | marine metagenome | isolation source: Monterey Bay, California, USA | place: USA:Monterey Bay...
TAAATACGTTTAATCATTTAAAAAACTTTAAGTTATTTTAAATTAATTTATTTTAAGGTAATTTTATACTATTTATAATAAATGCTTTTTAGTCAATTTTCATGTTTATAGTATTGTATAAAACAAAACATTACTACCAAATAATCTTACTCACAAGGGAACCTCACAGTAAATCCTATTAGGAGGGGATTAGGGGGTGGTAAATAAAAAAGCCGAGCAAATGCTCAGCTTTAATCTAATGTCTCTACTCTAAAATCTAATATCTAATTTATAACTACCTAGTAAACCTCATTTTATAAGCTGCATTTACTTTTCCTTTGCTTATATCCATTAATCTTCCTTTTATCATTCTTTTACGTAAAGCAGAAATCTTATCTGTAAATAATATTCCATCAACATGGTCGTACTCATGCTGAATAACACGGGCAGTTAAGCCATCATAAGTATCAGTATGTTTTTGGAAATTCTCATCAAAATATTCAATCGTAATAGTTGATTTCCTACTTACATCTTCCCTTACATCTGGTATAGATAAGCAACCTTCATTAAAGTCCCACTCCTCTCCTTTTTCTTCAATAATTCTAGCATTAATAAATGTCTGTTTTACAATTACCTCTTCTGTTTCTTCTTCATCCTCAACAAAAGGAGTGGTATCAATTAAAAACAAACGAATTGCTTTATTAATTTGAGGTGCAGCAAGTCCTACTCCACTAGCCTCATACATAGTTTCCCACATATTAGCTAAAAGGGTTTCTAATTCAGGATATTCAGGTGTAATATCTACACACTTTTTTCTTAAAATTGGCGCTCCAAAAGCAACTATTGGTAATATCATTATAAAATTGAGTCGATAATTTGATCTATACTCATTCCTTCTGCTTCTGCTTTGTAATTCTTTACCAATCTGTGTCGTAAAATAGGTTTTGCAACTGCTTTTACATCCTCAATATCAGGAGCATATTTTCCATTTATTGCAGCATGACACTTAGCAGCCATCAACATAAACTGTGATGCCCTTGGACCAGCACCCCATTCGATATATTGTTTTACTACATCAGCAGCTTTATCAGAATTTGGTCTTGTTTTAGCCACTAAACTTACAGCATATTGCAATACATTATCGGTAACTGGTAATTTTGTAATTACCTCTTGATATTTCATAATTTGTTCAGCCGACATAATTGTATTTAAACTTACATTATTTTTAACTGTAGTTTGTTTTACAATTTTTAATTCCTCTTCATAACTAGGATAATCCAAAAGTACATTGAACATAAACCTATCCAATTGTGCTTCAGGCAAAGGATAAGTTCCTTCTTGCTCAATAGGATTTTGAGTAGCCAATACAAAGAAAGGTTTATCCAAAGCATAACGAGTACCCGCATTGGTAACTGATCGCTCTTGCATTGCCTCTAATAAAGCCGATTGGGTTTTAGGAGGCGTACGGTTAATTTCATCTGCCAAAATAATATTAGAAAATAAAGGTCCTTTCACAAATTTGAAGTTTCTATTCTCATCTAGGATTTCAGCACCAACAATATCAGAAGGCATTAAATCTGGCGTAAACTGAATACGATTAAAATTAAGCCCTAATGAATCAGCAATAGTTTGCACTAGTAAGGTTTTAGCCAATCCAGGCACACCTACTAAAAGGCAATGTCCGTTACAAAAAATTGAAATTAAAACTTGCTGAACAACTTCTTCTTGACCAACAATAACTTTTGCAATTTCATTTTTAAACTCATTGTATTTTACAATAAATTCATCTACTGATTTTACTTCATTACTCATATTATTTTACCCATTTATTTTTAAATTCACAAGCAGAAATATCATCATTAATTTTAATGTATGTATTTGAGATTGTTTTTGCAATCCACTTCATTAACTCCTCTTGCTTTTTTATGTTAATTGCAAAATCCTTAATCATTGAAAAATCATCAACTAGATTTGCTTTATGCTCTTCAATTCTTTTATTTAACTTTAATATTCTGTAGGCTTTGGTTTCATCAGGCATTTGAGCCACAGCAGGAGAGCTAAAACTTCCTTCTTCCAAGTTTTCTACTGCAAACTTTAAAGTTGGAGACATCTCATCTATTGCATGTAAAGTTGACATAGTATTAGGATTTAGAAGCAAACCATTATTATTCTTACTTTCATCATCACTGTATTTTTCAACCGCATCATCAAAAGTAATTGTCCCTGCTATTAATTCTTTTTCTACTTCTTCAATTTTTAATTTTGCATTATAAAGTGCAGTAGAACTCACCTTAGTTTTTAGCAAAATATGACGGACATTAATTTGCTCTCCTCTCCTTTCAATTAGCTGTACAATATGAAAACCAAATTGAGATTCAACAACCTCAGAAATCTCACCTTCTTTCAAACGAAAAGCTGCTCTTTCAAACTCAGGAACTAAATCACCTCTATTCACAAAACCAAGCTCACCCCCTCTAGTAGACGAGCCAGGATCATCAGAATATAAAGTAGCTAACATTTTAAAGTCCTCTCCTTTGTAAACACGCTCTCTAAATGAGTTCAACTTATCTCTTAGTTTATCTTTTTGTTCTTCTGATATTTCAGGTTTAACAATAACTTGAGCAACTTCTACTTTAGCAGGAACAACAGGAATATCAGCATCATTTTGTTGATTAAAAAACTCACGGACTTCAGCAGGAGTAACTTTTACATCAGATGAAATTCCTCTTTGAACTCTCTCAGCTAAAAATTGATCCTTAATTACCTTCCCTAACTCTAATTCTATTTCTACTTTTAATTTACCAAAATACTCCTCTACTTTTTCAACAGAACCTAATTGACTTTCAAAGTATGTTAATCTTTTTGTGATCTCAGTATCAACCTCTTCATCAGTTACAACTACACTGTCTAATTTTGCTTGATTTATTAATAGTTTTTGAAATAATAAATCTTCAATAATTTCACATTTAATTGCATCTGATTTTGAGTTTCCTTGCGACAAATACTGTAAATATTGTGATTCTACTTCAGATGTAAGCACAATTTCATCACCAATAATTGCTTCAACTTTATCAATTGATTGAGCATTTGCTCCAATAGCAAAAAGTGAAATTAATAAAAGGTTTTTAAATCTATTCATTTAGTAAATTTTAATTTTTTTCAAAGCTAAACCATTCTGATACAATTCATCTTCCAATTGCTTCAAATATTCAATTTTATTTTTGTTTAATAACACATTTTTTATTTTCTCTTGCTCCATCTCTAACGGACTAATACTGCCATTTATTAGGTAATCCTTGATAAAAACATAATATCTTAAATTATCATCTTCAAACACAACTCCTTTTGTATTTTCTAAAAAATAAGATTCCTCTATAATATACTCTGGTAATTTCTGATTGAAAATTGAGAAATATTGCCACTTATCATCCTCTAAGTAATATTCTTTTGCAAATTGTTGGCAATAATCATTCAAGTCCTCTAAGCTACTTTCCTTATTAGATTTATACCACTTATTAAGGTTAATTAATTTGGGAGCTGATCTATCAACCACAATAAATCTACCTTTAAAGATGTTTTTACTTAGCTTAAATTCATCCTTATATTGATTGTAATAATCTGTAACTTGTTTTAAAGAAATAGAAGTGTCAAAGTTCTGATTAATTAATTCTTGTTGATATGCGTAAATTAATAGAGAAGCTCTATACTCTTTTATCTGTTTCTCATAATTCTGAATAGCTGAACTTAAATTTATTTCAGCATGATAAATCATCAATTGTTTACGGATCCAATCATTCATGTATCTTTCAACAAAAAAGGAAGAATCTTCAATTTGTATAGGCATTTCTTCTAACACTTCTTCAAGCATTAAATCCTTCTCATTAACACTAGCAATTATTCTCCCCTCATTATTATTAAAACAAGAACTTAGCAATAAAACTACTGCTAAAAAAACAAATAATTGCTTAATATTCATCTATTTAATAAGTGAATGAAGAACATCAGTATGAATAGTTACTGCATATTTTGCTTTTAGTGAAGCTAACCAATCTTTTTCTAAAGCTGTCTGATAATCAGAAATAACCTTTCCTCTAGATTCAGACAATTCCTTTTTTCCAGAAGCTAAAACCTCATGAACATCAATAATAATATACGATCCGTTTTCTAACACTATATCTTTTGATATACCTGTTTTCCATTCAATAGCATCAACATTTTTATTAGCACCTTTTACAAATTTGTTACTTTCAATTTGCAAACTCAAAGCATCATCTTTATTAATTTTAACTAAAATATCTGCATTAGTTATTGTTCCCCTATGTTTTTTGTAGATTTCTCTTTTTACTTTCTTTGCAGTTGTTAAGTCAATACAGCTATAGATTGTAGCATCCAATCTTTTTTCCCATGTATAATTAGATTTATTAGCATCATAAAATGCTTGTAAACCAAGTGTGTCTTCAACAGCTTTAGTCCATACTTTTTTATTTGTTAAATCAAATAGCAATATCCCTTCTCTATATTCTTGCAATAAAGCTTTATACTCAGGGTATTTCTCTTCTAATTTACTTTCTTCATAAGCCAATAACTCCTCATTTACAAAATCAATATACATAGCATCAATATCACTTCCTACTGATTGATAAGCCAGAATATATTCTGAGAATTTATTGATAGATACACTCATTCCATCAATAGTAACTAAAGTTTTATTATTATTTAATTTCTCAAAAGTTCCTGTAGCAACTGAATTTGCAGCTCCTTTTCTGAAAGAAGTATAAACAGCTGGCTTATTTATTACTTTATAAATATCATTCAATTTTTCATAAAGCGCTTTTTTACTTAAATCACCTCTACTATCTCTTTCAATTTTTCTTTTCAATTCTACTTTCACCTCATCAAATGAAGGGATTTCCTCTTTTTCTATAAGTTTGATGATATGCCATCCATATTCTGTTCTGAATGGAACAGAAATATCTCCAATATTTTTAAGTTCGAATGCATTATTTTCAAATTCAGGAACCATTTTTCCAACTCCAAAAGCTGGTAACTCACCTCCTTTTACAGCAGTTGATCTATCTTCAGAAAATCTTTCAGCAACATCTGCAAAATCCTCTCCTTTATTTAACAACTGAAGTGCTTTATTAATTTTCTCTTTTGCTTGATTTAATTTATTCTCATCAGCTCCCTGCCCTGTTTTAAACATGATATGAGCTACTTTTACTTGCCCAACAGCTTTTCTTTTATCATTTACTTTTACTAAATGAAAACCATACTTTGTTCTAACAGGATTTGAAATCTCTCCAATTTTAGTAGTATAAGCTGCATTTTCAAAATCATAAACCATCATAAAAGCAGTGAAGAACCCTAATTCACCCCTATTACTAACAGCAGATTTATCATCAGAGTTTTTCTTAGCAGCATCACCAAATGACAACTTTCCATCTAAAATATCCTTCTTTATTGTAATTGCTTTTTGCTCAGCAACTTTTACTTCATCATCAGTTGCTTTTTCATCAACTGCAATTAAAATATGACTTGCATTTACATCAAAACTAATTCTTTCATAAGCCTCAGTAAGCATGTTTTCATCAAACTCTTCATTCTTCAAATAAGGTTTAGCCAATTGCTTTCTATAACCATCAAGCTCATTAACAAATGAAGGAATAGTATCCAGCCCTAATTCTTGCGCTTCTCTTACTTTTAATTTGAATTTCACAAATAATTCCATGTACTCATTTAAGTAATCTGCTGAAATATCAGCATTATGATTGTTCTTGTAAAATACATTTTTAAATTCCTCTAATGAGATATTATCATCTGCAATAGTTAATACATCTTGTGCACTTGAAATTAAAACAAATGCACCTAACAATATACTTAATCCTACTTTTTTCATTTTTTTTTATTTTAGTTTATTATTTTCTACTATAGTTTGGTGCTTCTCTAGTTATTGTCACATCATGAGGATGACTTTCAGCAACACCAGCAGCAGTTATTTTTAAAAACTCTGCTTTACTTAACTCTTCTATAGATGACGAGCCAGTATAACCCATTCCAGCTCTTAACCCACCAATCATCTGATGAATAACTTCACCTAAAGTTCCTTTATAAGCTACTCTTCCAACAATTCCTTCAGGAACTAACTTCTTAGCGTCAACTTCTCCACTTTGAAAATACCTGTCTTTTGATCCTTTTTCCATAGCATCAATAGACCCCATTCCTCTGTAAGATTTAAACTTTCTTCCTTCAAAGATAATTGTTTCTCCTGGTGCTTCTTCAACTCCAGCAATAATTGAACCCAACATAACAGTATTTGCGCCACCCGCTAAAGCTTTTACAATATCACCTGAATACCTTATTCCACCATCTGCAATTAAAGGAACATTATTTTTCTGAGTTACCTCAGCTACATCCATTACAGCTGTCAATTGAGGAACACCAATCCCTGCTACAATTCTTGTTGTACAAATTGAACCAGGTCCGATTCCTACTTTTACAGCATCAGCACCGGCTTCAATTAAAGCCTTTGCAGCAGCAGCAGTTGCAATATTTCCAACTACAACATCTAAACCAGGGTAAGTTGATTTTACTTTCTTCAAAACATCAACCACTCCTTTTGTATGCCCGTGTGCAGTATCAATAATAATTGCATCAACTGCAGCATTGTTTAAAGCTTCTACTCTTTCAAGAACATCTCCAGTAACGCCAACAGCAGCAGCAACTCTTAATCTACCATACTTATCTTTACAAGCATTTGGTCGCATTCTGTTTTTAATAATATCCTTGAAAGTTATTAGCCCAACTAATTTATTTTCAGCATTAACAATAGGTAATTTTTCAATTTTATTTTCTTTTAAGATATCCTCAGCATTTTCAAGGTCATTTAATTCAGTAGTAATAATTCCTTCTGATGTCATTACTTCATTAATAGAAAGTGTCATATCTTTTTCAAAGCGTAAATCTCTATTAGTAACAATTCCTAGAAGATGCATGTTTTCATCTACAATAGGAATACCTCCAATTTTATTTTCACGCATCATTAAAAAAGCATCACCAACATTTGCATTTAATCCTAGAGTAATAGGATCTAAAATCATACCACTTTCTGATCTTTTTACTTTTCGAACTTCAAACGCTTGACTTTCAATACTCATGTTTTTATGAAGCACTCCAATTCCACCTTCCTGTGCAATAGCAATCGCCATTTTTGATTCAGTAACAGTATCCATAGCAGCAGATACTACTGGAACATTTAGCGTTATATTTTTAGTGAATTTAGTAGCTGTACTTACCATGTGAGGTAATACTTCCGAATATGCAGGAACAACTAGAACATCATCATAAGTTAAACCCTCCTTCAATACTTTATTACTCATAATTACTATTTTAAAAATTATGCAAAATTAACAATTTATATACTAAAATAGTCCCTTAAAAAGGGACTATTTTTATTATTTAAGCTTTACTTATCTTACTAGGTTAAAAGCATCTGTTTTATGTGTTAACTCTCCATCTGAATTTATGTATTGTAGATGATATACATAATTATCATTCTGCACATTACTTCCTTTATATGTTCCATCCCACCCTTTTGATGGTTCATTAGTAGAGAATATCTCACTTCCATTTCTATTAAAAATAGAAAAAGAATAACCAACTTCAGAAACAAAATACGCAATTGGCCTAAACACCTCATTGTGCTCATCTCCATTTGGAGTAAAAGTATTTGGAACAAAAATATTAGGTGTTTGGCTAATGCATACAATATTAGATAAACTTCCTTCAGGAACTGACCCGTAAGGAGTATTATTACCTTCAGTAGCCTTTATGTAATAACAGAACTTACCATTTGTTTCTCCAAACTCTGTTACCTTATCAATAAACACTAATTCTTGATTTGAATTATTATCCATATCCCAAGTTTTGATAGGCAACATCACAAAAGGTTCATTATTAATAGATCTGAATAATTCATATTTTGAAACATCCCCTAACCATTTATCATACTCATTAAAAGTAATTGTATTTGTATAATCACTTTCTAAGCCAGGAAAATTAGAATAATCTTTATTCACTTCTACTTCTAGCAATATTGATTGAGCATATGAAATATCATTAGCATAAGCCGGATCATCAACTGGCGGAACATTTAATGTAATACCGCAAGTATCTACAGGGTAAGTTTTGTATAAATAGGAATAATTAGAAGTAGATGCCTCATTATCGATATAATGAACAGATGATGTTCCGTTAAAAGTTACATTATCAATAAGATCTAAACCAACTACAACTCCATTAACAATTTTACTTCTATAAATATCATAATGATCAATCACCCCTTGATTATCAACATAACAATTTAACTCAATAAAACCATTGTCAGGATTTACTGTGACATACTCAATATAATGAAACTTAGGCTTAGCTGCCAATGATATATTAAAATCTAAAAGATTAGAAACCGCAACAAAAGAAGCGTCAAAATTATAAGCTTCAACATATATCTCATACTGAGATGATGAAGTTAAACCATCTAACAAATACTCAGTAGCATTTGTTACTGTAATTACATCAGAAATCACTACTCCATTCTCATCTATTTCATTTATGAATACATTAAAATGATGAGTACCTCCACTCCAATTAATATAATCATTCCAATTTAGCTGAACCGAATGATCACATTCATCAACTAATTGTACCAAATAAATTGAATTGTGTATTTCAGACCTTACTCTTGTATTTCCACAACTATCAAGAGCTCTCACAGTAAAGTTTTCAGAATTAATTGTTGCATTTGAGTTAACAAACTGATAACTATTAGTTCCAAACAAAACTGTATCTAAAGTAATCCAAGCGCCATTATTATCTTGTATGTAAACAATGTAAAAATCACTATCAGCAGAGACACTCCAACTTACAACTGATTTCCCATTAACATCAACTGAAATATCTTCAATAATTGGAGTAACAGGAGACAAAGTATCTAGTAAATTTACTGAACTAATAGAAGATTTTGAGACACACCCACTAATATCAGGTATTTCTACATAAAACTGTGGATTATAGTCACATCTATCACCATCCATTTGAGCAAAAGTATCAGGTTGCACAGAAAGGATTACATCAACATTAGCTGCATTTATATAATGTAGATCATAATCTGTAGAAGAAGAGGGTATTAAAGGTTTATGAGTAGGATTCCAGTTTAAATCTGCAGTTATTCCCATGTTAACTGCTGTAGAATTCATTAAAATAGTGCTTAATGTGTCAGAATATAAAAGTGAATCACTTCCTCCCCCAATGTTAGTTCCACAAGTAACGCTTCCTAAAAGATAATAATAACTTTTTGATGTATTAGCGTCAGATCCTGAATGATAAAAAGTTGTATCAGGATAAAAAATACTATCAAGTAATGAATAAGGTCCATCAATTTGTTTAGAATGATAGATATCATACTTAATATTTGTATCAATAACTCCTGCAGGAAAAGAAAAATATAAATCAACCCCTCCATTGGCATCAACAGCTAAGCATCTTAAGTCGGGTTGAGGTGGAATAACGTTTATTGTTATGGTAGCCATTTTAATTCCATTTGCTGGACAAAAGTCATCATATGATTTAATGTTAAACGTATAAGCGCCTCCCTGCCTACCACATCCATAATCTTGCATATGATCACAATTAGATAACCATTCAAAATCTCCTGAAATATTTCCTGGAGATGAAGATGTTACTGTAAAGGTTGCAGGATTACTAAGTGCCAACAATGGATCTAATTGGCCACCCACTACCTCTAATGATAAATCTTGCATATTTCCAGTTGAATTAATATCACTGTCAGTTGCAACTACCGAAAAATTGACCAATTCACCAGCCATAATTGTAGTTTCATATGATGGTAAGCCTGTTGAAGGGTTTAAAGTCGTAATCCAATTCTGACTTCCAACTGGAGCTGTAATAAGAGGAGGAGAATTTTGAGCACCATTTGGCAAGGTTCCACAACCTAAGAGAGCTACATTTACATCCCTATATACTTCAGCAACTAATTGTCCACACTTAAATGCTGCTACCTTTATAACTGTAACAAAAACACCATTAGTCATTGAAAAGAAAGAAATTTCTCCATTTTCACTATCTAGAGTAGGATTACCTGGTATTGGAGATGTAACTGTATAACCTCCAATATACGGTATTGCCTGTGAACTAGGATTGGTATAATCATATGAAGATGCGACATCCAAAGGTTCTGCCCAACTATAACTTAGTGAATCAAGCTCAACATCAAAAGCAAGATGACTATACGAAAAAGGATAACCAGAACATAGAATTGTTTTTGGCTCTTCTTTAAAAATTGGAGAATTCTCATAACACTCATTACTATTAGGGAATATCGTTCCACTAGGATCAGTATAAGGATACATCACAGATCGCACAATCCAATCCATACTACCAGGCGTACCAATATTAGTTATATTTGCACTTCTACAACATGTACCCCAAGTAAAATGCCATCCGTCAGCAGATGGACTTCCGGTAATTGTCGTGGGAGCTGAAGCATAATTCCATTGTTTTACAGCACCAAATGTTCCAAATGGCTGAGTATTACAGTCATAGCAAGGAGTAGATCCTGGAACACCAGTTGGAGAAATATCGACTGATGAAACGAAAGGTAAATTAATTGAGAATAATGATGGGTGGTTATGAACGTCTATATTATAACCAGTCGTGCTAAAATCTATACCATCACAATCTTGATAAATTGTCATATAAAACGTATACTTCCCATAATTTGGACTTAATGGATCCTTATCGCATTCCCAAGTAATTTCACCGCCAATAAAGTGAGAAGCTTGAGAAGAAAAACTTAAAAAGACAACAAAAAATAAAAATAATATCTTTTTCATAATGTAATTTATAATAACTACAAATTTACAAAAAAAAAATCAACAGAGGACTAAAAAAAATACTTGCTTAAAAAAACCTTATACATTCAAAGTGTGAAGATGACTTTTTGCATTATTGAAATCATCAATAATTTCATCAATAATTTCTTTGGAAGTCTGCATTTTATTAATCATTGAAGATACTTGTCCTATTTCCAATTCTCCTTCTGATAAATTACCTTCAAACATCCCTTTTTTAGCCCTTCCTCTTCCTAACAATTCTTTTAATTCCTTAGTTGTTGCTTTTGCCAGATATGCTTCTTGTATTTTTTGGTAAAACTCATTTTTTAACAATCTTACAGCTGTTATTTCCTTTAAAGTTAAATCTGTTGCGCCATCTTTTGCATCAAAAACATAATTTTTAAAGTTTTCATGAGCAGAACTTTCTTTACAAACAGCAAATCTACTACCAATTTGCACGCCATCAGCACCCAAGCACATAGCTGCTAACATTGCACGCCCATCTGCAATACCTCCTGCAGCAATTACAGGAATATTTACTTCATCTGCTATTTTAGGAATTAAGCACATAGTTGTGATTTCATCTTTCCCATTATGCCCTCCTGCTTCAAAACCTTCAGCAACTATAGCATCAACTCCTGCCTCAACTGACTTTAAAGCAAACTTAGTATTTGCAATTACATGCACTACAATAATTCCATTTTCTTGTAAATAAGAAGTGTATTTCTTAGGGTTTCCTGCTGATGAAAAAACAATCTTCACTCCTTCATCAATAATGATTTGAATATGCTCGTCAATATTCGGATAAATTAAAGGAATATTTACTCCAAAAGGCTTGTCAGTTGCTTTCTTGCATTTTTGGATATGTTCTCTTAAAACTTCAGGATACATTGAGCCTGAACCAATTAAACCCAATCCACCAGCATTACTTACAGCAGAGGCTAATTCCCAACCACTACACCATATCATGCCCCCCTGAATAATTGGATATTTTATTCCAAAAAGTTCCTTAATTCTATTCATAAATTTATATACATTTGTTGCGTTTACGAAAATAGAAATTTAAAAATAATATCAGATGAAAAATGATCAAATAATTTTTGATTTAATAAATGAGGAAGATCAAAGACAAAGAAATGGAATTGAATTAATTGCATCAGAAAACTTTGTGAGTAATGAAGTAATGCAAGCTATGGGCTCTTGCTTAACAAACAAATATGCTGAGGGATACCCTAGAAAAAGATATTATGGAGGATGTGAAGTTGTTGACAAAGTAGAACAATTAGCAATTGATAGAGCAAAAGAATTATTTGGTGTTGAGTATGTTAATGTACAACCCCACTCAGGCTCACAAGCAAATGCAGCAGTGCTATTAGCTTGTTTAAATCCTGGAGATAAAATTTTAGGATTTAATCTTTCTCACGGAGGGCATTTAACTCATGGATCACCAGTTAATTTTTCAGGAAAACTTTACAAAACCTCTTTTTATAATGTGGGAGAATTTACAGGAAAGGTTGATTATGATAAATTAGAAGAAACAGCAATTGCTCAACAACCAAAACTTATTATTTGTGGCGGCTCTGCCTACTCACAAGACTGGGATTATGCTCGTTTTAGAAAAATTGCAGATAAAGTTGGTGCCTTATTGATGGCTGATATTGCTCATCCAGCAGGATTAATTGCTGCAAAATTATTAAATGACCCTGCTCCACATTGCCATATTTTAACTACTACTACTCACAAGACCTTAAGAGGTCCAAGAGGTGGAATGATTATGATGGGAAAAAACTTTGAAAACCCTTGGGGACTAAAAACTCCAAAAGGAAAAACTAGAATGATGTCCGCAATATTAAATTCAGGCGTATTCCCAGGCTCACAAGGAGGGCCATTAGAACATGTAATAGCTGGTAAAGCAATTGCTTTTGGTGAAGCATTAAAACCTGAATTCAAAACCTATGGAGAGCAAGTATTAAAAAACTCAAAACTAATGGCTGAGGAATTTGTTAAAAAAGGGTATAAAATTATTTCTGGAGGTACGGAAAATCACTGCATGCTTATTGATTTAAGAAATAAAAACATAACAGGAAAAGATGCTGAAAACGCACTTGTAAAAGCAGATATTACTGCAAATAAAAACATGGTTCCTTTTGATACTCAATCACCATTTATAACTTCCGGAATAAGAGTTGGAACTCCAGCAATAACTACAAGAGGTGTAAAAGAAAATACAATACCTACTATTGTTAATTTAATTGATAAAGTAATCATGAATTATGAAGATGAAAATGTATTATCTGAAGTAAGAAAAGAAGTAAATAAACTAATGAGTACTTACCCTATTTTTGCTTAAATTACTAGATGCAACCAATAGATTTAGAACAAGAAAAAAAAGACATACTTAATAAGTATAAATCATTGTTGCGTGCATGTGCTGACAAAACAGATAAAGCAGATAAAAAAGAAATTCGAAAAGCTTTTGATTTAGCAGTTGAAGCCCACAAAACTCAGAGGAGAAAATCAGGAGAACCCTATATATACCACCCTATTGCTGTTGCTCATATTGCTGCAAAAGAAATTGGCCTAGGAACTACCTCTATTATATGTGCTCTACTGCATGATGTAGTTGAAGATACTGACTATAGTCTCAAAGATATTGAAAAATTATTTGGTGAAAAAGTCTCTAAAATTATTGATGGATTAACTAAAATTCAGGATGTATTTGATAAGAATGTATCCATGCAAGCAGAGAATTTTAGAAAGATGCTCCTTACTCTATCTGATGATGTAAGAGTAATACTAATAAAGCTTGCTGATAGACTCCATAATATGCGAACTTTGGATGCAATGAAAAAGCCAAAACAGCTTAAAATTGCATCAGAAACTCTTTACTTATATGCACCTCTCGCTCACAGATTAGGGCTTTATGCTATCAAAACTGAATTAGAAGACTTAGGGCTTAAATTCACAAAACCAGAAGTATATAAAGCAATTGCTGAAGGACTACAAGCTACAAAAGAAGAAAGAAATAAATACATCACAAAGTTTTGTAAACCAATCAGAACTAAATTAAAAGAAAATGAACTTTATTGTTCTATAAAAGGAAGACCTAAATCAATCTTTTCTATTAGACATAAAATGGTTAACAAGGGTGTTAATTTTGATAATGTATTTGACAAATTTGCAATCAGAATTATTGTTGAATCATCACTAGAAGATGAGAAATCAGATTGCTGGAAAATCTATTCGATAGTTACTGATTTTTACAAACCAAATCCTGATAGATTGAGAGATTGGGTTTCAACTCCAAAAGCCAATGGATATGAATCCTTACATACTACTGTAATGGGAGATGATGGTAAGTGGGTTGAAGTACAAATCAGAAGTAAAAGAATGGATGATATTGCAGAAAAAGGGTATGCTGCACATTGGAAATACAAACAAGAAGGAAGTAAAGAAAACTCACTTGATGAATGGATCAATAATATCCGTGAGTTATTAGAAAACCCTGAATCTAACGCACTTGATTTTATTGATGATTTTAAACTTAATCTTTATGCGGGAGAGATTTATGTTTTCACACCAAATGGAGAATTAAAAACATTACCTAAAAAAGCTACTGCACTTGATTTTGCTTTTTCAATTCATACTGATGTTGGACTCAAATGTATGGGGGTAAAAGTAAATGGGAAATTGGTCTCATTAAGCCATCAATTAGGTAGTGGCGATCAAGTTGAAGTTATCACATCTAAAAAACAAAGGCCAAGAAAAGATTGGTTACGCTTTGTGATTACATCAAGGGCAAAATCAAAAATAAAGGCTGCATTAAAAGAAGATAAAAAAAGAATTTCTGGAGTTGGAAAAGAGATTGCTGAAAGAAAACTAAAACACTTAAAACTTAAATTCAATAAAAACACTGAAACTGAACTTATCAAGTATTTTGATACTGGAACTTCTTTAGAACTTTATTTTCGTTTTGGTACTGGGGCCATTTCCAATACTGAAATTAAGGAATATGTAAAAGTGAAAAACAGTGGTTGGTATCAAACAATCAAGAATAAAATTTATAATCCTAAAGCTAAAAAATCAGCTTTAAAACTAGTGAAAGTAATTGTATTTAATGATGATGATGAAGTACTAGACTATGAGATGGCTAAGTGTTGTAATCCAATACCAGGAGATGTAATTTTTGGATTTTTAACAGTAGTTGATGGAATAAAAATTCATAGATCCGATTGCCCTAACGCAATTCAACTTAGAGCCAATTACGCCTATAGAATACTAAAAGCAAAATGGGTAAATAAAAATGAAATTGACTTTATTGCAACAATCAATATTAAAGGAATCGACAAAGTTGGACTTATGAACAATGTTACTCAAATTATTTCCAACCAAATGAATGTAAATATTAAGAGTATTAACATTAGTAGTTCTGATGGTATATTTGAAGGCATTATCACCCTTAAAGTGCATAATGTTACATTCTTAAAAGAGCTAACTGATAAACTTGGTAAAGTTGAAGCAATTTCATCAATTACAAGAACTTATAAACACTAGAAAATTAGTGCATCTTTATTGTATTTTTATTGAT